>JAABUT010000795.1_pt1 | contig 43183 bp, 45 predicted proteins | sample 5559281 | NCBI WGS metagenome assembly JAABUT01 (sample SAMN10711880, study PRJNA513359) | rock metagenome | isolation source: Antarctica rocks | place: Antarctica: Victoria Land, Ricker Hills nord | collected 2016-01-04
TGACGTGCTGGCCGCCGGCGCCTTGCGCCCGCATGGTGTCGATCTTGATGTCGGCGTCGTTCAGCGCGACGTCGACCTCCTCGGCCTCGGGCAGAACCGCCACGGTCGCGGCCGAGGTATGGATCCGCCCCTGAGTTTCGGTATCGGGCACGCGCTGCACGCGGTGTACGCCGCTCTCGAACTTCAGCCTGGCGAAGACGCCGCTGCCCTGGACCTCCGCCACGATCTCCTTGTATCCGCCGGCCGTGCCCTCGCTGACCGACAGGATCTCGATCTTCCAGCGATGGAGGTCGGCGTAGCGGGCATACATGCGGAAGAGGTCGCCAGCGAACAGCGCCGCCTCGTCGCCACCCGTACCGGCCCTGATCTCGAGAATGGCGCTGCGGGCGTCGGCCGCATCCTTGGGCAGCAGGGCGAGCCGGATCACGGTCTCCAGCCGGACGAGCGCCGCCGTGGCCTCGGCCCGCTCGCCTTCGGCGAGGTCCCGCATCTCGGGGTCGAGCGCCGGCTCGGCCAGCATGGACTCGACGCCCTCGCGCTCGGATTGCTTGTCGTGGTAGGCCCGGATGGCAGCGACGAGGTCTCCCGTCTCGGACAGTTCGCGCGACAGCGCCACGAAGGTTGCAGCATCGGGGCCTTCCGACAGTCGCGCCGACACTTCCTCGTAGCGGCGGAGGATCAGATCGAGCTTGGAGAAGGGGAGCATCGGGACCAGGGTTACGGGATTGGCGGCACGGTGCCGGCTGCGGTGAGTTCCAGGGCGTCCGCGGACGGCCCTGCCGACCTTGGTGCTTTAGTGGTCAGACTGCATCGACCGCAAGTTCCCGGAGGATGTCGGCTTCGATCACACACCGGATTCCGTGATGGCCAGGGCTATCCGGTCGCATGCCGGGTGAAACTCGGCCAGCGGCCGGCCATTTGGGGGTCGAGCCAAAGGCCATCACGGTTCCACCGCGGCCTGCGCCGCGGCCATCAGGGCCTCCTCGCTCCACTGGTTCAAACTCTTGCCGTTGAGCTGCGCCGCCAGAGCCACCATGACCCGGGCGAGCGCTACGCGTTCCGAAACTGCTGTTGTTGTGGAACTGGGTTCAGACCGGCAGCTGGTGGCGCTCGGCATAGGCCGCGAGATCGGAGCGGATCGACGTCGCACCGTCGCTGCGTGAGATCAGGCGATCGACATGAGCGGTCGCGTCGGCGACGTCGAGGCTGAGCAGCATGGCCTTGACGGGGCCGAGCGAGGACGGCGACATGGACAGGTGGCGGAAGCCGATCGCCAGCAGCGCGAGGGCCGTCAGAGGCTTGCCGCCGAGTTCGCCGCAGAGCGTCACCGGGACGTTCCGGGCGCGACCGGCGTCGGCAATGCTCTTCAGCGCCCGCAACATCGGGGGCGCCAGCGGATCGAAGCGGCCCGAAACACGCTTGTTGTCGCGATCCACGGCGAAGAGATATTGCATGAGGTCATTGGTGCCGACCGACAGGAAGTCGACGCGTCGCGCGAGTTCGTCGAGTTCCCACAGCAGCGCCGGCACCTCCACCATGGCGCCGAGCTTCACGTCAGCCGGTGCGGCATAGCCGTGCAGCCGTAGATGCGCGAGCTCGCGGCCGACCATCGCCTTGGCGGCGTCGAACTCCGCCGCGGAGGCGATCATGGGAAACATGATGCGCATGTCGCGACCACCGCCCGCCCTGAGCAGAGCGCGTAGTTGCGAGCGCAACAGACCCGGCCGGTCGAGGCCGATGCGGATGGCCCGCCAGCCGAGTGCCGGGTTCGGCTCGTCGGGCTGCGCCATGTAGGGCAGCACCTTGTCGCCGCCGATATCGAGCGTGCGGAACGTCACCGGCTTGTCGCCGACGGCGTCGAGCACGGCGCCGTAGAGCGCGGCCTGCTGGGCCACACGCGGGAAGCGCGGCGTCACCATGAACAGGAGTTCGGTGCGGAACAGCCCGATCGAGGCGGCGCCGGTCTCGGCCACGTGCGGCAGGTCGAGCAGCAGCCCCGCGTTCATGTGGAGGCCGATTTCGACCCCGTCCCGGGTGACGGGAGGGATATCCCGGAGCTTGCGATATTGCTCCTGGCGTCGCGCGCCGAGCCGCGCCTTCTCGCCATAGGCGGCCTCGACGTCGCTCGGCGGCCTGACCTCGACGATGCCGAGCGAACCGTCGATGATGAGGGCGTCGCCGGGTTCCACCAAACTCGACACGTTGGCGACGTCGCCCACCATCGGGATGCCGAGCGCCCGGGCCACGATGGCGACGTGACTCGCGACGCCGCCGTCCTCGAGAACGAGCCCGCGGAGCTTCGCACGATCGTAGTCGAGCAGCGCACCCGGCCCCATGGCACGCGCCACGATCACGGCATTCTCAGGCAGCGAGTCGAGCGGCGCCACCATGCTCTGGCCGGTGAGCTGGTGGAGCAGCCGGTTGGCCAATTCGTCGAGATCGTGCAGACGGTCGCGGAGGTAAGGATCGGTCTGGCGGACCAGCTTGGCCCGCGTATCGCTCTGCACGCGCTCGACTGCCGCTTCCGCGGTCAGGCCCGTCACCACGGCTTCGCGCAGGCGCCGCAACCAGCCGCGATCGTGAGCGAACATGCGAAAGGTCTGCAGCACTTCGCGGTGCTCGCCCGGCCCGGCCGCGTCGCTCTGGTCGACCAGGCGGTCGATCGACTCGCGCAGCGCCGCGATCGCCTCCTCGAGGCGGATCACCTCGCCGTCGACGTTCTCGGCCACGAGCCGGGTCACCACGACGCGCGGCTCGTGCAGCACGGCATGGCCGAGGCCGACGCCGTCGACCACGATGGATCCCTGCAGGGTCAACGGCTGGCGCAGCACGGCGGGGCCCGGCAGCATGGATTGGAGTTCGCCGCCCGCGATCATCTCGGCCAGCAGCATGGCGGTCGTCTGGAGGGCCTCGACCTCCTCCTCGGAATAGAGCCGACGTGCACGGTTCTGCACCACGAGCACGCCGAGCGTATTGCCGCCGCGCAGGATGGGCACGCCGAGGAACGAAAGGTAGATTTCCTCGCCGGTCTCGGGGCGGTACGAGAAGGCCGGGTGAGCTTGCGCGTCGGGCAGCGCCAGGGCTTCGGCCGAGGCCGCGATCAACCCGACCAGGCCCTCGCCCTTGCGCATGGTGGTGTGGTGGACGGCCTCGCGGTTGAGGCCCTCCGTGGCATAGAGTTCGAGACGACCGTCGGTATGCAGCACGTAGACCGAGCAGACTTCGGCCACCATGTTGAAGGCGATCTGCACGACGATCTTGTCGAGCCTTGCCTGAGCCCCGATCGGCTCGGCCATGACTTCGCGCAGCCTGCGTAGCAGCAGTCGCGGTCCGGCCAGAGCGCCACGCATCACCTGCTTCCCTCAACGCTTCCGCGGGGCATGGACCGCGAACGCCGACACGAAGCCGGCAGTCCGCCCCGTCGATTCGCGTTGCTCCTAGTACCGGCGCCCTGCCGAAACGGCAAGACCCGACCGCTCCCGGGGCTACGGGCCTGTCAGGTCCTGTCGAGGCCGTAGAGGGTGTGAAGGGTCCGGACCGCGAGTTCCGTGTAGACGGAGTCGATCAGCACGGAGAACTTGATCTCCGATGTCGTGATGGCCCGGATGTTGATGCCCTTCTCGGACAAGGCGCGGAAGGCGCGGGCCGCGACGCCCGCATGGCTGCGCATGCCGATGCCGATGGCCGACACCTTCACGACATCGTCCGTGCCCTGCATCACGGCGAAGCCGATCTCGGCCCTGTGCTCCTCGAGCAGCGCCTTCGTGCGTGCGAAATCGCCACCCGGGACCGTGAAGGTCATATCGGTCGTGGTGGTGTCGTCGGAGACCACCTGGATGATCATGTCGACGTTGATACCGGCCTCGGCCAGCGGCATGAAGATGGCGGCCGCGACGCCCGGCTTGTCGGCGATGCGCCGCAGGGTGATCTGCGCCTCGTCCCTGGCGAATGCGATCCCGGTGACGACCTGTTGTTCCATGATGTCTTCCTCGGCGCAGATCAAGGTACCGGGTTTGGGTTGCCCCGGATCGTCGAAGGAGGAGCGGACGAACACCGCGATGTTGTGGTTCATGGCGACTTCGACCGAACGCACCTGGAGCACCTTGGCGCCGAGCGATGCCATCTCCAGCATCTCCTCGAAGGTGACGCGGTCGAGCCGCCGGGCCTTGGGCACGATGCGCGGGTCCGTGGTGTAGACGCCGTCGACGTCGGTGTAGATGTCGCAGCGGTCGGCCCCGAGCGCCGCCGCGATGGCGACGGCGCTCGTATCCGATCCGCCCCGGCCCAGTGTCGTCACGCGGCCGGTCGCCTCGTGCAGACCCTGGAAGCCGGCGATCACCGGGATCTCGCGCCCTTCGTCGAGCCGGCGCAGGAGTTCCCGTCCGTCGATCGATTTGATCCGGGCTGCACCATGGGCTTCCGATGTCAGGACCGGGACCTGCCAGCCCTGCCAGGAGCGGGCCGCCACGCCCATCTCCTGGAGCACGATGGCCATGAGGCCGGCCGTGACGACTTCGCCCGACGCCACGATGGCGTCGTACTCGCGCGCATCATGGAGGGCGGAGGCTTCCGCGCACCAGGCCACGAGTTCGTTGGTCTTGCCCGACATGGCCGAAACCACGACCGCGACGTCGTGGCCCGCCTCCACCTCGCGCTTCACGTGCCGGGCTGAATTGCGGATCCGGTCGATGGTGGCGACCGAGGTGCCGCCGAATTTGAGGACGAGACGGGACATCGGTTCGGGACAAGAGGACGCAGCCGATCCCATGCCGCATCGCGGCCGCGCCCCCGCGCGACCGAAGGGCTCGCCCCGGAACCGAAGGGCGCGTATGAATGGCCGCAGCGGCCGGCGGTGTCAACGCGAGAGGCCGAGCGCGCGTGTTCCCGTGAGGTCTCATGAGCCCAGCCCAGCCCGGCGGCACGCCCTATGGCCGGGCCGACCGCGTCGATAATGCCGACGTGGCCCGCTACGATCGCCTCGGCGACGACTGGTGGGATCCGAAGGGCGACATGGCGCCCCTGCACCGGCTCAACCCCACGCGCGTCCGCTACCTCCGCGACCTCATGATCCGGCATTTCGCCGTGCCCGACGGGGCAGCGATGCCACTCACGGGATTGCGCATCCTCGATATCGGCTCAGGCGGAGGGCTGCTGTCCGAGCCACTGGCCCGGCTCGGCGGGCGGGTGACTGGCATCGACCCGGCGCCCAACAATGTCGCGGCCGCGGCCCGCCACGCGGAACAAGCCGGCATTGTGGTCGCCTACCGCGCCACGACGGCCGAGAGCCTTGCCGAGGCGGGCGACAGCTTCGACGTCGTGCTGGCGCTGGAGGTGGTGGAACACGTGCCGGAGCCCGACGCCTTCATCGCGACCGCCTGTGCGCTGGTGCGGCCCGGCGGGCTCCTCGTGCTGTCGACGCTGAACCGCACTGCCAAGAGCTTCGCTCTGGCCATCGTGGGGGCCGAATACGTGCTCGGCTGGCTGCCGCGCAGCACCCACCGCTGGAGCCAGTTCCTGACACCTGAAGAGGTGGCGATCCCGGTGCGGGCCGCGGGCCTCAAGGTGCTGGACCGCACCGGCATGGTGTTCGATCCGCTGCGCGGCACGTGGGGCTTGTCGCGCGACACGGACGTGAACTACCTGCTGGCGGCGAAGCGCCCCGTCGGATAGCGCCCCAAGGCCAGCAGGACGCCACCGGCCGCGAGCGCCCAGAACGGGGCGCCGATGCCGAAGACGGCAATGCCCGAGGCCGCAACCGCGAAGGTGACGATGGCGGGCAGCCGTTCCGCCTCGTCCGACAAGGCTCCGGCCAGCGCGCCGGCGAGACTGCCCATCAGTGCGAGGCCGGCGACCGCCTGGATGAGGAGCGGCGGCGAGGCCGCGACCAGGACTGCAGCAGCACCGGCGCCGAGCCCCAGCACGACATAGGCCATGCCCGCCACCACGGTCGACCAGTAGCGGCGCGCCGGGTCGGGGTGGGCGTCGGGTCCGGCACAGAGCGCCGCCGTAATGGCGGCAAGGTTCATGATTGGGCCGCCCAGCAGCGCGCAAAGGCCGGAGCAGAGCCCCGTGCCGAGGAAGATCGGCCCGACCCTCGGCGCGTAGCCGTTGGCCCGCAGCACCGCGAGGCCCGGGACGTTCTGGGACGCCATGGTGACGATGAAGAGCGGCAGGCCGAGGCTGCCCAGCGTCGCGAGGACCAGCGACGGAGGCGTGAAGAGGGGCCGAGCCCAACTGCCGTCGAAGGCGTGGGGCGGCAGCTTGATCACGAAGATCACGGTCGCCACCATGACGATCAGCGCGACCGGCACCGCAAAGGGACGTGCGAACCGCCAAGCTAGTGCCCAGGACAGGATGACCGGAGCTGCCAATGCGGGCACCTCCGTCATGGCGTGGACCGGGGCGAGGCAGAGACCGAACAGGATGCCGCCCAGCATGGCGGAGGCCAGATTCTTCGGGATCGCACCGACGAGCCGGCCGAACGGCCGCCACACACCCGCAACCGCGATCAGGCCCGCAGCGAACAGAAAGGCGCCGACGGCGGCCGGATAGCCCCCGCTCGGCAGGCCCGTGGCGATCATCAGCGCAGCGCCCGGTGTCGACCAGACGATGCTGATCGGCTCCCGGCGCCACAGGCTGAAGCCGATCGACAGCAGCCCCTGCAGCACGCAGATGACGAGCAGACCGGAGGCTGCCTCGGCGGCGCTGGCGCCGACGCGCGTGAGGCCGCCGAGCACGATCGTGAACGTGCTGGCGAAGCCCACGAGCGCGGCCAGGAGACCTGTCGAGACCGGTTGCAGCCAGGATCCACGCGGTGGCCGGGCGGCGTCGGCTGTGGCTGAGGCCGTGGACATGGATGTTTCCGCAGGAACGATGGCGCGGCCCGCTTGTGCAGGCGCGAGCGCCGCGCCGCAAGCCCGCAGGGGCGCAGGTCCGGCGGCCAAATCCGTCTTCGGGCCATTCGTTCCCAGAGCGGCCGGCCGTCCTCCTCGGTCGGAGCCGGCACATGGCGGCCGCCTCAGGCAACCGCGGACAGGTTGCCACCCACGTCGGCGTCGAACGCGAACGACAGGGCCGCCTCGACATGGATCGCGGTCGAATCGAAGCCGGGCACCGGCAGCGTGCCGGGCTCAAGCAGGAGGCAGATCTCGGTGCAGGCCAGGATGACGCTGTCGGCGCCGGCCGCGATGCCGCGCCCGATCGCCTCCAGCAGCCGGGCGCGGGACTCCTCCCGGACGATGCCGCGGCAAAGCTCGTCGAAGATGACGTCGTGCACGAGCCTGCGGTCGGCCGCCTCCGGCACGACGACCTCAAGCCCGCAGCCGCGGCGCGCGCGATCCGCGTAGAAACCGTGCTCCATCGTGTAGCGGGTCGCGAGCAGCAGGGGCCGTCGACACCCGGCCGCCGTGACGGCACGCCCGGTCTCGACGATGATGTCGACGAGCGGCACGCCCGAGGCACTCTCCACCGCCTCCGACACGAGATGCATCGTATTGGTACAGATGAGCAGGCAATCGGCACCTGCCCGAACGAGCCCGGCTCCGGCCGCACCCAGCAACGCGCCCGCCTCGTCCCAGCACCCCGCCGTCTGCAGCCGCACCACGGACTCGAAGTCGAGCGAATGGAGCAGCACGTCGGCCGAGTGCAGCGCGCCGAGGCGCGCCCGCACACCCTCGTTCAGAAGCCGATAGTACACGAGGGTACTTTCCCACGACATGCCGCCGATGAGGCCGATCGTCTTCACCTTGCTCTCCTTCACTCCGATCCATCCCCACCAGCACGACCTCCCGGTCTACCATGGGCTGGCCGGCCGCTTGACGCCCCTCGCCCTACGGACCGGCTTCGCCCGTTGACGGAGATCATTCGGCGAGGTTGCTGATTTCGATGAGGTTGTCGTCGAGGTCGCGGATATAGACGGACAGCAGCGCACCGGTGGCCCCGGCTCGACCGACCGGGCCCTCGATCATCGGAACATCGCAACGCGCCAGATGCAGCAGCACGGACGGGATCGGCACCGCCGTGATGAAGCAGAGATCTGCGGACCCGGGCGTCGGGTACCGGGCCTTGGGACCGAAGGTGTCGTCCTTCTGGTGCAGGTTGATCTTCTGCGCGCCGAAATGGAGGGCGTGCCGCCCTTCCGTCTCGACGTGCTGCATGGCGAGCACGGCCTCGTAGAAGGCGCAGGTGCGCTGGATGTCTGCCACGGTCAGGACCAGGTGGTCCAGGCTCTCGATTTTCATGCCAATCTCCGGCTGTTCGGCCGATTCGGACGTGACGAGAACGCGCCAAGCGGCGCGAGGTCCCTCAACGGGAGGCTAGGTTGGCGCAGCGGATCGCCCTCGCGACCCTCGTGGTGCGTGATTACGACGAGGCTCTCGCCTTTTTCGTCGACCGCCTCGGATTCGAGGTCGCCGAGGACGCGCCCCTACCGTCGGGCAAGCGATGGGTGGTGGTGGCGCCCCCGGGCGATGGAGGAGCGCGACTGCTCCTGGCCCGTGCCGACAACCCGGAGCAGGCCGCCGGCGTAGGCCGGCAGGCTGCCGGGCGCGTGGTGCTGTTCCTCGAAACGGACGACTTCACCCGCGACCACGCAGCCTACCTGGCGCGCGGGGTCAGGTTCGTCGAGGAACCGCGCCGGGAGTCCTATGGGACGGTGGCGGTTTTCGAGGACCTGTACGGGAACCGCTGGGACCTGATCGAGCCGCGGCGGCCGTAGGCACGTCCCGGTTCACCCCACCCCGACTCCGGCGTGCTATTCCCGAAGGCCAGCAGGCAAGGAGCACCGACGTGATGCCGACCGACATCGATCAGCCCGGGGCGCGCTCATGAGCCCGGGCTATCTGCCTTTCGCGGGCGCGCTCGATCTGCCGGCCTTCTTCTGCGACAATTGCGGCTTCTGGCAGCGTCATTTCACGGTTCCGCCGAGCTGCCCGCTCTGCCTCGACGCGCGCCATGTGGTGCCGCAGGCAGGCTGGAGCTTTCGCACCCTCGCCGAGGCGCAGGCGCTCTATCCCTGCCACTGGGAGGAGCTGGAAGCCGGCGTCTGGCGGTTCTGGAACGATCCCGTCAGCGGCATCGGCGCGATGAGCTATCTGGTCTGCGGCCCCGGCGGCAACCTGATGTTCGAGGGCTGCGCGGCCTACAGCGACGAGGCCCTGGACGCGATCCGAAGTCTCGGCGGCGTGCAGGTGCTGTCGGCGTCCCACCCTCATAGTTATGGGGCGCTGTGGCAGATCCAGGACCGGTTCGACCCCGAGTTGGCGCTGCATCCCGGCGATCTCGACTGGTCGGCGGCGGTCTGCGTTACTTGGCCGTTCGACCTTCGGTTGGAGCCCCTGCCCGGCCTCGAACTTCACCTCACGGCGGGCCATTTCGACGGCCATACCGTGCTCTACGACAGGACACGCAGGATCCTGTTCTGCGGCGACGCGCTGAAGTTCGCGCTCGATCCCACCGACCGGCGCCGCGCCACGACGATCTCGGCCCACAAGGCCTTCGTGCGCGGGGTGCCGCTCACAGCGGGTGAGCTGCGGCGCTATCGCGACGTGTTCGCGCCACTGGATTTCACGCAGACCTGGACGCCCTTCGAGCAGGTCACGAACAGCGGCCGATCGCAAGCCCTGGCGCTGATTGACGCCATGCTGACGACCCGCCCGCACCCGCGGCCGGTGCCGCTGGCCGAACTCACCCCACGGGCGATCTGACGGTTCGCTTCAGACCCAGAATGCAGGCACGGCCTGGCTCAGGCAGCCGCCGATCCGCACCGGCGCGATCCTGGTGGCCAGCCCCGTCCTGTCGTCGGTCTCGACCGCGACTCCGCAGAGCGTAGCGGGGCCGTCGGCAGGCTCGTAGCGGCTGCCCGGGGTGCGCTGGATGAAACGGCGGATCGGCTCGTCCTTGGCGACCCCGATGACGCTGTCGTAGTCGCCCGTCATGCCGGCATCCGACAGATAGGCGGTGCCGCCCGGTAGGATGCGGTGGTCGGCCGTCGGAATATGGGTGTGGGTGCCGACCACGAGGCTGGCCCGGCCGTCGAGCACGTGGCCGATGGCGGTCTTCTCGCTGGTGGCCTCGGCATGGACGTCCACCACGATCGCGTCGCAGGCGACGCCCAGGGGGCAGGCGTCGACCTCGCGTTCGAGCCCGGCAAAAGGATCGTCGAGCGCATCCATGAAGATGCGCCCCATGACGTTGAGCACCAGGACGCGCCTACCGTCCTGCAGGTCGACCAGCGCGGCACCGCGCCCTGGGGTGCCGGGGGGGTAGTTCAGCGGGCGCACGAGGCGCGGCTGCCTGTCGATGAACACCAGCGCTTCACGCTGGGCGAAGGCATGGTTGCCGAGCGTGACGGCATCGGCGCCCGCGCCGAGGATGTCGTTGCAGATGGGCTCGGTGATGCCGGTGCCGCCGGCCGCGTTCTCGCCATTGACCACGATGCAGTCGAGCCTCCACTGCGATCGGAGATTGGCGAGGTCGGCGGTGATCGCGGCCCGGCCCGCGCGGCCTATCACGTCGCCGACAAAGAGGATGCGCATGGGTCCGGTCCGAAGGTGATGAGGCCGTGTTCCGTCACCACGGCATCGAGCCTCTCGTCGTGCGGCTCGGTCGGCACCGCGTCGACTTCCTGCACTGAGAAGCCCACGCCGACCGCCAGCACGGGCTTCGAGCGCCTCAACGCCGCGAGCGTGCTGTCGTAATAGCCCGCGCCGTAGCCCAGGCGGAAGCCTCTGCGGTCGAAGGCGGCGAGCGGGACGAACAGCACGTCGGGTATGATCTCGGAGGCCGTCGGCGCAGGTTCTCGCGTGCCGAAGCGGCCGTGCACCGTCGGCTCGCCCGGGCTCCATGCCAGAAACCGCAGCGGTTGGGCGCGCGGACCCGTCACCGGGAGCGCTGTCCTGATATTGTCTTCGCAAAGCGACGCGATCAGCGGCAGCGTATCGGGCTCATCGAGAATGGGGAGGAACACGGACACCACGGCGGCGCTGGACCTCCTGACCAGATCGACGCCCCGCAGTGCGAGTGTCATGGCGAACTCGCGCCTGATCGCCGGGCGCAGGGCCGACCGCCGCCCCAGCGCGATCGTTCGGAGCGAGGCCTTTTCGGCCGAGGTGGTCATGCGGGCGACGCTCGGGGGCGACAGGACGGTCGCGGCAGGCAAGAACAGCGCGGGGCCACAGTGGCCGTGGGATATCGATCCCGGGAACCTACAACGTAGGTGGGCGCCATGTGACCAAGCCCACGAGCGAGGTCAGGGACAGCTCCCGTTGGAATCGATAAGGCCCCGGGAATGCAGTCCTCACGCACCCCGCAGCTCCGCGTCGTCTCTGTAGGCCAGCCGCGGCGAAAAAGCCAGCCCTGCCGCAATTCCCCAACCGGTCGTGTCCCCGGGCGAAGTTTCCGCTTCTGTCTCGGACGGAATTGGCAAAAATAGGGGCAGATTGGAACCACATCGGTCGGACCGCACCCATGCCTCAAAGCTCATACCGGCCCTGCGTGGGCATCGCTTTGTTCAATGCCGAAGGGCTGGTGTTCATCGGCCGCCGCCGGTCGAAACGCGCCGTCGATCCCGCGGCGGTCGGCTACGAATGGCAGATGCCTCAGGGCGGCATCGACGCGGGCGAGATGCCGCGCGCCGCGGCGTTGCGCGAGTTGCGCGAGGAGACCGGGGTCTCCAGCGTGTCGTTCCTGGCCGAAGCGCCGAACTGGCTCACCTACGACCTGCCGACCGACCTGACGCGCCGCAGTTGGAAGGGGCGCTACAAGGGCCAGATGCAGAAATGGTTCGCCTTCCGCTTCGAGGGCGACGAGCGCGAGATCAACATCGCCTGGCCCGAGGGCGGCCTCAAACCGGAGTTCGATGCCTGGCGTTGGGAGAAGATCGAGCGGCTGCCCGCGCTCATCATCCCGTTCAAGCGAGACGTCTACGAGAGCGTGGTCCGGACTTTCAGTCCCTTTGCGGGAGCGTGAGGGTCCGTCGGGATCGGCCGACAGGGTTAAGGTTTCGTTGACGGCCAGCATGTCTTGTTGGCAATGGCCTGGGGCGGAGAGGATGGGCGTTATGGCTCGCACCAACGGCGTGGCTTCGACGGTGATGGCCGGGCTGGTGCTGGCCGGGCTGGCCTGCTTCATCGGCCTCGCGGCCGCGCCGGCCGTCGCGCAGGACAAGGGCACGATGGACCCGAGACCCTTGCCTCCCTTGTCCAACCCGTCGGACCCCCATCTTCCGGCCAAGCAGGTGTTTGGCCGGGTGCTCGGGCCAGCGGACCTGCAGTCGCGCTCGATCGGCTTTTATGCGCGCGGGTGCCTCGCGGGCGCTGAAGCGCTGCCGATCAACGGCGGCGCCTGGCAGGTCATGCGGCTCTCGCGCAACCGAAACTGGGGCAACCCGGCCCTGATCGCCTTCCTGGAACGATTTGCCAAACAGGTGCCGTCGATCAACGGGTGGCCCGGACTCCTGGTGGGCGACATCTCGCAGCCGCGTGGCGGCCCCATGCTGACCGGGCACGCGTCCCACCAGGTCGGGCTCGACGCCGACATCTGGCTTTCGCCCATGCCGAACCGCGAACTGTCGCGGCAGGAGCGGGAGATGATGTCGGCCACCAACGTGGTGCGGCCCGATGGCAAGGACGTCGACCCCTCGGCTTGGACGGCCGGGCATATGTCGCTCATCGAGGCCGCGGCGCAGCAGCCCGAGGTCGAGCGGATCTTCGTCAATCCGGCCATCAAGAAAGCCATCTGCCGGGACGCCAGGGGCGACCGAAGCTGGCTCGACAAGGTGCGACCCATGTGGGGCCACAACTACCATTTCCACGTGAGGATCGCGTGCCCGGAGGGCGACGCCAGTTGCACGCCGCAGGCGCCGGTCGGGACCGGCGAGGGATGCGACGCCTCCCTCGACTGGTGGTTCAAGCCCGAGGTGCTTCATCCGCGCCTGAACCCGAACGCCAAGCCCAAGCCTGCCATCACCGTGGCCGACATGCCGGCGGCGTGCCGGCAGGTCCTGGTGGCTCAGTGACGCCGCGATGGGGCCGCGGCCCCCTGTTCGCTGCGGCGCCCTACTCGGCTGCGGCGCCCTACTCGGCCGCGCCGCCCTACTCGGCCGCTACCCCGAGCCCGATCGGGCAGGACACGCCCGTCCCCGCGAGGTTGCAATAGCCGCGCGGGTTCTGTTGCAGATATTGCTGGTGATATCCCTCGGCAAAATAGAAGACCGGCGCCGGCCGGATTTCGGTCGTGATGCGGCCCAGGCCGGACGACTCCAGGACCGTCTCGTAAGCCTCTTTGGAGCGCTCGGCTTCGGCGAGTTGCGCGGGACTCGTCGTGTAGATGGCGGACCGGTAGGTGGTTCCGACATCATTGCCTTGTCGCATGCCCTGGGTCGGGTCGTGACTCTCCCAGAAGACCTTCAGCAGCGCCGCATAGGGTACTTGCTTCGGGTCGAACGCCACCAGCACGACTTCGGCATGGCCCGTCATGCCGGTGCAGGTTTCCTCGTAGGTCGGGTTTGGGGTCTCGCCGCCCTGATAGCCGACCGCGGTGGTGTAGATGCCCGGCCCGAACTGCCAGAACCTCCGTTCGGCGCCCCAGAAGCAGCCCATGCCGAAATAGGCGGTCTCGATCCCCTCCGGGTAAGGACCCATGAGGGGCGTGCCGAGCACGAGGTGACGCACCGAGGTCGGGATGGCGTGCGGGCGACCAGGGAGAGCTTCGGTCGCGGACGGCAATGTGGGTTTCTTGCGGAACAGCATGGTGGCTCTCCTGGCGTGATGGCCACCATATGGGGACGACACCGCTCCGCGTCAGGCTTCGGCAGGCTCAGCGGCTCGAAAAGCCGATCCGCGGCGCCGGGGGACGGCCGGCATAGAGGCAAAGCAGCGCGAAAGTCGCGGAGACGAGCCAGCTCGGGACGGCCAGGATTCCGCGAAGCAGTTGTTGCGCCAGCGCGGGCCACTGGGCCGCACCCTGCATCAGCGCGGTGAAGCGGGTGCCGGCAAGCCACCCGACGGTGTCGCCCAGCGAGAACTCCGTGAGATGCTGGGCCGCGACCGAGCGCGTGCCGTCGACCACCAGGGAGGCGAAAGCTGCGGCCATCAGCACGAAGCCCGCGGTACGGAGGATGAAGCGGATCATAACGGCCCGTTGTCGTGGATGCCCGATCTATCCCGCACGGTTGGGCTCGCGTAAAGCGCATCGACGGATCGCGGTGAACGCGGCTCCGATCGGTTGCGCTCGACCGCGTTCCGATGATAAGTCGCGCCTCGCTCGGCCCGGGACGGTCGGCGAAGCCGTAACTACGGCATCGGCCCGGCGCCCGGCGCCGGCTGGAGGGGTGGCCGAGTGGCTGAAGGCGCACGCCTGGAAAGTGTGTATGCGGGAAACCGTATCGCGGGTTCGAATCCCGCTCCCTCCGCCAGTGGCTGCGTCCAGAGCCGAGATGCGCTCGACGATACCGGGCGGCCCAGATGTGCGGCACCAGCGGCTCATGAGGCGGAGCCACCTCGATCCGGTCACCATCGATCTCGATGCGCCGCAATACGCTTTAGATGATGTCGCGCTGACCTTGCCGGTCCAGCCGAACCAGCCCGGCGCGGACTCGCTGCGAGGGCGCGGTCGAGGCCGCGCGACGAGCGCAGGCCGATGTTCTCGACGAGGGCGGGCCGGCGCAGACCGGCGGTCTGCGGGCGCCGCGACAGTCGCCGGTTGTCGCGCCCGGTCGGCTTCGTTCCTGACGCGCGCGCTGCCGGTCGAAGCTATGGCACCGCGGCGCATCGTCGGTGTGGACGGCATCACGAAGGAGGACGTGGAGTAGGCTTCTGGCGGCGGATCGGGTCACGCCGCTGATTTGACCGCCTGCCGGGGGAGTTGCGTCGTGGCTTCGAAATCGGTCGTTCGCTCGGCGTGGCCCTTGCACCGAACTTCGACCATTCACCATGCACCCTCGGTCGTCGGATCGAGAAGCGCTACCGTCGTTGTCGCCATCGCTGGCCTGATCCAGCCTAAGCGCGCCTCATCGCTTGTGCGAGATGGCCGCCGTATGGCGTTGCAGTCGCGACGGAAAAGACGAGAACACAGCCACATGCCCAGCACTGATGCTTCTTTCGACCCCGCCGAATCCCACGATGGCGGCCGGCCCGATCCGAGCAAGATCCTACCCGTGATCATGTGTGGCGGATCGGGCACGCGCCTGTGGCCGGCTTCGCGCGAAAGCATGCCCAAGCAGTTCATCCCCTTGCTGGACGACCTGTCGAACTTCCAGATCACGGCCAAGCGCTTCGACCACCCGGCCTTCACCAAGCCGCTGATCGTGGCCTCGAGCGAGGTGCGCTTCATCGCTGCCGAGCAACTGCAGGCCATCGGGCTGGAGGCCGAGATCGTTCTCGAACCTATGCGCCGGGACTCGGCCGCCGCCGTGGCGGTCGCGGCCTGCCTCGCGGCGCGCCGAGGCCCCGACACGGTCGCACTGGTGGTCGCCGCCGACCACCTCATCGAGGACACGGCGGCCTTCGTCGCGGCCTGCCTTTCCGCCGCCGACGGCGCCCGCGCCGGCTACATCATGACGCTCGGCGTGACGCCGACCGCACCGGCGACCGGCTACGGCTACATTCATCCCGGCGCCTCGATCCGCGGCACCGACGCCGCCCGGGTCGAGCGCTTCGTCGAGAAGCCGGATGCCGCGACGGCGGCGCGCTACATCGAGCAGGGCTTCCTCTGGAACAGCGGCAACTTCCTGTTCCGCGCCGACGTGATGTTGGCGGAGTTGCACACCCACGCGCCTGCCGTGCTGGCGGCCGCGGAAACCGCCGTCGCCAAGGCCCATGCCGACCTCGACTTCGTGCGACTCGACCGCGACAGCTTCCTCGCGGCGCCCAAGATCTCCATCGATTACGCCGTCATGGAGCGCACCGGGAAGGCGGGCGTGCTGCCGGTCAGCTTCGCATGGTCCGACATCGGCACCTGGAGCGCCATCTGGGAAGCCTCGAAGCAGGACCACCAGGGCAACGCCATGCGGGGCAACGTCGAGGCGGTCGAAACCACGAACAGCCTGGTCCACAGCGACACGATGCTGACCACCGTGGTGGGCCTCGACGGCGTCGTGGTGGTAGCGACGCCCGACGCCGTTCTGGTGGCGTCGCGCGACAGGTCGGACGCCGTCAAGGATCTCGTGACGCAGATGAAGGCGCGAAACCGGCCGGAGGTCGACGAGCATCTGCGGATGTACCGCCCCTGGGGCTGGTACCAGCGCATCGACACGGGCCAGCGGTTCCAGGTCAAGCGCATCATGGTGAAGCCGGGGCACCGCCTGTCGTTGCAGAAGCATTTCCACCGCGCCGAGCATTGGGTAGTGGTGCGCGGCACCGCCGAGGTGACGATCGACGACCAAGTCATCCTGCGTCACGAAAACGAGGCCGCCTACCTGCCCATCGGCTCCGTGCACCGCCTCGCAAACCCCGGGAAGATCAACCTGGAACTGATCGAGGTTCAGGTCGGCTCCTACACCGGCGAAGACGACATCGTCCGCTTCGAGGACGTTTACGGGCGCTGATCTCGCCTCCTCCGACATCGCCCCGTCGGTCTGCTTGCCGGTTTCCGGAGACACAGTGATGAAACCCACGTCCGGCCTCGACCCCGACAGCTTCGCGTCGGAACCGCAGCCCATGGTCGAGCCGATGGGGACCCGCGACTATGAATTTGGCCCAAGCGCCGTCCCCGGCGGCGGCTCGGGCTCATTTCTGTCGACCGCGAGGGGGGCATGGCCTCGGCGCAGCGGATGCGATTGTCTGCCCTGAGCTCTCCATGCTGCGCGCCGTCTCGCGAGGCGACGGTCCCGACGGCTGAACTGAGCGGCTGTGGACTCTGGCCGCGACCCATGATGTTGTCCCGCATCATCGGGAGACCGGAATGCGAGTTGCCCTCCAGCCGATCGAACTCGCGTCGGCTTCAGTCCTATCGGGTTGCGCCCCGTCACCGCCGCCGGCGCATGAGGATGCGCTTGCATCAGCCACTCGGATCTGTCTCGATCGGAACAGGCAAGTGGTAGACGCCCGGGATTGCTTCCTGAGCCGAGATGCGCGGCAGCAGCGGTTCATGAAGCTCGACGATGGACTCGCGTGGAGGGGGGCGGTGGCTGGGAAGCCGAGCGATGCCGAGGGTCAGCGGCGCTTGACGGCGGGCTTGCCGGCCGAAGGGGTGAACTGATGGGACGAAGATCTTCAGCGTTCGCGCGAGTTTCCTTGTCGGCCGGCCTTTTCGGAGCGGCAGTGATGCTGAGCGGCTGTGCCGAGATGCACCACGGCGTCGAAACGGTCGCGAGGGCGACGACGTCGACGCGACCGGCCGGGACAGACGAACCCGCTGCCCCGCGTGCCAGCGCGCGTGCGCAGATCGTGACCTCGCAACCCGACCCGGACGTGCCGATCGTGAGGGTCGCGGCGGTTCCGTCGCCGCGGGAGATCTTCGACTTCCATCCGAACGGCTCCCGTCCAGACGACTGGCGGCAGCCGTTCATCATCGATCCAAACGATGGGCCGCTGGCGGCCGACGTCCGCAAGACCGCGGAAGAGTTGAGAGTGTTCAATGCAGGTCTGAGATCGGTCCCCAAGGTGGCGGTGGTGCGGCACTGCAGTGAAACCGACATAGCGGCTCGGAAGCGAGGGTGCGTCGCCCCAGGACCGAATGGCGGTCCCATAGCGGCCTCGCCCCCGGAGCGTGAGACCTCAGTGCTGCAGTGAAGTCAGGACGTCCCATCCCCATGCTGTCCGGCGCGCGAAACCCCAGACTCAATGGAACGCGTTCTACGCGGCATGTCGAAATCTATGCGGTGTTCTGATCTGCCAGCTGAACAGTCGAAGGCGGGCATGCCCTGCGTTCAGCACCCATTCTTCGGTCACCATCGTGCCGCTTGCTCCACTCGACGCCGGGCCGACCCTCGCGGCGTCGCATCAGCCCCATCCGGCGCGCCCGACAGCTGTGGCGGTGTCGGCGGCGCGGCAGAGCACGACGGCCAGCGCCAAGCGCGGGCGCCATGGGAGCAGATCGGAGATCATGTCCGGCCGAAAGCGAACCGGCCGTCATCTCACGATCCTCGAGGGCCGACGAAGAAGCAATAAGGCGCGCCTTGGGAACCATCCTGCCGGGTCGTGTAGAACAGCCACGTCGATCCGTCCGGAGACGGGAGCGCCTGGCTGTAGGGAATCGTCCACCTGTAGCCGTCGACGTGATACCCATCCGGCCGGGCATGCACCGCTTCATCGTCGATATGGTGCGCGTGCGCCTGCGAGCAGCATTCGGTCTTGACCCACGGAGGTATGGGGTCGCCGTTGGCCCAGGCGTCATGGGCCTCGACTGCCTGTGGCAGGACCAGGAGAGCGGCGGCCAAGACGGCAGCCGTGAGGGTTCGCATCGAGGCGTCTGCGAGGTGCGGACAACAGCTCACGCTCAGCTCTCCTCGAAGGCGCGACGCATCCTCCTGACCCGTGGCCGAGAGCTGCAGCGTCACGACGCCCGCCGCATCGGCACGGCCGCTCTCGACCGGAACAGGACGTCAGGTGCAACCGCAGCGCCATCGCCGAACCCGTGCATCAGGTTCCGCAGAACGTACGGTAGGCGCCCGAGTCGAACGGCGGCGGGTCGGCGTAAGCCGAAAAGGCAGGTTGGTCGTCGTAGGGGCGCGTGAGGACCGCACCGAGCCGCTCGAAAGGCGTGAAGTTTCGGTCTTCGACGGCGGCCTTGATGGCCTCCTCCACCCGGTAGTTGCGCGGGATGAAAGCCGGGTTGACGGCCCGCATCGCCGCGCCGCGCTCCTGCCCTTGCGCGGACTCTTCGGCGAGCCTGGATCGCCAACGTCCGGCCCAGCCGTCATAGGCGGTCGGGTCGATGAAGAGGTCACGGACGTCGCGGTCCCGTCCGGAATCCGCTGCCGCCTCGCACAGGCGCCGGAACGTCAGCGTGAAGTCGGCCTTGCCGGAGGCCATGCGGTCCAGAAGGTCCTGCGCCAGCGCCAAGTCGTCATCGCGCTCCGTTGCGAGCCCGAGCTTGCGCCTGAGGCCGTCGAGGTGGGCGGCGTGGAAGATGGGAGCGAAGGAACCCAGAATCTCCCGACCCTGGGTCAATGCCTCCTCCGGAATCCCGCTGAGCAGCGGCAGCAGGCATTCGGTGAGGCGCGCGAGGTTCCATTGCGCGATCCCGGGTTGGTTCGCGTAGGCATACCGCCCGTATTGGTCGATCGAGCTGAAGACCGTGCCGGGATCATAGGCATCCATGAAGGCACAAGGGCCATAATCAATGGTCTCGCCCGAGATCGCCATGTTGTCGGTATTCATGACGCCATGGATGAAACCGGTGAGCATCCAGCGAGCGACGAGGCGGGCCTGCCGTTCGATCACGCCTTCCAGGAAAGCGCGATAGGGCTGGGCGGCCCGCGCTGCTCCCGGGTAGTGCCGCTCGATCGCATAATCGGCGAGGCGGCGAACCGCCTCGGTGTCACCCCGGGCCGCGAAGAACTGGAAGGTGCCGACACGGATGTGGCTGGTCGCCACCCGGGTCAGGACGGCGCCCGGCAGTTCCGTGTCGCGCAGCACGGCCTCGCCCGTGGTCACGGCGGCGAGCGCCCGGGTCGTCGGTAAGCCGAGCGCCGCCATGGCTTCGCTGACGAGATACTCGCGCAGGACAGGTCCCAGCGCGGCCCGGCCGTCCCCGCCCCGCGAAAACGGAGTGCGGCCCGAGCCCTTGAGTTGAATGTCGCGGCGGACGCCATCCCGACCGATGAGTTCGCCCAGCAGGATGGCCCGGCCGTCGCCCAACTGCGGCGTGAAGTTGCCGAACTGGTGCCCGGCGTAAACCGTGGCGATCGGGTCGGCGCCAGTAGGAATCCGCTTGCCCGCCAGCACCTCGATTCCGTCGGGGGTTGCGAGTTCGTCGGGATCCAGCCCGAGCTGGCACGCCAGCTCCCGGTTCAGCTTGACCAGGTGCGGTTCGGACGCGCTCGACGGCAGCACGCGAGCGTAGAACGAGCCGGGCAGCCCGGCGTAGGAATTGTCGAAGGCCATGCGAGCCATAGCGGAATGACCCTTTACCGGTGGTCAGGTGGATGACGGAACGCACCATGCTGGTTGGTGCAGCAGAGTCGTTGTCGCGTTGAATGACGAACTGGTACGGCCGGAGGGAGTGCGCAAGGCTTCTGCGTCTCCGATATCACCGCGGCGCTGGCTACGGCGTGCCGATCGGACGTGCCCGCCCATCCTTGCCGTCGTTCACTTCGCAAACGAAAGCCGCGGAGCCTCTTCGGCTAAGGGCTGGGGAGAGGATGCGCGAGACGATGGCGCACCCGAGAGGATTCGAACCTCTGGCCTCTGCCTTCGGAGTGTAAAGCTACAGTGATTTTCGGCACTACGCCAGAGCCCGCCCAGGCGCGACTGAGCTAGACCTTTCAACGTGTTAGCTCAGTCCCGCAGCGGTTATGGTCACGCCGGAGGACGCCGGAACTCGCCCCGATTGCCCTCCAAGTGGTTGCAATGTGGTTGCAATGCCAGGCGGGCAAAGGGCTGTTCTCCATGTCGAAACTGACGAAACGCATCGTCGACGGGTTGCAATCGGACGGCGCTAAGCACGGCACGCTGTTCTGGGACGACGAGCTAAATGGCTTTGGCGTGCGGGTCTTCCCGAGTGGACTGAAGACGTTTGTCATCAAGTTCCGCGCGCACAGCGGCCGGCAGCGCTGGCTCAAGCTCGGCGCCTTCGGCCCGCTCACCGCCGAGCACGCACGCGAGAAGGCGAAGCTTGAACTCGCCAAGGTGATCGACGGCGAGGATCCCGCCGACCACCGCGACCAGCTGCGGGTCGCGCTGACCCTGAACAAGCTGTGCGACCTCTACCTCGAGGCCGCGGGCGCGGGCTTGGTGATCGGCCGCAAGGGAATGCCGAAAAAGCAGAGCACGCTCGATAGCGATCGGTCGCGGATCGACGCGCACATCAGGCCATTGCTCGGTCAGGTCCGCGCAGCCGAAATCACGCGCGCCGACATCGAGACGCTCAAGCGCGACGTGGCGCTCGGCAAGACCGCCAAGGACCGAATGTTGGGGCCGCGGCGCCGATCGATCGTGCGCGGCGGCAAGGGGGTCGTCACCCGCCTTCTCGGCACGCTCGGAGCGGTGTTCGCTTGGGGCCAGGAGAACGGCTACGTCGATCACAACCCCGTTCGCGGCGTAAAGCGGTTCGCCGACAAGCAGAAGAAGGCGCTGCTCACCTCCGAGCAGTATCACTGGCTCGCGCGCGCGCTCGACTGGCTCGACGCCCGTTCTGATCGCCACGGGCAGAGGTTGCACAGCGCCGTTGGGCTGGCGGCGATCCGCTTCATCGCCTTGACCGGCGTGCGCCGAGGCGAGGCCCAGAACCTGCGCTGGGAGGAAGTCGACCTCCACGGCACCTGCATTGCGCTCGGCGAGACTAAGACGGGTCCGTCGCTGCGACCGCTCAGCCGCGCCGCCTTTGCGCTGGTCGATGTCCGGCCCGCCATCGCCGACTACGTGTTCGCCGGCGGCTCGGAGATGAAAGGCTATTGGGGGCTGCCCGGCCTGTGGCTCACGGTCCAGCGCACGGCCAAGCGTCTCGCGGGCAAGGAAGCCGCCGCGTGTGGCGCGGCCCCGGCGGCGGCAGGGCCGCTGGACGGGCTGACGCTCCACAGTCTCCGCCACAGCTTCGCCGGCGTGGCCGAAAGCCTCGGCGCCACGATCCCGACCATCGCCGCGCTTCTCGGCCACCGGCTCGGCGGCGTGACCGGCGGGTACATTTTGAAGCGCGTAGATGTGCTGCTGATCGACGCCGCCAATCGCGTCGCCGACCAGGTTGCGCTGCAGATGCGCGGCGAGGCGCCACCGACTAACATCATCGCGTTCCAGCCGCGTGGCCGTCGACCAGCGCCTCTCGCAGCCCTGGCCGCATGAGTAGACCGGACGAGCGGGTCAAGATCACGCCCTGGCGTAATCAGATTTTCTGAAGCCCTCACCCCCGTGCGCGTTGACCCGGGCGGGCCAGACAGGCTATTCGGTTCAGGCACGCACCCGTAGCTCAGCTGGATAGAGTGACGCCCTCCGAAGGCGTAGGTCACAGGTTCGAATCCTGTCGGGTGCGCCACTCGCTCATCTGCGCCGCCTTTCGTTCGCGGTAGGGTGCGGCTTGAGCGAGCTTTCGGTGACTCCTATTTGGCTCCTAGACGTGCCTCTTTTTGAGCCGTTTTGAATAAGCTACGCTCCCCTACGCTCGAGTAGGCTGGAGCATGATAAAGCGAGCTAGGACAGCATTTTAGCTTCTCGTATCCTACGCCGGTCCTCGACGGAACGCGACCTGATCCTCCCTAGCGCCGCTCCTATGTGGCTCCTGGAAATCGGGTCCAACTAGGAGCCAGGCATGCCTTCCATCAAGCTCACCAAGAGCGCCGTCGACACTGCCAGACCTACCACCCGCGACTATGAAATCAGGGACACCATTGTCCCCGGCTTTCTCTGCAAGATAACGCCCACCGGGCGCAAGACCTTCATGCTCTCTTACCGGACGCCGACCGGCGAGCGGCGGAAACCGGCGCTGGGCACCTACGGCCAGATCACCGTCGATCAGGCCCGTAGGCTCGCCCAGGATTTCCTCGCCTCGGTTCGCGGCGGTGCCGACCCGAGCCATGAGCGGCAGGTCGCCCGCACGGCACCGACCGTGAAGGATCTGAGCGACCGCTTCATGGTCGAGCACTCCGAGACGCGGAACAAGCCGTCCACCGTGAAGGGCAACCGGATCACGCTGAAGGTCCACGTCCTGCCTGCGCTGGGGAAGATCAAAGTCGCCGACGTGAAGCGGTCCGAGATCGCCGATCTCATCGGCCGGCTGCGCGATAGGCCGACCGCCGCGAACCACTCGCTCTCGCTGCTTCGCAAGATGTTTAACCTAGCGGAGCTCTGGGGCTTGCGACCGGACGGCACGAACCCGTGCCGTCACGTCAAGAAGTACACAGGCGCGAAGCGCACCCGTCTCATCACCGATGACGAGCTGGCGCGCCTCTATGCCTACCTGGACCATGCCGACGCTGAGGGCCTGGAACACCCGCTCCTGACGCTCGCGATCCGGCTGCAGTTCGATTTCGCGGCGCGCATGTCCGGGGTGCTCGAACTTCAGTGGGAGTGGATCGACTTCGCGCATGGCCGCGTCGTCTGGCCCGACAGCAAGACAGGCGGCATGTCGAAGCCGCTCAGCGCCGAGGCCGCGCTGTTGCTGCGCGCCGCGCCACGCTATCAGGGATCCAAGTTCGTAGTTCCGGCCCTCTTCGACGGCTCCAAGTCCATGTCGAAGCACACCTACTGGGCGGGCTGGCGCCGCATTCTTGAACGCGCGGGCTTGCCGCATTGCGGGACGCACGCGGTACGGCACCGGGCAGCCACCGACATCGCCAACTCGGGGGTGCCCGTGAAGGTCAGCATGGCGCTCACTGCCCACAAGACCGTGACCATGTTCATGCGCTACGTCCATACCGAGGACGATCCGATCCGTGAAGCTGCGGAGACCGTCGCCTCGCTCCGGCGCAAGGTCATCCAGGGTGCGGCTTCGACGAGCGATGGGAACCTTGCCGAGCGGCTTCTTGCCGCCCCGGCGACGGCTGCGGCGGCAACCGCGCCACGGGCGATCAAGACGATCGTCAATCGTCGCGAGGCAAGCACCGGCGGCGGCAACTATCTTCCCTACCGCAATCGGAAGGGCGAGAACCGCCCCGCCCCGCCGAAGCCCGCCCATCGGGTCCTTCAGGTCGAGGAGGCGGAGCATGTCTGATTGCCGCAATCCCGAAGGCCGCTGGCCGCCACTGGAGATCATGCGGCGGGCGAAGGAGGTCGACGACACGGGCTTGATCCCGTTCGTCGACACTGAAGCCGCCGCTCGCTACCTGGCGCTCAGTCCCCATTCGCTAGAATGCTACCGCTCGCTCGGCGGCGGACCGCCCTTCTACAAATTTGGCAAGTTCGTCCGCTACGCCGTTCCCGATCTCGAAGCTTGGGCTGGCGAGCGACGACATGACCGCACGGCTGGAGCTAATCCTTGCGTCTACTGAGGCACGTGCTTATTGCTATATGGCCTCATCCCGCTTAATTAGTGCCAAGTGGCAGGAGACGCTGATGGCTACACTGACGCGAGTGGCAAACGAACCCCGACCTTTTACTCCGGAACCGATCACCGATGCGGAGGCGGCTGCGACGTTTCGTGCTGCCCTCAACATATTTCGGCTCTGGGGCGTGAACGACGATCAAGCAGCCACCATCCTGGATGTTCCGCGCCGGACCTTCGCGCGTTGGAAGGCGGGCGACTTGGGCCGGCTCGGCCGTGACGGCAAAGCGCGGCTTTCCAACCTGATGGGCATTCACAAGGCCCTGAAGATCGTCTTCAGCGAAGCCTCGCGCAGCTATGCCTGGGTTAAGGCACCAAATACTGCGTTCGGCGGTCGCTCGGCGCTCGAAGTCATGCTCGGCGGCGAGCTGACGGACCTCATGCGAGTGCGCCGCTATCTCGACGCGGAGCGCGGCGGCTGGTGATCGACCCTGCGTCGGTCCCAACCGCCTCGGTCACGTGGACCGGCGCACGGCGCATCATTCGCAGCCTCTACCCGCCAATCGACCTGTTCGAAGACATCGCGGATCCGGAAGATTGGCCGCTCCTAATCGCCGCCGAACAGAAGACCAACCCCCGTCTGATGGAGACACTTGGTGCGATCGACCTCGTGCCGTGGGAGCGCCGCGTAGCCGGGCCAGGCGCCACGTACCTGATGGCGCCTTTCACGCATGTCAGTCCCGACAGGGCCAGCCGGTTTACCCGCGGCAACTATGGCGTGCTCTATGCCGCCGAGCGGTTCGAGACTGCGGTCCTAGAGACAATGCACCATCACGCGCGCTTCATGGCGCGCACAGGCGAGACGTCTGGGTGGACGTCTCAGTTTCGCGAGCTCGTGCTCGACGTCTCGGCCATACTCCACGATTTGCGAGGCGGGGCCGCAGCCGTAGTCGGCGCACTCGACCCTGATCATTATGACGAGGCCCAGGAGCTCGCGGCGACTTTGCGAACAGGCGGCTCGGAGGGGTTGGTCTACCCCAGCCAGCGCGATCTTGATGGCCAGTGCGTCGGTCTCTTTTACCCGGATCATGCGGCCAACCTTATCCAAGGTCGGCACCTCGACTATCACTGGGACGGCGTGAGAGTGGATCTGTACCGCGACGCTGGCAGCGGTGACGTGTTCCGAGTAAATTAAGCAGGCGGTTCACTATATAGCTTGGGGTTCCCGCCGCGACCTTTCGAAGGACACGCTTTGTATGTCGGCCCCGCAAATCACTGGCTGAGTCGACCGACGTCAAGCGTCGCGCCTTGACCTAGGGGCGACCGCCGCCGATTTATGCACCAGGATAACGATGAAGGCGAGCGGCATTAGGTGGCGCATCAGAAGACCGTAAAGCGCAACAGCAGGCGGCTGGTGCCTCTGGATCGCCGATTCAACTTTTTGGGCGACGCGGTCACGGCGACCGATCGAAAGGCGCTTCGCTCCGCTCAGTACGAAGTACTCGACACGCTCAGCGGACAGGAACGCAGTCTAACAGGCTGCTGAAAAACTCATTTTCGCCTGGATCGGTTCGGTCTTTGATTCTGTTCTGTTCACCCTTCGTAGAGGCACGAAGCGGCTCACCGAAGCGTTTTTCAGCAGCCTGCTAAAGCTCTGGGCGAAGACCGGCACGGACGCCGACCAGGACCTTCGACAACTCTGGCTGCATGAGATGCGTCAGGTGCAGCGCGTCATGTTCTACGCGGGTGCGCGCGAAGTAATTGTCGACGTCTTAGAATTCGTTGAGGACGCGAATGAGTTTGGAGTGCTGCTGGAGCACGCCGGCCAGCCTTTATCGGCAAGGCTCCGCAACGTGCCGCGGCAGCACTGGCTCAGAAATGTCGGCGCGCCCCGCCCGCGCTCGCTGCTCTGGCAAAACTTGCGCCGGCTCGCGACGGCGATCGGCATCGTGCACGCGCAGGGTCTGGTCCACGGCCGCATAACCGCGGACGCGGTGATGACCGACGCGGCCGAAATTCCCGACTTCCAGCTTACAGGCTTCGAATGGAGCCTCTGGTTGTCAGCGGACAAGGCGGAGCGGGTGCAAGCGCGGCTGAACGCGATAGCGGAGGCCGTACGATCGGAGCGGTACTCGTTCGCGGAGGACTGGCGCGCCTTCGGCCGACTGGCCGCCGAGTGCCTAGGGGCGGCCGTGAGATCCTCGGGGGAACTCGCGGCCATTGCCCCAGGCGACGGACCGCCCTCCCTGAGCAACGCGGAACGTGCGCTGCTGAAGCGCCTCGTCGCGCCGACTAGGCTCGACAACCTCGAGGCGGGCTCCATCTCGCGTGCGATCGACGACATCATCATCGAGGCCGCGCGGTCGGGATCGTCGCGTGCCGGCACATTCATCGTAATCTTTTCGCAGAAGTGCGGTCTCGATGAAGCGGTCTACATGGCGACCGACGGGGAGATCGCGACGGACGAGTACCCGCGCCAACTCGATTGGGCTCGGGCAGACCTGGACGGCGGGGCGACGCTCCTCGTCCCGAGAGCGTTCGAGGCGGCTTCCGACCGCATGCAGGTCGTCTCGGCGTCGATGGTTTACCATCTCGCCCCAATGTGGAAGGAGGGCGTGGCGGCGTGGGACGTGGCTGTGTGCATCCAAGCAGAGCGCCGCCACGAGGCGCTACGCATCGGAGACCAGCAGGAGCACACGCTGACGCAGCGGCTCGAGATCGCGACCTCGGTCAGGACTGCCGTCGAGCTCAGGGCTCGGCTCGGTCCCGACGCCCTCGACTGGAGCGGCTTCGCCGACCCGACCGCCGCCGCGCCAACCTCGCGGACCGAGCGGGTCCGGCAGGCGCTCCTGCTCGTCCAGGTCGTTGAGTCTGTGATTAAGGCTCTGGAGGTGTACCCGGTCGAGATTCTCGCCACCGAGCGTGACCAGGGCCGCCGCTTCGCCGTGCTGCGCGCGGAGCCGCGCAACGAGCGCGACCGAGCGGCGGCGAAGCTGAAGCTGCCAGAGACGGAACGAGCCTTGCGGCGTCTATTCGAGGACGACCAGCGCGACGCCGATGGGCGGTGGCGCTTGTCCCTGGCTGCCAGCCTTGGGACTGGGCGCGAGAACGACACCACGGCTACTTTCGTGGACGTGACCCAGCACAAGGGCAGGCACGCGCTCAGGTTCGAGCTCGACGACCAGCCGCCGAAGGGCGGTACGCTCTTCCTCCGGCCGGAGCGCGACACCGGCACCGAAAACGCGATCTCGCGCAGGCTCAAGAATATCAAGGCCCTGACCACGCGCGAGGACTTGGCGGAGATGCTTGACGACCCTTGGATGGCGCGACGCACGAGCCGGGACATCATCGACGCGCAGGGGCAGCAGGATCCGCATTTTCTCGATCTCGATGAGCCGAAGCGGAAGGCACTCCTTGGTCTGTGGTCCACCTCTCCCGGCTTTAACGTTGTCGGCCCGCCCGAGAAGGCGGCTGATGCGCGCCGGATGTTGTGCGATCTCAAGGAGCGACTGGCCGCGTTCGGCCTGCAGCTCCACGAGGAGAAGACGCGGTTGATCGAGTTCGGGCGCTTCGCGGCCGTGTCTCGGCTGGCGCGTGGCGAGCCGCGACCCGAAAGCTTCGCCTTCCTCGGGTTCACCCATTACTGCGGGCGAACCCGAGACGGTCGCTTCATCGTGAAGCACAAGACGCAAAGCAGTCGCCTGACGCGCAAGCTGACGGCGATCCGCCAGGACGCGCGGCATCGCATGCACGAGCCCCTGACCAAGCAGCATCGCTGGTACGCCAGCATCCTGCGCGGTCATTACGGCTACTTCGGCATGCCGCACAACTGGAGGGCACTCAACGGGTTCCGGCAGGATGTCCGGCGCATCTGGTTCAACTGCCTGCGACGGCGCAGCCAGAGAAGCCGGCGCATGGGCTGGGACTGGTTCGAGGCGCTGACCGCGCATCTGCCAATGCCGCTTCCTCGTATCACCCACCCTTGGACACCACGAGGATCACAATGCGGGTGACTTCCAGGAAGAGCCGGGTGCGGGAAAGCCGCATGCCCGGATCTGTGAGGGCGGAGCCGTATGGCCGAGCTACTCGACCACCATCCTGCGCGAAGCTGCGGAGGTCGGGATTGTCGAGGTGGGCACGGCTGAAGATCCAAGGTCCCTCGGCGAGCGGGTGCACGGCCTTGAGATTCCGCCGCGAGCCGCAAGGTGCGGGGCGCCCCGCCGGCGATAGCGGCCGCCCGACTGAGGTTGACCCAGGCGGGACTTACAAATTGCAAGACGCAGGTCCCGAAACGGGCTGGTTCTCACCCAGGTACCTCCGGCGACATCCTGTCTCGCCGGGGTCTACCCAAACGGAGCCATGACCGCTTGGCGTGGTAGGCGTCTGTAGCGACCGCCAGCCCAGCCGGCCAAGCTTCCTCAGCGCCGCGTGTAGAGGGCCAGCTTGAGCGCTGGGTCGTCGTTGGCCTGGAAACTCGCGTATTCGTAGCGCACGACGCCAAGCGTCGGATGACGCAGGTGTTTGGTGCCGGAGACCGGTGCACCGACTCCGTGCTCGGACCACCACGCATCGAACTCCGGACAACTCGCGCGGATCCGGTCCACGAGGGCGATGAAGGCCGTGTCGCCGGGCCAGAGGTCGTGCGCCACACGGAACAACGACACCATGCGCCGCGCCTCCTCCGCCCAGGTCTCACCGAACAGAGTCTTGGCGGCCGGATCGGTAAACATCCAGTGCAGGATGTTGCGGTCCTCGGGCGCGAGTTGGCCGAAGTCCCCAAAGAGCGCCGCAGCGGCGGCGTTCCAGGCCAGAAGGTCCCAGCGCTGCCCGGTGAGGTAGGCAGGCTCCGGCAGACTGGCGACGACGCGGCGCAGCACGTCCGGCGTGTCCTCGCGCCGGAACGGCTGTCGTCCACCTGCCGCGGCAAGCGAGCGCAGGTGGGCCAACTCCACCCGATTAAGCCGCAGGGCGCGGCCGAGTGCCTCCACCGTCTCGGCAGAAGGCGAGACGGCACGGCCCTGCTCCAGCTTGACATACCACTCGGCGCTGATGCCGGCGCGCTGGGCCACTTCCTCGCGCTTGAGGCCGGGCGTGCGGCGCCGCTGCCGGATCGCATCGCCGACCTTGTTCAGGTTCAGTCGGGTCCGACGGGAGCGCAGAAAGTCTCCGAACGGGCGGTTGCCTGCCATGTCATGCTTCCGAGGGTGGTATCGTCCAAGACCAGTATCCTACCGGTTCTTCCCGCGACTCCGCAGGACGCCATCTCGGGGCTTCGTTGTCCAGGGAGTTCGCACATGAAAGCCGCTGTTCTGCCCGAGTTCGGGGTGCCGTTGAGCGTAGAGGAGACGCCCGATCCGGTGATCGGTACGGGTGAGATCATAGTGGACGTCGTCGCCGCGCCGGTGCTGTCCTACACGGCCGAGGTGCTTAGCGGCGCACGGCGCTATATGCTGCCGACGCCGGTGGTGCCGGGGGCCGGCGCTATCGGCCGGGTGCGCGCGGTCGGTCCGGACGCCACCAGATTGCAGCCCGGCGATTGGGTGTTCTGCGATCCTACGGTGCGATCGCGCGACGGCGCGCCCACGCCCGACATCACTTTGCAAGGCGCGAGCGCTCGAGGCGAGGGCGGGCAGAAGCTTCAGCGCTATTTCCGCGACGGCACGTTCGCCGAGCAGGTCCGCGTGCCAACGGAGAATGCCGCACCCATCGGCACGATCGACCCGGCGGAGGCTGGACGGTGGTGCGCCGCCGGCACGTTGCTGATCGCCTATGGCGGCTTGCTGGCGATGAACTTTCGGCCGGGCGAAACGCTGCTGGTGAGTGGAGCGACCGGCAACTTCGGCTCGGCTACCGTTGCGTTGGCGCTAGCGATGGGCGCGCGCTGCGTAGTGGCGCCAGGACGCAATGCGGCGGTGCTGCACGACCTTCGGGCCCGCTTCGGCGAACGCTTGGTGCCGGTGCAGCTCACGGGTGACGCAGCGGCAGACACACTCGCGATGCAGAAGGCGGCACCGGGCCCGATCGATGCGGTGCAGGATTTCCTGCCTCCCTCGGCCGGCGCCAGCGTGGCGCGAGCCGCCATCATGACGTTGCGACAGGGCGGGCGGGCCGTGCTGATGGGCGGCGTCGGCATGCTGGGCGGCGAGGACCTCGCGCTGCCCTATCCCTGGATCATGCGCAACCTGATCACGGTGCGCGGGCAGTGGATGTATGACACCGCCGCCATACCGGGCCTGATGGGCCTGGTTCGCGGCGGGCTGCTGGACTTCGGCCACTGGGCAGTGACGGCGTTTCCGCTGACCGGGGCCAACGACGCCGTCGCGCACGCGGCCGCCAACGCCGGGCCGTTCAAGCTGACGGTGCTCAAGCCGTAGTTGCCGGGAGCAGGGGTGAGTTCGAGCCCGACACAGGGCATTGAATGTCCGAGTTGTGTCGGAAGTGGCAGCCAGACGCCTGAAAACTTGGGTTTACCCCTTCAGAGAATTTGAGATCGAGTTTCGCGGGTGCCGTCGCAATAGTGCCGTCGGTCGCCGGTGTGGCCGCCTTGAAGTGCGCGTGGGCCAAGGCCTCACCGAAGAACCCGAGGGTCAGGGTGGAGGCGAGAGCAACGGTACGGGTGTGGCTGGTCATAGGCGTGTCCTGTCCTCTCGAGGGTGCCCGAGATCCCGCGGGCGATAGGATCGGCGGCCGCCCGCGCGGGGCGGCCCTGGGCGTCGGTCAGGCGAAGGCGCGCCGAAGCGGCGGTATGGTCCTGATAACGAGGAGGTCGATGGCCAGCATTGCCAGGATGGCGACACCCGTGATCGGGAACGCTACCCCTAGCGCCAGGGCGGCGATCCAGAGCGCGCGATAGACGCGCCTGTCCGCAGGATGGGGAGGCACCCCGACGCGTCCCTGCGGCCTGCGCTTCCACCACATCACGACGGCGGCCCCCGAGGACAGGACGATGGCGAGGCAGGTGGCCAGCATGACGAACTGGTTCACGAGGCCCCATTGCTGGCCCATGTGGACGTTGCTCCCGAACTCGATCGCCTTGCCGACCGGGCCGTAGTCCTTGAAGGCGAGGTCAACCAGCGGTTTGCCCGTGTACTGGTCGAAGTGGATTGTCCTCTCCTTGCCGAGGTCGCCCGGGTAGATGGCTGCCGTGTAGACGCCCGTCGCGTCGCCTGGCACTGACATCTCAAATCCGCGTGCGATGCCGAGATCGTGGGCTGCCGCGACGGCCTGATCGAGGGTGATCGGCGCGGAACCTGAAGCCGTCGAGGACGGGACTGGCGCATCGGCCACCACCCAGCCCGGCTTGGTGACCACGTCGTCGGTCTTGGCACCTGATGTCGGGACGTCGTCCCACAGGGCTGGCGGGTAGCCGATCCCCGCCTGTGAGGCGTAATCCTGCAGGTGGGCGCCCCAGAACTTCGACCAGGGCATGCCCGTGAAGGCGAGGAAGAAGATCACGACCCCCGCGAAAGCGCCCGTCACGGCGTGGAGGTCGCGCCACCACACCCGCCGGCGTGGGGTACCGCGCAGGGTCACGACGCCGCCCGTCTGCCGGCGCGGCCACCAAAGATAGAACCCTGTCACGACGAGGATCAGGGCGAACCCGCCGACCGCCTCGACGAGATAGCTGGCATAAGTGCCGAAATAGACGAGGCTGTGCAGCTTGCGAGTGACGAACATGAACTCGGCGTCGGCCGCCACCGTGTCGAGGACCCGGCCCGTGTAGGGATCGAGGTAGACGAGGGTCTTGCCGCCTTCGTCCTTTACGGTGACGAGGGCCGACGCGGTCTGGCTTGCCGGTTCGGCATAGGACTTCAACCGCGTTCCCGTCACGGCGCCGAGCGCGATTCGGGTCAACTCGCTCGGCGCGAGCATCGCGGTGGACCGGGCCGGGACGACGTTGCGGTAGGCGAAGAGGGTGTGGTTGATCTCCGCCTTGAACAGGTAGATCGGGCCGGTTACGGCCAGCAGGATCATGAAGGGCACGCTGAGAAGGCCGGCGTAGAAATGCCAGCACCAGATGGCCCGATACAGGGTCTCGCGCCTTGTTGGTGGTGCAGTCACGGCAGGGGCCGTTCGGAACGAGGAGGTGGAGGTCACGGCGCGGCTCCCTCAGTTCATGTCCATGCCGGGCACGGACTGCCCGGCATAGGCCGGCGCCGCTCCTCCGCCGGGCCCCTTGGCAGCGATGCCGTCCACCTCAAAATCTACCTTGGTCGTGCCCGCATGGTCGAAGGTCAACGTGCCCGGGACCGTCTCGCCCTTCTTGAGCCCGCGCTTGAGCCCGGTGAACATGTTGTGCAAGCCCGAGGGGTCCAGCGTGACCGACTTGCCGGCCGGGATCTCCAGCGGCCCGGCGGGGCGCATCTTGATGGCGCCGCCGTCCATGCGCATGGAATGAAATTCGAACCCGCTCGAGGCTGCGAAGGAGCCGCCCGTCAGCCGGTCCGGTGTGGTGCCCTTGTTCTCGATCGTGAGATAGCCGCCGCCGACCTGGGCGCCCCCGGGCGTCGCGCGAGCCCAAGGTTGGTGGATGACGAGGGTGCCAACAGTGACGTCGCCGGCCATCGCCGTCGATGGCACAAATGCGAATGCGACGAGCCCGGCCAAATGGCCGGCTGCCTTAGAAACCATCATGATAAGAGTGCTCAGGTCCGCCCGCGGCCATGCTGGAACGCGAACGCGTGCCGGCCAGGGCTGGGAGAAAGGTCGGGTTCGCGTGACATCAGTTCACGCGGCCGGTGGACCTCGGGACATGCGAGGGTCGCGCGGTCGCGCGATGACGGGCGCCCAGGCAATCGCAGGGGCGTGCTCGGCGAAGTGCTCGACGGGAGCGGGTGCTGATAGGATTGGCGGAGTGGGGATCACGGCCACGGCCAGCAACGCGCATTCGTCGCAGCAGTCGTGCGAGGTAGGCTGTACCGGATCAGTCGGCGCCTCACCCGAGTGGCAAATGGGAACGTGGACACCGGGGATCACCTCGTGGATGCCCCCGAGTCGCGGGGCCGACGCCATGGCTCTCCCGAGGCCCGCGAGGGTCAGGGTGATGATGAGGACCGCGACCAGGCTGCGTCGGAATTCCAATGTCATCGTATCCACCATAGGGTCGAGATGAGCTTGACCCGGGTAGGGTTGTCAAGGGACGCAGCACGCCATCGCGATCTCAACCGGACCCAGTAGTCGGGTTGGGACGCCAGCGTTCAACCGCCCCGTGGTGATCGACCCGCCGGCCGATCGGGAGGCGGAGCGCACCAGGCTTTCGAGGCGGGCCTGGATCGCCTTTTCGTCATCCTCGGATGTGACCGTGCCGGCGAACCGACCGCGCGTGTCCATCAGGAGCACTGCCACCGTGTGGTCTATTGTATAGTCGCCGCCGTCGAGCGGCACACGGCGGCACTGGACCTTGAAGGCGGCTGCCAAGGCGGCAAGTTGAGCTTGGGTGCCGATGAAGCCAGGGATGTGAGGATCGAAGGAGCCGAAATAGTCGCGCGTCGATTCCAGAGTATCGCGCTCGGGATCGACAATAACGAATACGACGTTGAGCCGGTCCGGATCCAGATGCGGACCGAGCTCGCGAAACGGCACCACACGATCAAGGCGACTACTATCTACGTTACCCACGACTAGACCGAGGCGATGACGTTAGCCGACCGCATCGCGGCGACGACGCCGGCTTCGTTACGGCGTCCAGCTTCCCGCTCAACAGCCGCATACCGGCGGCTTTCACCGTGCCGACCGGACCCGCGGGAAAGCGACGTTCGTAGGTCCTGCGCGGTCCTGGTGTGATGGCTCGGACCTGCCGTTTTTCCGCCCGCAAGTCGAAGCTGCCACCATGCGGACGCGCGGCGGCCGAGGCGTCGCGCTCGAACACCTGCACGCGAATGCCGCGACCCTGGAGCAGACGCGCCAGCGTCGCCCCTCCCGGCACCGCACCCACGACCGCCATCGACTCGGATGTCCTCAGACTTCCGCAGTTCGTCCCCGCCTCTGTTATCCGGCAAGCCAAGCGGCTTCCTCGGTCAACCGCACGATCGTGTATGACCTAAGCGGACGAACGTTCTTACTCTTTGCTCTGAAGCGGCGGTCAGGCGAAGCGCTGCCGTCCACAGATGGCGACGCGAGACGTCAGCGCACGCTCGTGTGCCTTGAGCGAACACGCGGATAAACAGGAAGACTGGCAAGTCCTCCTTGCAATCTGGTCTGCTCTCGGCTACCGTGTGGCAATGAATGGTGACGGTCATCTGGTCAGCGAGCTTGAAGAGACAGTCAACCGGCTGACTGTCGCTGTGGGCCAGCTCGTGCGACGTTTGCGAGCGGAAGTGAGCCCCGGCGATCTCACCCTGTCGCAGATAGCAGTCCTTGGGAGACTGGACGCCGTTGGTTGGGCCACGACCGCGGACTTGGCCCGTGCAGAAGCCGTGAAGCCCCAGTCCATGGGCGCCACGCTCGCGAGTTTGGAGCAGGAGAACTTGGTTCACCGTCGGCCTCACCCGACCGACGGTCGCCAGGTTCTGTTCGGGCTGACGGACGAAGGCACAGAGGCGCGCCGACAGCGCAAGCTCGCCAAGCGCGTATGGCTCCTGGCCGCAGTCGGCCAGCTTGAAGCGGGCGAGCTGCACGACCTAAAGGCCGCCATCCCGCTGATCCAGCGCCTGGGTGAGGCTTGAGGCGACGGTGGCCTCGGGGCTGGTCGACCGTCGTCCAACCTGCGTCGACCCCCGAAAAAGGAGGAAAGCATGGCGGTCACGCCACTCGACTCGAGAGTCGCCCTTGTGGCAATCGACCTGCAAAAGGGCATCGTGGCCTATCCGACGGTGCATCCCATCGACGACGTCTTTCGGCGAACACGTCTCCTCGCAGATGCGTTTCGACACCGCCGGCTACCTGTCGTGCTGGTCAACGTCGCTGGAGGGGCGCCGGGTCGGACCGAGCAGCCTCGCCATGCCCGGGAGGTTCCGCCGGGGTGGACGGATCTCGCTTCCGAGCTGAACCTGCAGCCGCAGGATCACGTCGTCACCAAGCATACACCTGGTGCGTTCACAGCTACAGATCTCGAAGCGCACCTCAGGAAGCTCCACGTCACGCAAATCGTGATGGCTGGCGTCGCCACCAGCAATGGCGTCGAGGTCACCGCGCGACAAGCTTATGAACTCGGGTTCAACGTCGCCTTCGCGACGGACGCGATGACGGATGTGGCCTTCGAGGCTCACACCTACAGCATCACACGGGTGTTTCCGAAGATAGGCGAGACCGGCACGGCCGAGGACATCATCGCCCTTTTAGAGGGCGTGTGACGTGAACTGGCTGCATGAGGCGGCGTACCTGTTCGGCGGTGCCTTCCTGACGAACGCCGTTCCGCACTTCGTCAGCGGCATGATGGGGCGACCCTTCCAGAGCCCGTTCGCCGACCCGCCCGGACGCGGACTGTCCTCATCGACCGTCAACGTGCTCTGGGGGTTAACCAACTTCATCGTCGCTTACCTTCTTCTCGCCCGCGTCGGGCGCTTCGACCTTCGCGACACCGGTCACGTGACCGCCGCCGGGCTCGGCCTTCTGCTCACGAGCGTCATGGCGGCCGGTTCGTTCGGGCGCTTCCACGGCGGCGATCTCTCGGCTGGCGCTTAGACGTGGCGCAAGGCACATTCCGATCGCTTGAAATCTTCAACTACCGGGTTTGGGCCGGCGGTTCGTTTGTGTCCAATGTTGGAACCTGGATGCAGCGGACCGCCCAGGACTGGCTCGTGCTGGCGGAACTCACTCATCGTAGCGCGACGGCGGTTGGCGTGGTCATGGGGTTGCAGTTCGGACCGCAGCTTCTTCTCCTGCCGTGGACCGGATATGCGGCTGACCGCTTCGATCGTCGCCGGCTCCTTATGATCACTCAGGCCGCGATGGGGGTCCTGGCACTCACGCTCGGCCTTCTAACGGTCGCGCGGTCGGTCCAGCTCTGGCACGTCTACGCGTTCGCCTTCATGTCAGGCTGCATCAACGCCGTGGATGCGCCCGCACGTCAGACCTTCGTTGCGGATCTCGTCCCGGAGGATGCGCTGGCGAACGCCGTGGCCCTCAATTCCACGTCGATCAACCTCGCCCAGATGATCGGCCCGGCCGTCGCCGGCTTCGTGATCGCCAGCGTCGGCTCGGGGTGGGCGTTTCTGATCAACGGGGCTTCCTTCGTCGCGACGCTCGCCTCGCTCGCGCTCCTGCGCGTGGACGAGCTCCACCTCAGCCCTCGCGCAACTCATCACGCGCGCGCCAGCCTCATCGAAGGTCTTCGTTACGTCCGCTCGCGTCCCGACCTGAAAGCCATGCTGTGGATGCTGTTCCTGATCGGAACCTTCGGCCTGAACTTCCCGATCTTTATATCGACCATGTCGGTTAGAATTTTCCACGGCAGCGCTAGCCAGTACGGCATGCTGACCTCAGTGATGGCGATCGGCACGCTCGGCGGAGCGTTGCTGGCTGCCAGGCGACGACGGCCAGACTTCAAGATCCTGCTCTTCGCCACTGCGAGCTTTGGCCTCGGTTTCCTGCTCGCGTCTATGACGCCCAACGCCTGGTTGTTCGGCGCCACCCTCGTCGTAATTGGCGTATCGACGCTCACTTTCACCAACTCGACGAGTAGCCTGATGCAACTCTCGACCGAGCCTGTGATGCGCGGACGCGTGATGGCGTTGCGTCTCGCTCTCGGGGTCGGGGCCACACCTCTGGGTGCACCGATTGTGGGTTGGGTCGCTGATCGGTTCGGTTCTCGATGGGCGCTAGGCGTTGGGGCCACTGCCGGGTTCGCCGCGGCGGTGGTCGCATCCCGCTATCTCGCAACAGCCCAGGGACCACATTCGCGGCGAGATGGTGGACGCGTTCGCTCGCACAGCGGAAACGAACCCGTACTTCCAGCCGAAAGTGCCGGTGGATAGCGTGCGCATCGGCGGATTTACCGCATAGAGGTACCTCGTCCGATCAGGCTCTCATCGAAAGTGATAACCGGCTCGAACTGCTGGAGTGAGGCGTGACTCCGGGCGAGGATGTCGCGGGTTCCTAAGCTCCGCTCGCATCAGCGAACCGTTGTCGGTATGCGCCCGGGCCGACACCTACGATTGCCTGGAAGCGCATCCGGAAAGTGACAGGCGACTCGAAGCCTGTCGCCATCGCGATCTCGCCGATTGATCGCGACGTCGTCTCCAGCATCTCCTGGGCTCGGCGCACTCTGGCGGCAAGCACCCACCGCAACGGTGTCGTGCCGGTCTGGTCGCGAAAGCGGCGGGTGAACGTCCTCGGGCTGGTCACCGCCTTGGAGGCGAGCACTGCCAAGTCAAGCGGCTGGTCCAGATTGGCCAGCATCCAATCGAGCACGGGGGACAGGCCGCCGCTTGAGGACGGGAGCTCGTAGCGGATGAACTGCGCTTGGCCGCCGTCCCGTCGGAGCGGCTCTACTGCCAGACGGGCCGCGTCCGCGGCGGACGCTTGTCCTTGATCGCGGCCAACGAGGTGGAGGCACATGTCCAGACCCGCGCTTGCGCCGGCCGACGTCACGATTCGGCCCTCGTCCACGAACAGCACGTTTGGGTCCACCGTCACGGCGGGGAAGCGGGATGCCAGCTCGGCCGCACCGCGCCAATGTGTCGTCGCCCGGCGACCGTCGAGCAGCCCCGTCTCGGCGAGCACGAACGCGCCCGTGCAGATGGAGGCCACCCGCGCGCCGTTGGCCCAGGCCGCGCGGATGGCTCCGATCACCCGCCGGGAGATCGGCCGGCCGACCTCCGCAACCCCCGGAATGACGACCGTATCGGCATGCGCGAGCTGGTCCAGTCCGTGCTTGACGTCGAGGCCGAACGCGCCGGTTCGCACCTTGCGACGCTCGCTGCAGACGAGGACGCGGTAGGCCGGCTCCCCGCGGGACGACTTAGCCAGCCCGAAAACCTCGCACGGAATCCCGAGATCGAACGGCACCACGTCGTCCAACGCGAGCACGGCGACTTTATGCGCACTTGTCTCTGACATCAGGAAACACCGCTACGCCGGCAGGCGCGTCCGTTCCACTCAAAAAGAACGAGTGGCTAGAAACGATCATCAATTGTCATTCCAGCCACTCACTCCGCATCGTGCAACGAGAGTACCAACGGCTACCCACCGGAGAACGTTCATGAACGACGCCGCTGCGAGCCCTCATTCCTCCCTGCCGCCGCTCACGGTTGGCATGGTGCTCTATCCTAACTTCACGCTGCTCGATCTCGCCGGGCCACAGGCGGCGCTCGGCCTGCACGGGCGGATGCTGCTGCTTTGGAAGAACCTGGAGCCGGTCGCAACGGACGGCGGTTTCAGCGTCAACCCGACCACGACCTTCGACGACTGTCCGGACGACCTCGACGTTCTGTTCGTTCCAGGCGGGTTCGGCACCAATTCCGCGATGCGGGATGGCGAAATCCTCGAATTCCTCGCCCGCGTCGCATCTCGCGCGCGCTACGTCACCTCTGTTTGTTCGGGATCGCTCCTCCTCGGCATGGCGGGCCTGCTGGACGGCTATCGCGCAGCCACGCACTGGGCCTGCTACCCCGCGCTGGAAGCGACGGGCGCGATGGCGACGCGCGAACGCGTCGTCGCCGACCGCAACCGCTTCACCGGCGGTGGCGTGACCTCGGGCATCGACTTCGGCCTGACCCTGCTGGCCGAACTCAGGGGCGAGCAGGCCGCCAAGCTCAGCCAGCTCCTCTTGGAGTACGACCCCGCGCCTCCGTTTGACACCGGCACTCCCGACGCGGCCGGCCCTGAGCTGACCGGTGTCGCGCTCGCAATAATGGGTGACATGAACGAGGAGGCCGTCGGGATTGCGCGCGCTCGGCGGGTCGGGATGGCAGTGGCGTGACGCTGCCCGACGAGGCCGCGCGCCGCGACGAGCGGCTGCAGCTGCGCCGGCTTGAGATCGCCTCGTTCGCAGAGGCGAGCACGCTCGTGCTGCTGGTCTGTGTCGCCGTGCCGCTGAAGCACCTCGCGGGACATGGGGAGGCGGTTCGCGTCATGAGGTCGCTGCACGGACTGACTTTTCTGACTTATCTCTGGATCGCCGTGCAGACGCTCGCCGGCGGCGGCTGGAGCCGGGCGGACGCGGCGCGGCTGATCGTAGGGGCGCTGCTTCCATTCGGCGGTTTCTTCAATCTCCAGTTCCTGTCGCGCAGGGCGGCTCGGCTCGGATGAACCTGGACGAGCTCTATCCGTGGCTCAAGGCGCTCCACGTCGCCGCCGTGCTGACGTTCACAGGCGGCGTGCTGGGCGTCGCCGTCCTGTTGCGGGCTCTTCCGGCGGGCGACGCCGCCGCCGCGCCGTTCGCGCGGGCAGTACGTCGGTGGGACCATGCGGTGACCACGCCCGCGATGCTACTGACTTGGGCGCTCGGCCTGACTCTGGCGACCAACGGCCACTGGTTCGCGGCCGGGTGGCTGCAGATCAAGCTCGTCCTGGTTCTGGCACTCTCCGGACTGCACGGCGTGCAGTCCGGACGCCTGCGCCGGATCGCGCAGGGACGCGCGATCCGACCTGCGGACTTCGGCCTGATGGTGGTCGCCTGTTCCGCCGCTATGGCCTTGCTGGCGGTCGCCAAGCCGTCATGGTGACCGGGAACTCACACGGAGCGAGCCCTCCCGAACTTGCTGCGAGCCCCGTCGAAGTAGCTGCCCTCTTCCAGGTCGGCGATCAGGCCACGATGAACCGGGGTCCAATCCAGTCGCTCGCGGGTGATCGCGCTGGACGCGGGGGCGTCCAGGCCGAGGAACATGGCGAGGAAGCCGAAATGGTCGGCCGCCTGTTCGGGAGCTTTGGACGCAGTCGGGAGGTTGAGCCGCCGGCCGATCACATCAGCGATCTCTCGGATCGCAATGCCCTCATCGCCAACTGCGTGGTAGCGCGAGCCCGCTTCGCCCACTTCCAGTGCCAGGCGGAAAGCGCGGGCGGCGTCCAGCCGGTGCACCGCGGGCCAGCGGTTAGCTCCGTCGCCGACGTAGGCCGAAACGCCAGTCTCGCGGGCGATGTCGATCATGCCGGGCACGAAACCCTGGTCGCCGTCGCCGTGGACGGAGGGCGACAGGCGGATGACAGACGAGCGCACGCCGCGCGAGGCAAGGGAAAGGGTTGCCAGTTCCGAGGCCACGCGAGGTACCGAGACGTCGGGCGCGTCTTGTTCGGTCACGAGACCGCCGAGCCCGCCGAGCGCCACGATCAACGTGCCGGAACTGGTCACGAAAGGGCGGCCCGATCCGGCAAGCACATCGCCGACAGCCTCGATCACGCGCCGGTCCAGGTCCGCGTTCGCCTGAAACTCGGAAAATCCCTCTTTAAACGCGGTGTGTGGATAACGCCGTCGCAGGCGGCGGCGCCGCGATGCAGGCTGTCAAAATCGTCTAGTTCGCCGCGGTGGACGGTCGCGCCGTTGGCGGCGAGCGCTTGGGCGCTCGCGTCCGAGCGGGCCAGACCGAGAACCTGGTGGCCTGCCGCGATAAGGTCCTCGACGATGGCCGAGCTGACCCAACCGGTCGCTCCAGTCACGAACACACGCATGAAGTTTCCCCTTGCCCGCGCGGCCGCACGCCGCTGCCGCGATGCGGGGTAGGCGCTTGGGGCGGCGCGATCTATGCTCAAAAGTCTTTATTAACTTTGTGATCGTCCAAGATGCCGATGGATCCCCTGTCCGACGTGCTCTCGCTGTTGAAGCCCCACACCTATGTCGCCGGCGGCTTCGACCTCGGCGGCGAGTGGTCGATCCAGTCCGACGCCCACAGCGGAATCAAGTGCTACGCGCTGGTCTCGGGCGCCTGCTGGCTGGGCATCGACGGCTTCCCCGAGCCGGTGCGGCTGACGACCGGCGATTGTTTCCTGTTACCCAGCGGGCGCCCGTTCCGACTAGCCAAGGACTTGGACCTTGAGCCCATCGCTTTCAACGTCCTGCTTTTGGGCGAGTGGCGCGGCGGCGTCGCGATGCTGAACGGCGGCGGCGACACCATGATTCTCGGGAGTCATTTCGTCTTTACCGGGGCCCACGCCGAAATCCTACTCGGGGCCATGCCGCCGGTCGTGCATCTGCGCAAAGACGCCGATAAGGCAGCGCTGCGCTGGGCGCTGGAGCGCATGCGGCGGGAACTCATGGAGACGCAGCCGGGCGGAGCGCTGATCGCCCAGCACCTCGCCCACATGATGCTGGTGCAGGCTCTGCGGCTCTACCTTGCCGAAGGTGCCGGCCGGAGCGTCGGTTGGTTGTTCGCCTTGGCGGACCCGCAGATGGCCGCGGCGATGCGCGCCGTGCACGCTGAGCCCGGCGCACGCTGGACCCTTCAAGCTTTGGCCGAGCGGGCCGGCATGTCGCGCTCGGGCTTCGCTCAGAAGTTCAAGGCGGCGGTCGGGTCCTCACCGATGGATTACTTGACGCGGTGGCGCATGCTCCTAGCCGGCGATCGGCTGAGCAACGGCACCGAGTCGGTGTCCGTGATCGCCTTATCGCTCGGCTACGATTCTGAAAGCGCCTTCAGCACCGCTTTCAAACGCGTGATGGGCTGCTCACCACGGCGCTATGCCCATGCGCACGCCTCGCTCCGAACGGAACTGAACGCAAGCCACAGTGAATGGCCTCGGGTTGCCTGACGCGAAGCGGCAACGCCTTCGTGTTCGCCGCGGCCAACCCCCGCTGGCCGAAGTCGGCAGCGATTGCCAGACGAAGGACGACTCCTCGACTCTGGACTACATCCATGAAGGTGTGGGATTGATGGGGTGGACGGCCCCCGCTCCGTGCGGCCCTGTCGTAGAGTGGCTGGCGGCGCAACACCCATCCGGAGCCGATCCCATGTCTGTTCGTACCGTCGGTATCGATCTCGCTAAACAGGTCTTCCAGGTCCACGGCGTCGATGATGCGGGTCGGCCGGTGCTCAAAAAGCGCCTTCGCCGCACCGAGCTGCGGGCCTTCTTCGCCGGGCTCTCTCCTTGCCTGATCGGCATGGAAGCCTGCGCCTCGGCTCACTATTGGGCGCGCGAGCTGGCGGCCGTCGGTCACGAGGTCCGGTTGATGCCGCCGTCCTACGTCAAGCCTTACGTGAAGCGGCAGAAGAACGATGCGGCCGATGCCGAAGCAATCTGCGAAGCCGTCACCCGCCCCACCATGCGCTTCGTGCCGGTGAAGTCGGAGGACCAGCAGGCGGTTCTGATGCTACATCGGACGCGCGACCTGCTGATCCGCCAGCGCACGGCCTTGAGCAACGCGTTGCGGGCGCACCTGGCCGAACTCGGCATCGTGGAGCGCCAGGGCGTCGCCGGCCTCGACGCCCTGATGGCCTCGGTCGAGGGTGAGACTGAGATCCCGCCTCTGGCGCGAAAGGCGCTCGCTCTACTCATCAAGGAGCTGCGGTCCATGAAGGAGCAGATCAAGGCGGTCGAGACCGAGATCCTGGTCTGGCACCGCGGAAACGAAGCCAGCCGGCGTCTGGAAACGATCCCGGGTGTGGGGCCGATCATCGCGAGCGCACTGGCCGCCACCATCGCTGATCCGAGCGTCTTCAAATCGGGCCGCCAGCTCGCAGCCTGGATCGGGCTGGTGCCACGTCAGAACTCGAGCGGAGGCAAGGAGCGGCTCGGCCGGATCACGAAACAGGGTGAGCCCTATCTGCGGCGCCTGCTGGTGATCGGAGCATCGGCCGTGATCCGGTTTTGCAAGACCGACGGGTCAGCTCTGGGAGGCTGGATCACGGCCCTTCGTGCCCGACGCCCCGCCATGGTGGCGACGGTCGGGATGGCCAACAAAATGGCTCGGATCGCCTGGGCGGTGCTGAGCCGAGGAAAGGAATTCGAGATGCGTCCCGCCATGGCGTGACAGGGCGCAGCCTTTCGAGTTCCACGAACGGGTGAGGTGATGATGACATGATGGCGAACCGGTCGAGCCGGGGATCGGAGCAGCCCGAAATCGGGTCGGCGCTTCGAGCGCGCGGGATTGATAGGGAACCGATCCGCGGACTTCATCAGGGCCAGCGGTCATGTGTGCCGCATCGACAGGCCGGAGACATGACTGCACCCGACCACCTCGCCTTACCGTCAAAATCTTCTTGCCCCGCGGGGGCCGTCCAGACATGACCCGGTTCGGTGG
>JAABUT010000797.1_pt1 | contig 43133 bp, 36 predicted proteins | sample 5559281 | NCBI WGS metagenome assembly JAABUT01 (sample SAMN10711880, study PRJNA513359) | rock metagenome | isolation source: Antarctica rocks | place: Antarctica: Victoria Land, Ricker Hills nord | collected 2016-01-04
AATAATCAACAATTGTATGTGGATAAATATAAAAAAGCAGCATAAATAATAGAAAAAAATGCAGCAAAAAGTTTTGGCGGTATCATAGCAATCACTATCCTCCATATTGTTCTAAATGGAATCCTATTGAACACCGCTTGTTTAGCCAGGTGCACAAAGCTATGGAAGGTGTGGTTTTTTCAGATTATCAAACTGTTCAAAAACTCATAGAGCAAACATCCACTAAAACCGGACTGACAGTAGTAGTCAGGTTAAACCTTAAAGAATATCAAAAAGGCATCAAAGCAGACAAAGACCAAATATGCGAACATCGAATTGCATATCACCCTAAAATAGCAGAACTCAATTATAGAATTTATCCATAATTTGCTCAACTTATTTTGACAACTTTACTAAAAGTGTTTTTGTGAAGTTTTTCAGGTTTTAGGTTTAAGAGTGGATCGTATGTGTCGTTATTTTTTGGCTAAAGCCGGTTATCTATTATTCTTTATCCACCTGAAGGTCGTCGCAACTGCACCTTAATTATAATTACCCATACCATTCATTATAGAACCAAATAAAATTAAGACAGTAAAAAACGAAAGCGCATAAAATTCATCCTTTCGCTTTTATAATGCAGCAATGAATCATAGAAGCAATTTTTTCTGGTGCAGAAAAACCATGCGCCACATACTTCAATAGCCGTTGCTTTTTTTCTGTGTAATTTTGCCCGAAATAATTACAACGAATGTCAGTTGACCAAATTACATATTTAACCTTTGGATTAGCATTAATTTCAGCTTTGGTAATTGACCTTGGTTTATTAAGTAAAAAAAACACGCCTGTAACTATAAAAAAAGCATTGCTACAGACCACTTTCTGGATAACTTTATCAGTTGCTTTTTTTAGTTTTTTATGGGTAGAGAAAGGTGCTGCGGTAGCTACGAAATACCTGACTGCTTATTTAATGGAATGGAGCCTCAGCATTGATAATATATTTGTTTTTATTCTTATTTTTTCTTTTTTCAAGGTAAAAGAACAGAACGCCGGCAGAGCCTTGCTTATTGGTATCCTGCTTGCAATTGTATTCCGGATTTTATTTATTGCTTTGGGTATAGAGCTAATCAACCGGTTTCACTGGATTATGTATATTTTTGGTTTTTTCTTGCTGTACACAGGTTTCAAATTATTTTTTCAGAAGGAAGAAGAAGAATATAACCCCGCCGGCAGTCGTATTTACCGGGGTGTAATTAAATTATTCAGGGTAACGGATGCAGAGCCAAACGGAAAGTTTATCCTGCGCGTAAAGGGCAAAATATTCTTTACCTCACTCAGTATGGTCGTGCTTATGTTAGCTGCGACTGATATTGTTTTTGCGCTCGACAGTATTCCCACAGTAGTGTCGCTTGTAAGGGAAAGCCCTAAGATACCCTTTACTTCCGAAGATATACTTGTAATTTATTCTTCCAATATTTTTGCTGTGTTAGGTTTAAGAAGTTTGTTCTTTTTACTTAGGGGCGCAGTTGATGCATTTAAGTACCTGCAGCAGGGCATTGCTGTAGTTTTGGTGTTTATTGGCGCTAAAATGCTGCTTGAGTTTTTTAACATACGTATTTCCATTTACCTTTCGCTTCTTGTGATAGTGCTATGTCTTACCGTCGCGATTCTTTTTTCTGTTTACAAAAAACGGAAGGATAAATTATTGACTGATCAATAAATCTTTGTAACCATTTTTTATACCCTCCACTTGCAACATTCCATAAAAGATATTTCTGAAATAATAGGCGAAGACTCTATATTAGCACAACCTGCTCTTATAATAGAAAACCTGCTTATAGATAGTCGAAGGTTGGTATTTCCTTTGGGAACCCTTTTTTTTGCTTTGCAAAGCGAAAGAAGAAACGGAGAAGTTTTTATAAAAGAATTATATAAAGCAGGTGTTCGAAGCTTTGTTGTCACAAAAACGTTTGACTATTCCCCGTATACTGAAGCAAATTTTTTACCGGTTAAAAACCCGTTAAGCGCATTGCAAAAGCTGGCCGCTTACCATCGCATGCAGTTTCACATTCCTGTCATTGGCATAACGGGCAGCAATGGGAAAACTATTGTAAAAGAATGGCTGTACCAATTGCTTCACACTGATTATAACATTGTAAGGAGCCCTAAAAGTTATAATTCGCAGATTGGTGTTCCATTAAGCGTGTGGCAGATGAGTGAAGCAAATACTCTGGCAATTTTCGAAGCAGGTATTTCACAACCTGGTGAGATGTATTCTCTTGAAAGTATCATTCAGCCCACTATTGGTGTGCTTACCAATGTTGGCGCTGCGCATAGTGCCGGTTTTAAAAACAAGGAGCAAAAGGTCAGGGAAAAGTTTAAATTGTTTAAAAATGCTCCTGTTATTATCAGTAACAACCAGGACCCATTAATTACATCTGTATTAAACGATAAAGAAAAAGGCAGGCTTTTTATTTGGGGAGATGATAATGCAGACCTGCGAATAAAAAAAATAGAAAAAAAGGAAAATAAAATTTTTATAACCGCAACTTATAGTAACCGGGCTGTTGCTGTTTCAATTCCTTTTACCGATAATGCTTCTGTAGAAAATGCTATTACGTGCTGGTCAGTATTGTTATTTTTAGGGGTAGAAAATAAAAGTATCGAACAGCGCATGAAACTGCTTCAGCCTGTCGAAATGCGACTGCAGCTTAAGAAAGGTATTAATAACTGTTCGATTATAAACGACAGTTATAGCAACGATTTAAGCAGCCTCAGAATCGCTCTCGACTTTTTGCATCAGCAATCGGGTTCTCAGCCAACAACAGTTATACTTTCAGATTTGGGAGAGGTTTTTAGTTCGGATGAACAGTATAAGAAAGTGCTGCAATCGCTCATACAACACAAGGTCGATAAATTTATCGGGATTGGTCCCCGCTTGTATGGTCTGCAGGAAGTTTTTAAAGAAGCCCTGCCTCTGTCTTTTTTTTATCCTGCAGTAGAAGATTTTATAAGGGTTTTTACAAACATCAGATTCAGAGATGAAGTGATACTGTTGAAAGGTGCGCGCACTTTTGAGTTTGAACAAATTAATTTATTGTTTGAGCAAAAGGTACATCAAACCGTGTTAGAGGTTAATCTGACTGCGATGGCTAATAACCTGAAAGAATACCAGCATTACCTGCAGCCTGGTACAAAAGTAATGGCTATGGTAAAGGCTTTCAGTTATGGCAGTGGCAGCACAGAGGTAGCAAGCCTACTCCAGTTTCATAAGGTTGACTATCTTGCAGTGGCTTATGCAGACGAAGGTGTGGAACTGCGTAAATCCGGAATACGTATGCCCGTAATGATTATGAATCCGGAGACAATCACTTTTCAGTCTCTTGTCAACTACAACCTGGAGCCGGAAATGTATTCTTTTCAGGTATTAAAAGACTTCAATGCTTATCTTGAAAATGAAGGCCTGCAGCAGTTTCCCGTTCATATAAAGATTGATACCGGCATGCACCGGCTGGGTTTTGAAGAAGCTGATTTTAACAATCTCGCTATGTTTCTCAAAGAAAATCCACGATTGGTTGTAAAGAGCGTATTCAGCCATCTCGTCGCCAGTGAAAATTTCGTGCATGATCAATTTACCGAAATGCAGGTACAGCAATTTGTGGTTGCATGCGAACTTATAAAAAATACAATCGGCTATCCGTTTATCAGGCATATTTCTAATTCAGCAGCCATTTTTCGTCATCCTCAATATCAGTTTGACATGGTAAGGTTGGGTATTGGATTGTATGGGGTAGACAGCATTGCAGAAAGCCAATTATCGCTGCAGCCTGTGGCAACGTTACGTACGACGATAGCACAAATAAGGAAAGTAAAAAAAGGCGAAACTGTGGGTTATAGCCGCAAGGGCATCATGCAAAGAGAAAGTATTATTGCCACTATCAGGATCGGTTATGCTGATGGTTTCAACCGAAGACTTGGAAATGGAGTTGGGCATGTATTGATAAAAGGAAAACTTGCGTCTGTGGTTGGCAGCGTTTGTATGGACATGACAATGGTTGATATTACCGATATCACTGAAGTTGCTGAAGGCGATGCTGTGGAAATATTTGGCGCTCATCTCCCGGTAGAACAGGTAGCAAAAGCCAGCGAAACTATTCCTTACGAAATAATGACCAGCGTAAGCCAGCGGGTGAAGCGGGAATATTATGAAGAATAAGTTTTTTTTTTGAGGAGGCAATTCAAACATTTGTTCAACATTCTACGCCGTTTTACCGCAACTCTTTTACCCGTTTTTTTACAAATTTTTAAAAAAATAATAAAAAGTACTGCTGTTATTTAAGAATCAATAACCCGCTAAGCAATTAATAACCTTTTTTTCAGAATTAATCCGTTTAATCGTGGTTCTATTTTGAAAGTCGTTTTCCTATCTTTGACGGAAAATTTTTTAACTGTGAAGTCACGGAATATAGTTGGCCTTATTCTTCTTGTCATAATTGCAGATCAAGCTATTAAGTTTTATATTAAAACCCATTTCTACATAGGGCACGAAGTAAAAGTTTTTGGGATGAATTGGTTCCGGCTTCATTTTGTTGAAAATGAAGGCATGGCCTGGGGTTGGAAAATGGGGGGAGACTGGGGCAAAGTAGCGCTTACATTATTTCGCCTTGCTGCTGTTGTAGCCGGTGTTTTTATCATCCGTGATTTTATCCGGAAAAAATATCATCCTGGTTTCATTTGCTGCAGCGCCTTAATTTTTGCAGGGGCTTTAGGTAATTTAATCGACAGCATGTTTTATGGCCTCATTTTCAACGATAGCGACCCTTATATTCAGAATATTGCGAAACTATTTCCAAAAGGCGGGGGATACGCAGGCTTTTTGCATGGAAAAGTAGTTGATATGTTTTATTTTCCCATCATTACCAATACCAGTTTTCCGTCGTGGTTCCCCTTTTGGAATGGCCAGGAGTTCGAATTTTTCAGACCCGTTTTTAATATTGCTGATGCGTCAATTTCTGTTGGCGTTATTGCTATTCTTTTGTTTCAAAACCGTTTTTTCAAAAAGCATAATGACCAAAAAAACATAGCTGCAAAAAATATACAGTTAGATGATAATGTTACAGTAGTTTGAAAACGGAATTAGGAATTAGGAATTGGATTTATTCTATAAATAAATAGAGACGATCTCTTCGCCGGGTTTCAGTTACATCCTGTATTGTTAACCAGATAATCATCATTAAGCGGAAAGTAAAGCAAAAAAGGCCGCCTCACTATTGAAACGACCTCTTTCTTTCTTATTATATGTTTTTTTGCTAACCTTCTGTGATTATTTAATCAACTTTCGCATAGATTTTTCCTCCGTTCACCTTTACAATCTGGCCTGCTCCATTCTCTGCTGTCCCGCTGAAGGTGCCTGTTACAATCCCGGTTGCCGGATCATAAGTGTTAATATTTACCTGGATGTTTACAGCAGGGGAAACGGTATAATCTGCTCTGAAGTAAGCAGCTTTTGACGTATCAGTATTGTATAAGTAAAAATCAGCGTTTGCAGAATCTGTATTGTATGTCCCGGTTTGTATAGTATTTCCGGGAAGTAAAATATCGAGCTGGAAAAGTGTATCGGAACCAGTGGAAGAAGAACCATAGAAGCTGAGTGCGGTTGCGTTTTCAAGACTTGTGTCTTTGTGCGTGAGGGCTGTGTCAATAAAACCATGATAAAAATTTGATCCCCCGCTAAACTGCCATGCTGAGTCTGCACCAGGTGGGGTATTTGCATTTATTGTAACAGTAAAGCTGCATGAGGTGCCACCGGCGGTTATAGGAACAGTAGTAGTGCCGGCAGCAGCAGGAGTTCCTGAACCTTGCAATGTAACTGTTTGCACTCCCGTTGAAGTAAAGAGGCCCTGGGCGCTAAAGATTATTCCATTAGCAGGACCTGCTATTATAGAATAAATTCCTATAGTATCCACATTTACCTGTATAGATACTGCATTAGCTGAGGTAAGAAAAGAGCCTTCCTCATAGTTACCTTGCACATTTGCATTTGAACAGTTATCAGGAGAGCCGGCAAGTGTATAAACAGCGACTGGCCCACTTAAGCTGCTTCCTACTGGAATTGAAAACATGCATACACTGCTGTCAAAAGCAACAAAAAAATTAGTAACTTGTGCAACGGCCGGTTTTCCTGTGCCCATCAATTTAATGCTATTCAAGCCTGTATCTTTCACAGATCCCGTGGCTTTGAAAGAAAAACCATTTGAGGTATCTGTAGATATCATGTAACTTCCCGGGGTATAAAATCTAACCTGAACTACAATAAAGTTACTGTCTGTAAGCGTACTGTCAGCCCTGTAAGTGCCATTTGCTGTAATCGGCAAACAATTGCCTGATGTATCTTTTAAGGAGCCTGTTGCAGAATTAGGACTCTCTAAGCTGAATTCTTTTTGACATCCCGCAACAAAAAATATGCATCCTAATGCTATCGCTAAATACTTTACTGCTTTCATAGAACAAAGAAAAAGTTTTTTATTGAAGATTTTCTTATGATTTTATATTTCTGTCATTGATAATTGCGGCAATATAAAAAGAGTTTGTTTTAAAACTCAAAACAAACTCTTTTTTAGGATTTTTGTCACTATAGTTATATCAATAATAGATTTGCCACCGGGAAGCAGAGATAGTAACAGGAAAAGGCTCAGTTGCTTCTGCTTTAATGAAACCTATGTTTTTTGCATAGTAAAAATCAGCTGTGACTATCGTTTGATATGCGCCTGTGGAGGAAGGTGAAAACATATATTCCCGCTTTACCTGTATTACACTGTCTACAGGTGTAGCCCCTATCGTAGTTTGTATGTCTTTACCTTCGATAGTAAACGTGATTTTTGCTTTTCCCGGAATAGAATTGAAAGTTGCATTTACTTCAGGAGATTCCCATGTGCTGCTAACCGGCACGTTGTCTTTTAAAAAAATATAATCTGTTTTATTCTCTACTGTATCAAAAATCAAAAATTCATTGAAATTGCTGTAGGTGTAATATAAACCATTACCTTTTCTATAATAGCTGGTATCGGTTTTTCCTGATCCTACGGAAAGGAAAGTCCGGTAAGTATTTCCTGAAATAGTATTATCAGTATTGGAAACTGTTGTAATCAAAGAATCAATAGCTCCGTTGCCTGTATCTGTCTTGTAAGTCCAGTTGCTGCTGTCGGTAGTAGGAAAATAATCTCCGGTTGTTACGGGAGCAACGATGGGCGGAGGTACCGTGTCGGTTACATTTATTGAAAACATACAAACACTGGTATCAAAAGCAACTAAAAAATTTGTTTGTTCCACTGCAGCAGGTTTTCCTGTTCCTTTTAACCGGATGCTTTGCAGCCCGGCAGTAAGGGCATAACCGGAGTCCAGGAAAGAAAAACCATTTGAGGTATCTGTGAATATTTTATACTTACCTGCTGCAGAAAAGTTTACCTGCACCTCCACATAATTACTGTCAGATAAAGTAGTGTCTTTTACGTAGTTTCCTTTGACTATCACCGGCTGGCAATCTCCAGACACACTCTTTAAAGTGCCCGAAGCCGGACCCTGCGGTAATCCATTTTCAAAGCTTAGTTCTTTTTTGCAGGCCGCAAAAACAAAAACACCTGCTAATACTATTACTAACCACTTTACTGCTTTCATAGGACGAAGAAAAAAACTTTTTGCCAAAACATTTTTTCAGCCCCTGATATTTATAAGATTGATAACAAAACAGCGTGTTAATATAAATAAGAAAACGTAGTTCCCCTCTGAAAGTCATTATAATGACAACTGAATTTTGAACAATACCGAAACTAAAAAAAATTGAAGTAAGCTGTAATTTCAAAAATAACCGCCTAACGATGTATAAGAGAATCAGACTGTACCACCGCTGGCTTTTCTTTTAATTCCTCGTTTTCCTTTTTTGCCTTCTTTTTAAAAAAGCCTCTTAACAAAAAGTTATGCTGAACTGCTTCAAGGTCTTCATCCAGTTTCTGACTTCCCGTTTGAAGATTTCTCAGCGTTACTCTTATATCCGCTGCTGCATCTTCATCATGAAGCAGCATACCAACGGGCGTACTTCTGTTGTTTAAGCTGTTATTAAGACCGTTTGTTGCATTGTTTAAATTGCTTACAACACTGTTAGCAGTAGCTGATACCTCCTGCAATTGCGATGCTGTTGCTTTCAACTTTCCAAAAACAACAGTATCTGTAACTAAATCATTTGCCAGCGACCCTTTTTTGCGCAGGTTGGCCGCATAGTCAGCAACGGCTGCAGTTATTTTTGCAGCATTGGAGGAAGCTTTTCTGAGCATAGCCATAGAAGCCTGCAATTCGTTTATCAGCCGGTCGTCTGTCAGTAGCCTTCCTGCTGTTCCTTTGCCTTCTGCAATTCCCCTGCTAATAAGTTTGAAATCATTTGTAATATCAAGCAGGTTTCTGTTGTTAGACTGTAAGGTGCTCATCATTTCGTCGGGATTAGCAGCTTTTTCAACACCAAGCATATCACCGCTTTCGACCGGTGGCGATTTTGCAGCTCCCGGGTAGATCACTATAATTTTATTGCCAATCAGTCCGTCCGAGCTAATTCTTGCCTTGGCATTTTTGCGGATATATTGCTGTGCACTCTGTTCTATATTCATATCCACATCTACCTGTGAATTTCCATAGAAAGATATTCTTTTCACCGTTCCTATTTTTACCCCTGAAAACCATACGTTGTTACCCTTTTGTAAACCGTTGATATCATCAAAAATTGCTTTTACGGTTATGGCTTTTTCAAATGTCTTGTGCTGGCCGCCAAGTGTAAGAATGGTTATTACAAATATCGCAACTCCTATGAGAATAAAAATACCTACTATAACAGCTCTTGAATTTTTTGTTGATTTCATCTTTTATTCTATAAAATTATAATTATAAAAACTTTTAATTCTTTCCTCATTACTGTTAAATACTTCATCAAAAGTCCCCTGTTTTACAAATTTTCCGTCCAGCAGCATAGCCACACGGTCTCCCGTCTCTTTTGCACAGGTAAGGTCGTGGGTAATAATGATAGAACTTGTTTTGTAGTTTTTCTGCACACTGTTTATAAGGTTGTTAATTTCTATACAGGTTATAGGGTCTAAGCCTGCTGTCGGTTCGTCGTACAACATTATCTCAGGTTGTAAGATCAGCGTTCGTGCAATGCCTATCCGCTTTCTTTGTCCGCCTGAAAGTTCTGCAGGCATCTGGTTTTTTGTCTGAATCAGCCCCACCGCTTCAAGCACTTTATCTATAGCCTCCTCAACTTCGTGACGCGTTAAATTTTTTCTGTTTCTTACCAGGGGAAACTCAAGGTTTTCCCTTACCGTCATACTATCATACAAAGCGCTGCTTTGAAACGAAAATCCTAATTTCAGCCGCAATTCCTGCAATTGCTTGTCATTTAACCTTTCCACCTCCTCTCCTAAAACATTTACAGTGCCGCTATCCTGTTTCAACAAGCCTGAAATGATTTTGATCAAAACAGACTTTCCTGTACCGGAGCGCCCAAGCACTACTACGTTTTCTCCGCTATACAAATCAAGGTCTATTCCCCTTAGTACCTGGTTAGTTCCAAATGATTTATAAATATCACGTATTATAATTACCGCTTCTTTATTAACCTGCCTTAATGTTTGTTTCTCCATATTGTTTACTATCCTTTTATTGCGTTAGCTACCTGCACAATAAGTATTTCTTCGACAAAAATCAAAAACATAGAAATAACTACTGAAGAATTTGCTGCTTTTCCTACACCTTCTGTTCCTGAGGTAGCGTAGTAGCCTTTGTAGCAACCTACAATGCCAATGGTAAAACCATAAGCTATTGCCTTTGTTAAAGAAGCAAAAATATCAAGAAAAGAAATTTTTTGAAATGCCTGTTCAAAAAAGGAAACAAAGCTTGTCATTTCATTGCTATGTACATTAATATATGCGCCCAGCATAGCTACACCTCCGGTATAAAAAGTAAGTACCGGTATCATGAATGTAGTGGCAAGAACACGGCTGACAACTAAAAATTTAAAGGGATTAATAGCAGAAACTTCCATTGCGTCTATCTGCTCTGTCACTTTCATCGAACCTATCTCAGCGCCTATATTCGATCCTACTTTTCCCGCCGCGATCAGCGCCGTTACAAGTGGTGCAAGCGCCTTTATAATTGCTATTGCCACCAGCGATGGCAGCCATGATGTAGCGCCAAAATCAGCAAGAGACGGGCGCGACTGCTTGGTAAAAACCAGCCCGGTAATAAAACCTGTAAGCGATATCAGCGGCAAAGAGTTATAACCAATCTCGTAGCATTGCCGGATGATTTCCTTTCCTTCATATGGCGGTCGCAAAACCTCTTTAAAAAATCTGAGGACAAATTTTGTAGCGTTATAAAGATCAGAAAAAAACGTATCAACTCCTTTTGTAATCACGTATTCTCTTGGTTGCTTTACATTCATATCCTTAATATGTTATACTTTATTTACACTGCGAAAGTAACATATCGGTTCTAACTTTCGCATTATCATTGCCCGAACGAGCTTAAATTTCAATCCGCCCTCTTCTTTTTTGAGTTTTTTTTTGATACAAGCTTTACTGCTCCGGTTAAACATCGTTGCGTCGCATTTCGTTCATCAGTTGTGCTGCTATTTAGCTTTTTCCCCCGATTTATATTTCAAAATGAAACTCATATTTAAAATTTAAAAAAAACCGTAAACAGGTAAAGATGTTTTAGCTGAAATAAGCTTATTTTTTGCTAAGTGCTTTTATCACAACTTTCATTTACCGCAATATCAGGATTGTAGTAAAACTTCCCCAGTGTTCTTTAAAACACAACGATTCACGCCTTTTCCGGAATGTAAATTTTTAATTCTTCTATAGATTCCTATTGTTCCGTATGTTTCACTGCGTTAAATCCTTTTATTCCTGATTTCTACATTACAATTATAATTCCCTTTATTTTTGTTCTAAACAACAGATATTATTTCCCCTCCTTCCATATTAAACAACCCCATAGAGTACCTGAAGGGCGTGGGGCCGATGAAAGCTGATTTGCTGAAAAAAGAACTGGGCATTTTTACCTTCGGAGATTTACTCGAACATTTTCCCCTGCGGCATATTGATAAAACTACCATTAATGCTATAGCAGATATTTCACCTGATACGGATTATATACAGGTAGCAGGCACAGTAGAAGATATGGTTATATTAGGTGAAAAAAGAAGCAGGAGATTGGTTGGGCGGCTGAGAGACAAAACCGGTGTCCTTGAACTTTGCTGGTTTCAGGGAATAAACTGGATAGAAAGAGATATTAAGCCCGGTAAACGATATGTAGTATTTGGAAAAGCAGTTTTTTTTAATGGAAAATCACAAATCACACATCCTGAAATTGAATTGTGGTCTCCGGCTATGGCCGACGGTAAAGACTTTTTGGAACCTGTTTACCCAACTACAGAAAAACTGAAGGCAAAAGGCCTCAACGGAAGGCAGATAGGTAAACTGACAGCATCATTAATGGAGCTGATTTCACTGAAAGAAATCCAGGAAAATTTACCAGAACCGCTAATTTCAAAATTGAAGTTAGGAACAAGGTTTTCGGCATATTGTTCCATTCATTTTCCTAAAAATACGGAAGATTATGAGGCGGCACTATACCGGCTGAAATTTGAGGAGTTTTTTATTTCTCAGGTACGTTTGGGATTAACAAGACTAAGCAGACATAAAAACAGTAAAGGTGTTGTCTTTGAAAAGGTAGGCAAATTATTCAATACTTTTTATAGTGATTATTTGCCCTTTGAGCTTACGGGCGCACAAAAAAGAGTATTAAAAGAAATACGCGGTGATACCGGCAGGGGTAAGCAAATGAACAGGCTGCTGCAGGGCGACGTGGGCAGCGGTAAAACAATTGTAGCATTACTTACCATGTTACTCGCCGCTGACAATGGTTATCAAAGCTGTTTAATGGCGCCTACAGAAATTTTAGCTTCTCAACATTACAAGGGATTAAGTGAATTATTGCAGGATATGCCCGTTAATATCCGGCTCTTAACAGGAAGTACCAAAAGAGCAGAGCGAAAAGAAATATTACATCAGCTGGCAGAAGGTACATTGCACATGATAACCGGAACACATGCACTCATTGAAGATCCTGTCATTTTCAAAAACCTTGGCCTGTCTATTATCGATGAGCAGCACAGGTTTGGTGTGGCGCAAAGGGCTAAGTTATGGGCAAAAGCAGCAATTCATCCGCATGTACTGGTAATGACGGCTACTCCTATACCGCGCACCCTTGCTATGACGGCTTACGGAGATCTGGATTATAGTATTATGGATGAACTTCCGCCGGGAAGAAAACCGGTAACAACAGTGCACAGAAACGAAATGCACAGGGTAAAAGTTATGGATTTTATACGGTCTGAAATAGACAAAGGACGACAGGCATATATTATTTTTCCGTTAATAGAAGAAAGTGAAAAGCTGGATTATGAAAACCTGATGGATGGCTATGAACATGTAAAAGCATTTTTCCCCGAGCCAAAATACCGCATAAGCATGTTGCACGGACGCCAGCCTTCCGACATGAAACACAGTAATATGCAACGGTTTGTGAAAGGCGATACGCACCTAATGGTGAGCACAACCGTAATAGAAGTAGGCGTAAACGTTCCGAATGCTTCTATAATGGTCATTGAAAATGCAGAGAAATTTGGTTTATCGCAGTTGCATCAACTTCGTGGCAGAGTAGGCCGGGGAAGTGAAAAAAGCTATTGTGTGCTTCTTACGGGCAAACTAAACAATGATGCACGCGAAAGGATAAAAACAATGTGTGCAACAAATGACGGATTTAAAATTGCAGAAAAAGACCTGGAGCTGAGAGGCCCGGGAGATATTGAAGGCACCCGGCAAAGCGGAGCCTTACTATTTAAACTGGCTAATATAGTAAACGATAAACAAATACTGGAAGCGGCTAAAAAAGAGGCCGAAAACTTATTGGAAGTTGATGAAAATCTCTCTTCTGCTGAAAATCAAAACCTTAAAAACTATCTTTTGCAACAAAAAGGTAAAACAGTATGGAGTAAAATATCCTGATTTCCTTCTCAGCTATTTTTAACAAAAAATGATTTAATCACTGCATAGCTTTATCTCGTAGATTAGTTGTACCTTTTAAAAAATTTAAACAGAATTGAAAAAATATATTTCAATTGCTTTTATAATTGCTTTCTTTTTTAGCAACATATCAGCCTTTTGTCAATTTGCTAACCTTGAATTTGTTGAAAATAAAGGTCAGTGGGACAAAGGCATCAAATTCAGAGGATTAATGAACAATGGAGCTTTTTACCTCATGGAAAAGGGTTTCAGGGTTGTACAAAGTGACCCGGAGGATCTTAAAAAAATGGAGTTTTTTCATGGAGCTTCTTATGGATCAACAACTAAAATGGCTGCTAAGTCAGTTGTGCCAGATAAAGACAAAGACAAAATAACTGTTCATTCTCATGCTTATGATGTACAATTTTTAAATGCCCAAACTCCTGTAATTGTTGCCGACAAGCCTTTAAGTACCTATAATAACTATATTATTGGTAATGACCCTTCTAAATGGAAAGGAAATTGTCGTATCTATCAGGCTGTAACATATCAAAACATTTATCCTGGCATAGATGTAAGGTACTATACGAATGAAGGAAAGCTTAAATATGATATTATCGTCCATCCCGGCGCTGACCTTTCCCGGCTTGCACTGAAATACGAGGGTGCTGATGGCCTGCAGGTAAAAAACGGGCAACTTGTTATTAAAACATCTGTAGCTGAGACTCGTGAACTCGCTCCATATGCCTACCAGGTGGTTGACGGACTTAAAAAAGAGGTTGCAAGCAGGTTTAAAGTTGCAGGAAAGATTGTGCAATTTGATATAAATAATTATTCAAAATCTGCAGAATTAATAATAGATCCTACGCTTATCTTTTCCACCTTTACGGGCAGCAATGCAGACAACTGGGGCTATACCGCAACCTACGGCCCTGACGGCAGTTTTTATGCAGGCGGAATTGTATTCAACACGGGGGGAACTTTTCCTACAAGTCCCGGCGCATACAGCACTACTTTTAATGGCGGAGTAGATGGTGAAGAAGGAATTGGCCCATACGATATAGGTATAATGAAATTTAGTCCAAACGGCGCTAACCGTGTCTATGCTACTTATCTGGGGGGAAGCGGAAATGAACAGCCTCATAGCCTGGTAGTAGATGCGCAGGGTGAACTGGTAATAGCGGGGCGCACAAATTCTGCTAACTATCCTACATCTGCTTCAGACAGGGCAGGAGGAAGTTATGACATCGTTATTACTAAATTGAATGCCGCGGGCTCTGCTCTTGTAGGTTCACGGCGAATAGGGGGAAGCCAGGCCGATGGGGTAAATATCAGGCCTAAATATCCTACTATCACAACCATTGAAAGCATCCGCAGAAACTATGGCGATGATGCCAGAAGCGAAGTAATACTGGATAACAACGGTAATATAATAGTTGCTTCCAACACGCAATCTGCTAATTTCCCGGTAACTCCCGGTGCTTTTCAAAAAACTTTTGGCGGTCAGCAGGATGGTGTCCTTATTAAATTAAGTCCCGATCTCGGTAATATTCTTTTTAGCACCTTTTTAGGAGGAAGCGGGCATGATGCAGCTTTTGTTTTAGCCCTTAATCCAACCGATGGTAATATTTACGTCGGGGGTAATACAGACAGTACTGACTTACCGGGTGATAAAACAAATGTATTGCATCCTGCTTACCAGGGCGGACCAACTGATGGTTTTGTTTCTATTGTTTCCCCTGACGGAAGTAATTTATTGAAAACAACTTTTATCGGCACTCCCGCGGTTGACATGCTATATGGCATACAGTTCGATAAATACAGTTTTCCTTATATTATGGGTACTACAACCAGTGACAACTGGCCCGTGGTTAATGCCGCCTTTTCACAGAGTAAGGGGAAGCAGTTCATTGCGAAGCTAAAGCCCGACTTGTCGGCTTACGAATACTCAACCGTTTTTGGATCCGGCAGCAAATCGCCTAATCTCAGCCCGGTGGCATTTCTTGTAGACAGGTGTGAAAATGTATACGTTTCCGGCTGGGGAGGAGGCCAGGTAAGCGCTTCAGGAAGTTATGCTTCTGCCGGTACCGCCGGTCTTAGTGTCACTCCCGATGCAATACAATCATCAACCGACAATGCTGATTTTTACTTTTTTGTTTTGGAAAGAAATGCGACTGCTCAGTTGTACGGAAGCTTTTTCGGACAACGCGGAGGATTTGGCGAACACGTAGATGGGGGAACAAGCAGGTTTGACCGCAACGGTGTTATTTATCAGGCGATATGTGCAAACTGTGGTCGCGATGTTTCTTTTCCTACCACACCGGGAGTGTGGTCTCCCTCAAATGGTTCCCAGGAGTGTAATCTTGCTGCAGTTAAAATAGCCTTTAACCTTGCCGGTGTTATAGGCAGTGTGCGGGCATCAATTGATGGTGTGGTTCGCGATACCTCAGGCTGTGTGCCTTTAACAGTAGATTTTACTGATACTATTGCCCTTGGCAAAAGCTACGTTTGGAACTTTGGGGACGGTTCGCCGCAAGTTGCCACTACACTACCGACCATAAGTCATACTTTCAATGAGATTGGTAACTACCTGGTCAGGCTCATCTCCATTGATAGTTCTAAATGTAATATTGCCGACTCTGCATATACACACATCAGGGTAAGAACAGACAAGGTGAGCCTTGGTTTTACCCCTCAAAAGCTATTGCCCTGCGAGTCTGCCAATTACCAGTTTACAAATACCTCGTTTGTAACGCCTGCAGGCAGAGCATTTACAAATACATCTTTTACATGGTATTTTGGCGATAATACGCCCCCTGTTATTGCCGGCAACAATACTGTAACCCATTCATTTCCGGGAGTGGGGGTATACAACGTGAAATTAGTATTAACTGACACCTCATTTTGTAATGCGCCTGACTCTATTGTAATTCCGGTAAGAATAGCTACAAATCTGAAAGCGCTGTTTCAAACACCGAAAAGCGGCTGTGCTCCTTACAGTGCAGTATTTGAAAATGTTTCAGAAGGCGGCCAGCAATTTTATTGGAACTTTGGCGACGGCGTAACTTCTTCTGAAACCAGTCCCGTACATTTATATTCTGTTCCAGGTAGTTATACAATAAGTTTAAGAGCAGTGGATTCAGGAACATGTAATAAGACAGATACAACCAGTTTATCAATAGTAATAAGCGATAAACCAACTGCCTCTTATAACTATGCGCCAAATCCCCCGCAAGAAAATACGCCGGTTGGTTTTTTAAATAATTCAATCGCAGCTACGCATTATATATGGGATTTTGGAGACGGCGAAACATTGTCAACTGCTTCACGGGAGGCTGTTTCACATATTTATAACGCAACAGGAAGTTTTAACTCGTGCCTTATGGCAATAAATGACTTCGGCTGCCAGGACACAACATGTCAGATTATTGCAGCACGCATAGTGCCTTTACTTGATGTTCCAAATGCTTTTACGCCAAACAGCGACGGTATAAATGATAAAGTTTTCGTGCGTGGATTTGGAATAACCAAAATGGAGTGGAGAATTTATAACAGGTGGGGCGAAATGGTCTTTGAAACCAACGACAGAACCGAGGGCTGGGATGGAACTTATAAAGGAAGCCTGCAGCCGCAGGAAGTTTACCATTACGTATTATCAGTACAATATTCTGACAATACAAAATATGAGAAAAAAGGTGATATAACATTATTAAGATGATGAAAACCGAAGAGAATGAATAAGAATTTAATCTATTGCCTGCTTTTTATGACAGCCTTTGGCTGCTGGCAGATAACTGCATCTGCCCAGGATCTGCACTTTTCACAGTATTTCAATTCACCACTGTTAGTCAACCCTGCCAATACCGGTTTTATCCCTGACGGAGATCATCGTTTTGGCATCAATTATAGAAATCAGTGGGCAAATATTGGCAGTCCGTATAAAACTTTTAGCGTTTTTGGTGACGGCCAGTTTTTTGCAGACAGGTTTGAGAATGGCTGGGTTGGTATCGGTGGCGCATTATTAAGAGATGTTGCCGGTTCGGGCGATCTTACTACTACACGTGCATTTGGGTCAATTGCCTATCACCAGGCTATAGGTTTAGGCAGTTTAGTAAGTGCAGGTTTTAATGTCGGCTATGTAAATAAGAGAATCGATTTTTCAAAACTCACTTTTGATAACCAGTGGAATGGAAAGTTTTTTGATATTTCCGCTCCCAGCGGAGAACCATTTGCCACCAACCAGGTAAATTATTTTACCTTGCAGGCAGGGGTTAATTATGCTTATTATCCTAATCAAAATACTTACCTCAATGTAGGTTTTAGCGCTTCTAATATAAACAGGCCCAAAGAATCATTTTTTACTGATGGTTTGGCAGATACGCGGGTAGCTCCAAGATTAACCACTTTTCTTAACGGCAGTTTCAGAACAGGTGATGCATGGATAGTAAACCCCAACGTATATGTAAGCAAAATGACAACAGCATGGGAGGTAGTGGCTGGCGGCACTGCACAGCGCGACCTGAGCGGAGATGGCAGCACCCAATTAATTATGGGAGCTTATTATCGTGTCGAAGATGCCATTATACCTGTTATAGGGGTACAAAAAAGCGGTTACAAATTTACGTTTAGCTACGATGCTACTACGAGTGGCCTGAGAAATTATAATCAAAGCCGGGGCGCTTATGAAATGTCGATTGTAAAGCAAGGGTTGATTGACAAATCAAAAGATATAAAATGTCCTGCGGTAAGGTTTTAATATATATGTTTCGCTTGGTGTGAGACATCAGCTACCCATTAGAACGTTGTTGCATTTGCATATTTATCATTGAGATTAGACACTTTTACCGAACCATCTTCATCTACTAAATAAATTTTAAAGTAAAGGTCGTTGACTGAAAAATAGCTATTAAGCTTTTTTATGATTGCCTGGTAACGCGCCACGTTAGGCAGCGCCATAGCTACCTCCGCATTGTCACTAACGCTGAAATTTGCAAAAGAGTTAAACAGCGCTTCGGTAAACCAACTTTTAGCATGAGTGTCTTTCGAAACAGCCGATTCACGTACGGCAGGATGAATAGAATAAGGAAAGCCTTTAACCTCTATCACCTCTTTCTTAAAAAATTTAGAAGCTGTAATTGTCCGTTCTGCTTTTTCAGTTTCTTTTTGAGAACTATCTTTATGTACCTTGTACCCGTTTTCTTTTAAAAAATTTAACATGCTGGTATAAATAAATTCTTCAGAATACCAATCAACCGGTTTGATTGAAACATTCGATAATACAGGAGCTTCCATAAAATAAAAAGTATATTGTAAGCAAGAAGAGGCGCAAAACCCGGCGGATTTATGTGAATAGTTTTTTAATACAAACGCCTTGTTTAATTGTAACATCTTCTTTAAAAGAAGACCAAAGAAACCTGGTTTTGTTGCATTATAAATTGTTAATAATTATTTGAAATTAAAAGGGTTTATAAATAGAATTGTTTAAACCTATAATAAGATTGGTTCTATGATGAATGGTATGGGTAACTATAATTAAGCTGAAATTGCCACGACCTTCAGGTCGTGGATAAAGAATAATAGATAACAGGCTTTAGCCAAAAAATAACCACAGATGCGGTTTATTCGCAAACCTAGAACCTGAAAACACTGCACAAGAAAAACTTTTACTAAAGAATAATATAATATTTTTAAAATGCACCTCATTCGAAAGAATTTTGGCTAAAGCCAATACCTGAATTTTTAAGACCCACGACATAAACGCCGTGGCAATTTAGAGCCACCCAAATCGTCATAGAACCCAAGATTTTAATATCTTAACGTCCTGCTGACTTAATTATAATTAATGTCTTGTGTCCCAAACGACTTTTACAAATACACATCCTGGTTAAACCAATAGTCAACCTGGTCGGGTTTAAATAAAATGGCGAGCACATCAAATTGTATCCACTTCCATCCGGGGTTGAGTTGTTGATATTGCTCCGCGGCATCTTTCAGGTTTTTCATTTTTTGTTTATTAATGCTTTCTTCAGGGTTGCCAAACTTTGTGCTTCGCCGTGTTTTTACTTCTATAAAATGCAGCGTATCTCCTTTTTCGGCAATAATATCTACCTCCAGGTGACGATAACGCCAGTTTTCCTGTCTTATTTTATAACCACGCTGCACCAGCCATTCTGCGGCTAATTTTTCACCCTTTACTCCCGTTTCATTGTGCTCTGCCATATTGTTATTATTTTCGTTTTTTCTCAAATTACTTAAAGCAGGTGAAAGATAAAATTTTTAAGCTCCAGGGAAAAGTGCAGCACTATGAGTGGGGAGGATATGAATTTATTCCGTCATTGTTAGGAGTAGATAATTCTGAGCAGAAGCCTTATGCCGAATACTGGATGGGTGCACACGAGAGTGCTTCAGGTTTGCTGCACACCAGGGAAGGCCTGCAGTCCTGGTACGAATTAATTCAACAAGCGCCGGCGGAGCAGTTGGGCGAAAAAGTATATCAGCGCTTTGGTGAATTGCCTTACCTTTTTAAAGTGCTTGACGTAAATAAAATGCTTTCCATACAGGTTCACCCCTCTAAAGACGAAGCCAGGAAAGGATTTGAAAGAGAAGACGCTGCAGGCGTACCATTACACGCCGCTCACCGGAACTATAAAGACAAAAACCACAAGCCGGAAGTAATGATTGCTTTAGGTGAGTTCTGGTTGTTGCATGGTTTTAAAAAAGAGGAGGAATTGCAGCATATTTTGAATTCTATTCCGGAATTTAATTTTTTAAGCAGAGTTTTTTCCGGAGGCAATTATTACGGTTTGTACAAGACGGTGATGGAAATGCCGCAGGATGATGCAGACGAATTATTGTTTCCTTTGGTCGCGAGAGAAGTTGCTGCCAAGCATACTAAAGACAAGCCCGGTTATTGGGTTTCAAAATTGTACAATGGTATATTGCCTTCTAAAAACATAGACAAAGGAATCTTTTCTATATACTTCTTCAATATTGTAAAACTGAAAAATGGTGAAGGAATTTTTCAGGGAGCAGGTGTTCCGCATGCTTACCTTGAAGGTCAGAACGTTGAGCTGATGGCAAACAGCGATAATGTGCTGCGGGGTGGATTAACGACAAAACATATTGATGTTCCCGAGCTGCTGAAGCATATTGTTTTTGCAGGTATAGAGCCATTCATATTAACAGGAGATGAATCGGGGCATGAGATAAAATATCCGCTGCCTGCAGAAGATTTCGGTATCACGGCGGTTACGTTGCAAAATGGCCGCGAATATGTTTCAAAATCAGGATCTGCTGAAATTTTTATTGTTATGGAGGGTGAAGTACACTGCGGTCATTTAAGTTGTAAAAGAGGAGAAGCTTTTGCAGTGTTGCCAGATAAAGAATATACAATACGCGGAATTGTAAATGCTGCTTTATATAAAGCTTTTGTGCCTTGAGAATAAATAAAGACTTTTTAAAAATCAGTGAATGGCATCAGTTTAATTAATACGTGAAGTTTTTGATTTATTTTTGTAAATAATTACAATTATGCAAACAAAGAGACAAAACAATACAACGGTTTTATCGGCAGGTTTACTGATTATGGCTGCCGCTTTTACAAGATTGTTTCCGCACTATCCTAACTTTACCGCTATTGGAGCAATAGCCGTTTTTGCCGGTTCAACCATTAAAGATAAAAAACTTGCATTTTTGCTGCCCCTGGCCGCTATGCTGTTATCCGATATTTGCCTGCAGCTTTTTACTTTTGTCAAAGGTTTTTATGGTACTTCTCAATATTTTGTGTATGCCGCTTTTGTTATAGTTACCGCACTTGCAACGCTTATGCAAAAAAGAACTGTTGCCAATATTGCTTTGGCGGCAGTTTGGAGTGGTGTTATTTTCTTTGTTATCTCTAATTTTGGAGTTTGGCTTAGCAGCGATTTTTATCCTAAAACTATGGCAGGATTAGGAGCCTGTTTCGGCGCAGCTATTCCATTTTATAAAAATGAGCTATTCGGAAATTTTTTGCTTAACTCTATTATGGGAAATGCTTTCTATTCTGCATTGTTGTTTGGAACTTACTACCTAAGGCTAAGAAAAACAACTATGCAAAAAATTATCGCATAAATTGAATTTGTACTGAAAATTAAAAAAACTTCATTTACACCGGATATTGTTTTAGGGCAATATCAATCACACTTCTTTTATTTTGCAAGCAATTTTCCATTTGGAAAACTGACTTCTCCGGAGCTTTCCTCCTCGTTGAGCACAGGAGACAATCGTTGGGATATCTTATTTATATCAGCAGCAACATTATAAATGAGGTTGAACTGATCTACAATAGATTTTAAGTCGAATAATTTGCTCCTGGTAGAAGTCTCGAGAAATCCCTGCTCCAGTTCCTGTTTCCTTTTTTGCAGTAATGTATTGGCACGTTCGTTTAATATTCTTAAAGAATCTTTAGAAGCTATGTCTGTAATAGTGACAACCTCATCGTTAAGATAAGCTATAGCATTAGTAAAATGTTGCTCTATACCTTCCGATGCTTTTATAAAATCATCTGACTGGTAAGGGATGACTTGCATTTGAATATAATAAGACAAGGTAGCAAGGTAAGATGTGAGCGTATGGTTTAGTACTACAAACTGATGCACTATTTCTATACCTTTTTGCTTTGTTTTTGGTTCAGACAGCATCCGGTTAAATGCATCAGATAAATTGGCTAAAGCTACAAGTGCATTTTTTCTTGCAACCCTTTGCACCTCCGGTGTTATTTTTTCGCCGCTGAAACCTCCTGCAATAGCACGAAAATATTCTTTGGCTTCTATAATCATATCTACCATTGCAGGTTTAATTTTTCCCCTTTCCCACGATGGAAATAAAAAAATATTTGCAATAAAAGCAATAAATGATCCTATTAACGTATCTAAAAGGCGGTCCTTAAGTAATGATTTAAAATCCGAAGGATTTAAAAGATGATAAAACAGCAGCAGGTAGGGCGTCATTAATAATACGCTTACAAAATAATTTGTTCGCATAAAAGTGTAGGAAGCCGCCATAAAAAGTATAAGCAATACGAGTAAAACATTATTGTTATTTATTGTAAATAAAATGATAATGCCAATAATTATACCTGCAACAGTTCCTGCAATCCTGTCCCTGTTTCTTTTTTTTGTAAGACTAAAAGCCGGTTTTAATATAACTACTATGGTAAGGAGTATCCAATAACTGTGTCCTGTTTTAAAGAAAGCGGCTACCATAAAACCAGCCATTACTGCTATGCTTACCCTTATAGAATGACGGAAAGTATCTGACTTGAGAGTAAGATTATCAATGAAAATACCGGGAGTAATTTCCTGTGATGAGATCATTTTCTCGTATCCTGATTCCGATGCAGTTCCTCTCTTTAAAGAATAATTATTGTGTGTATATTTCATTAAAGCAGTCAGGCGATCAGATAAATCCTGTATATTTTCTAAAATACGTCTCAGGCTTATAAACCCCCCAATATTGTCAGGCTTTAAATAATTTTCGCGAAGATTATCCAGTTCTTCCCTAGTACTAATTATTTTTTCATGTAAATTATTTTCTGATGAATATGATTCGCCGCTTTTTACTGCAATTCCGATATTATCAATTTCTTTTGCCACTTCTTTCAGCAACCTGTAGTAATTGTTAAGAATAGCTGTTTCATCAAAAAATTCGTGTATTCGTGAATATTCCTGGTGCGACATCATTATTCGTTCAAAAATATCAGCAGCATCCAGGTATATCATCACCAGCCTGCGGCCAATGTTGGTAGTTTCTTTTACAATACTCCTCGTTTTAAATAAGATATCAGTCACCTCTGTCTGTTTACGTTGTACTTCTGCCTGTTGCTGCAGCAACTGACGGTTAATACTTTCGTAGTTTGTATCCCTGTTGTATAATTCGGATCGGATAACCAGGTATTCGGCGATAGCCTGCATACAGTCGCCTAACGCCTGTTGAGCAAGCCGGTATGGCCGAAAACTATACAACAGCATGCTGAAGCACATGTACCACAGCCCTCCCGAAGCTATAAGAAGGGAATGTTGTATAACCGCTGCAGGTGTTGTGAGATGAAGCCGGTCATCTGTTGAAATGGTAAGCACAAGCAGTGTTGCTGTTCCTATAGATGCTGCCCTTGCCCCGTAGATACCAATCATTGAAAAAAAGAAGCACGAGATGAAAATAAAAACCGCCAGCAGAACAGGCAAGTCAGATAGAAAACCGGCAAGCAAGGTCACTAAAAGAATAGCTGCTATACAAACAATCATCCCGTTTTTACGATGATGAACAGGACCCGCACTATCTGTAATACTTACAAACAATGCACCTAAGGAAATTGAAATACCTGTAGAAAACATGTTGAAATAACTCATTGCAAATGCGGGGATTAAAACACCGGCAGTTATTCTTATGCCTTCACTCAGGTACTGACTGTTTATAAAACTTTTATATGTTTTAAGATATTCCAAAGTTAAATTTATTGCTCTTCCCTTAATTATTAAGACTTGTTACTGTCCGTACACAATAGTTTTTAAAGTTGACTTTGCGCAAACAGATAATAAAGTCAGGTAATTTTTTGCTATAATGATATCTCCTGCGCCTGTTTCATGTAGGCGCAGAGCTCATTTCAACAAACACTTTTATGCAAAATACACTTCGCGTAAATACTTTTGAAATCTGTTTTGTAACAAATTAAAAATTTAGGGAGGTGAGTTATTGGGAAGATATAGTTCTGACCTCTTTATAACTGTAATAATTTTTAATTCCCATCTCGCCATTGCAGACTCTGCAAAAGCTTAATAGCAAACAAAAATTCAGGTTTATAAAAAAGTTTTCTAAATAAACCAGATGACGCTATTTTAGCAGGCATTAATAAAACTATGGCAGCTACACCTGATCCTAAAAAAATTCTTCAAGACGTTTTTGGTTATGATTCATTCCGGCACAATCAGCAGGAAATTGTGGAGCATGTACTTGGCGGAAAAGATGCAGTGGTGCTTATGCCTACCGGTGGCGGTAAAAGCTTATGCTACCAGGTTCCCGCTTTGTGTTTGCCGGGAGTAACAATTGTGGTAAGCCCGCTCATTGCGTTGATGAAAGACCAGGTAGATGCTTTGTTGGTTAATGGAATTAAAGCAGCATTTCTTAACAGTACCCAAAGCACAGGCGAGCAGGCGCTTATCTTTCAGCAGTTAAAAGCCAACCAACTTAAGTTATTATACCTTGCCCCCGAAAGGCTGATGGGCAATGAAACACAGTTTATACAATTTCTCAGGCAAATACAGGTTTCATTATTCGCTATTGACGAGGCACATTGCATCTCGCAATGGGGACATGATTTCCGCCCGGAATATTTGATATTGGGAAAGCTGAAAGAAATCTTTCCCGGTATTCCTGTGATTGCATTAACAGCTACTGCCGATGCGGTTACTCAAAAAGATATTATCGCGAGGTTGCATTTTACACAACACAAAGTATTTGAAAACAGCTTTAACCGTGCTAACATATATTATTATGTAAAGCCAAAACAAAACTATTATGAGGAATTGACGGATTACTTACAGGAACATAAAAATAACAGCGGTATTATTTATTGCCTGAGCCGTACATTGACTGAAAGGCTTGCAGAAGATTTAAAAAATGATGGCTTCAATGCTGAAGCTTATCATGCAGGACTGGAAAAAAATGTGCGAGATGAAAGACAGGATAAATTTCTGAAAGATGATATAAAAATAATAGTGGCGACTATTGCCTTTGGAATGGGAATAAACAAAAGCAATGTTCGTTTTGTGATACACGCGGATATGCCAAAAAATATTGAAGGTTATTACCAGGAAACAGGACGTGCCGGAAGAGATGGATTGCATAGTGAAGCAATATTGTTTTATGGTACGGGCGACCTGATAAAACTGAAACGTTTTGCTGAAGTAGAAGGCAACGCGGAGCAAACAAAAATAATGCTGCAAAAATTAGACAAGATGAGCAGGTTTTGCGAAATTAAAACCTGCAGAAGAAAATATTTACTCAACTATTTTGGCGATGAGGCTCCTGATTATTGCGGCAGTTGTGATGTGTGTTTAAACAAACCGGTATTAACAGAGGCAACTATAACAGCACAAAAAATTCTCAGTGCAGTGGCAAGGCTGAAAGAAAGTTTTGGTATACGTTACGTTGCCGATATATTAAAAGGAAGCAACAGCGAAAAGATCCGTACAGAACACAAAATGCTTTCTGTCTATGGTATTGGTAAAGATATTGCGAGGGAGGAATGGCTTCATTATATTAAGGAATTGATAAACTATGAATATATGCAACCGACAGAGGGCCAATATCCTGTTCTTCACTTAACTGAAAAAGGGAAAGCGGTATTGTTTAAAAAAGAAAAGGTTTATCTATCTGCTCCTGTACATATTGAAATAGCGAAAGAACCAGTTGTTTTTCAGGAGTATCCCTACGAAAAAGAGTTATTTGAAAACCTCAAAACGTTGCGCAATAAAATTTCCCGTGAAGAAAATGTGCCTGCATATATTATTCTCAGCGACAGTACGTTGCTTGACCTGGCAACTTATCTTCCGTTGACTCAAAATGATCTTTTAAAGATATCAGGCTTTGGTACTTTTAAAACAGAAAAATATGGAAAATCTTTTTTGGAATCTATTCAGGAATATTGCAATGAGAAAAAACTCGAAACACGTATAGACTTAAAGCAACCTAAACGGGAAAAAAAGCAAAGAACTGGTGATGCTATGGAACGACCTTCTGATACAAAACGCATTACTTATGAAATGTATAAAGAAGACAAAACAATTGCTGAAATCGCTAAAGAAAGAAACCTTTCAGCTTATACCATTGAAAATCATTTAAGCTATTATATTTCAATAGGTGAACTTGACATTAATGAATTTGTAGAAGCCAACAAACAATCAGCAATAAAAAAGGCGGCAGAAACATTTGGTAAAGAAAGTTTACGCATCTTAAAAGATAACCTGGCGGAAGAAATTGGTTATGGCGATATAAGAATGGTTTTGGCATCTGAGAATAAAGTAAAATAGAGTAATAAAAAAACTGCCTGTCTTTTAAAACAGGCAGTTTTTTGTAAAGTTTTATTTTATTCAAAAAGTAAAATCTTACCAGATTTTTATACGCTTGTCTTCGGGGAGATACATTTTTTCACCAGGTTTTACATTAAATGCTGTATAAAACGGTGTAAAATTTTCAAGCGGGCCATTTACCCTATACATTGCTGGTGAATGCGGATCTGTATTAATCCGTAACCTTGTTGTTTGATCTTTTTGTTTATTTCTCCATATTTGACCAAGAGAAATGAAAAAACGCTGGTCAGGAGTAAATCCATCGATCCTGGTAGTGTCGTGTCCCTGTTTAGTCATTTTAAATGCGTCATAAGCTATAGCGATACCACCAATATCAGCCATGTTTTCGCCGGTGGTAAGGCTGCCATTTACATGCAAAGTATCAAGAACGGTGAAAGAATTGTACAGATCAATCACAGCTTTTGATTTGGCTACAAATTTTGCACTGTCCTGGGTTTCCCACCAGTTTTTCAGGTTACCTTCTTTGTCGTATTGAGCGCCTTCATCATCAAAGCCATGGGTCATTTCATGACCGATCACCATACCGATACCACCATAGTTTATGGCATCATCAGCATTAGGATCGAAGAATGGAAATTGTAAAATACCAGCAGGGAAAACAATCTCGTTAAACGTAGGATTATAATAAGCGTTGATAGTCGGAGGAGTCATTCCCCATTCTTTTCTGTCAACAGGCTTATTCAGCTTGCTCAACTGGTACCGGTAATCATTTTTACCGGCAGATACTACGTTCTCAAAAAAAGTTTTCCTGTCAACCGTAACTTTGCTGTAATCCCTCCATTTATCGGGAAAACCAATTTTCTTCATAAAAGCATACAGCTTATCCTTTGCCTTTGCTTTGGTCACATCACTCATCCAGTCAAGGTTGTTAATATGCTTTTCAAAAGACTTTTGGAGGTTGGTTACAAGTTCGAGCATACTGCGTTTTGCGTCAGCAGAAAAATATTTCTTTACGTACAATTGCCCTAAAGCCTCACCAAGATAGCCGTCTGTTATCCTGTACATCCGTTCCCAGCGTGGCTTTATTTGTTGCTGGCCACTTAAAACGCGGGAGTAATTAAATTTAGCATCAACAAAGGCACTGCTTAGGTAATTAGCCGCATCATCTGTAACATGAAATTTATAATAAGCTTTCCATGTACTGACTGGTATTGTTTTCAGCAAACTGTTTAATTTAGTATAATATGCAGGTTGACCAATATCTAAAGAGTCAGTTTTTGCATTCATATTCTTCAGGAAAGATGACCAGCCAAAAACAGGCATTTCTTTATCAAGCTCAGCCACTGCCATTTTATGGTAATTGCTTTGCGGATCTCTTAGTTCTACCCTCGTCCGATGGCTTTGTGCCATTTGTTTTTCCAGCGCATATACTTCTGACACTTTTTTGGCTGCAGTTACAAAATCATCTCCTGTCAGCATAAATGTTTCTTGCATATATTTTTTATATGCATCCTGAATAGCTACAGTAGCGGCATCTGTTTTAAAGTAATAGTCCCTGTCGGGCAAGCCTAATCCGCTCTGACCGAAACCAGCTATATTCATACTGCTGTTTTTTTGATCAGGGCCAATACCCATAGCAGCGATATAGCTAAAGCCTTCTTTTTGTCTTTGTGCTTCAAACTGCATAATGCTTTTTACATCACTTAAAGCATTTATTTGTTCGAAATAAGGTTTCAAAGGTTCATATCCACGTTTTTCTATAGTGACAGAGTCCATTCCCGCAGCATAAAAATCTCCAACTTTCTGTTCAATACTGCCATTGGGCTGAGGAACTTTTGAAACCGAATCGAGTATAGATCTCAAATGACCTTTTGTACCATTGTATACGTCTAAAAAAGAACCCACGCCTGACTCGGTAGGAGGAATAACAGTATTTTTAATCCATGTTCCGTTTACAAAAAGGAAAAAATTATCCCCGGGCTTAACCGAAGAGTCCATAAAACTTGTTTCGATAAATTTCCTTTTTGTCGCTGTGTCATTTCTATACGAATACATAGTAAAAAGAACCAACAGTGAAGAGAAGCCAAGCCATGCAATTTTCATAATCTTTTTATTTCATTTAATAGCACGAAATATAGAGCAGTTATAGATTGTAAACAAAAATTTTATTTAAACGGTATAAGAAAATGATGAAAAGGAATGTTAAACTAAATTGATAGATTTGAAGCGATAAAATAATTTACCAATATAATTATACCAGTTATATTGTATGTTATAACTTACAAGTTGTCTTACCTTACGTTCATCTTTTATTTATCCTGCTAAACATTGCATTACACCACAAACTCATTCTCATCAGTTATCATTTGAAAGCCCTATAATAAGTAAAAATCTTTTGGTTTCCTTAGACCTTTTTTTCTTAATAAACTTATATTTCTCTTTCCTGTTTTTCATAATCAATCCCATTAAGTCAAATTAACTAATTTCTGGAAATCATTACATTTTTGGGATTGTGCCTTTTACGGTTATCCTTTTGACTTCAACACGTATTCTTTACATAAGTTATTCTATTACTTTGCTTAATGTTACTGACAACAATTAAAAAAAAGGATAATCCTGATTGTTTCAGCTAACAAATAAAATTTAAGAAAATATCCACCATCCATCAAAAAATCATTATCACTATGAAAATTCTCAGCCATGCATCAGACAACGAACTTGTAAAATGTTTCCAGGAAGGAAACAACAGTGCTTTAGAAGTTTTGATAAATCGTCACAAAGACAAAATCTTTACCTCTATCAATATATTGGTAAAAGATAAGTATCTCGCAGAAGATTTGTTTCAGGATGTTTTTATTAAAATCATAGATACGCTTCGGGCCAGCCGCTACAACGAAGAAGGGAAGTTTTTACCCTGGGCTATGCGCATTGCACACAATCTTTGTGTAGACCATTTTCGTAAAATAAAGCGTACGCCGCCTATCACTACCAGCGATGACCGCGATATTTTTGAAGTGATAAGCGTGGCAGCACCAGGCGCTGATAAAGCCATGATGCAGGGACAAAGCCACGACAGCGTTCGCCTGGTGCTGGATATGTTGCCCGACGATCAGAGAGAAGTAATCATTCTGCGTCATTATGCCGATTTAAGTTTTAAAGAAATTGCAAGGAAGACCGGTTGCAGCATCAATACAGCTTTAGGACGTATGCGTTATGGCTTGCTGAACATGAGAAAAATTATAGCAGAAAAACAAATAGCTTTATAATAAAAAATTTTACTAAATACAAATACAAACTTATACTGAAAAGTTTCAGTTCATTTACAATCGTTAGACAAAAAGCCTCCGCGAGACCGGAGGCTTTTTAGTTAAAACAAAGTTTTCATTTCTGTTTGCAAACAGATTTTGTTTATTTTGACATTAAGAGACATGAGACAGTGAAAACGTAAGTTATGCATTACCTGCAAACAACCTTTTCACGCAATTTATAAAACAATATTACAGAAGCAAGTATAAGTGTGACGCCGTTAGCCAGCATAACAGGAACGTTTTTGCTGTAAATGCCGAAGAGTAACCACATCAAGGTACCGAAAGTAAATAACGAATACATAGCAGCAGAAATAGATGAGGTGTCTTTTGTCCTGATTATTTGAAGGGCTTGTGGCAAAAAAGATATCGTTGTACAAAAAGCAGCCACTAACCCTGACATCTTTATCCAATCCATTGTAAAAAAGTTTTTTAGTTAATTATTTTCAACAGGTAAGCTATTTAAAGTTTGACGCAAAAGTAGTTTTACTTAAATTAAAACAAACTATTTATTGTAAAAGCAATTTTTTGAAGAACATTGGCAGGTAAAAAACCATACTGCTTTCACTACGACCGTCAGGAACATCTGGTAAAAAAGTATACACTTTATAAGGGAATAAATTTTGAATCAATTCTTACTTCCAACCTCTTTTATGTTAAGAAAAGATTCATTACCGGGTAAAATTATTCAAAACAGGCGTTACAGACTTTTGGCTTCTTTAATGATTGCTTTTGTAGTATTTTTAATCTTCAGAAACAAATCTTCAGGTATTATTTCTTTTATGTGCACCTGGATTGCATTTGCAATTTCTTATTTAGTTTTTTCATGGTATATCATTTTGGCCTATCATCCTGAAGACGTAAGGGCAAATGCCAAAAAAGAAGATTGGGCAGGCTCTATTATTTTTTTATTTGTTATTTTAGCTGCATTCATCAGTCTTTTTGCTATTGTATTTCTTTTAAAATCAATTCCCGATGAATCCAGGAGAGGGCTGAGTATACACATTTTACTTTCTATTTTATCCGTTTTTTGTTCCTGGACTTTGATCCACACCTTATTTACCCTCAAATACGCTCACAAATTTTATGGCACACGAATCCGGCAAAATGATACAGTTAAATATGGAGCAGGATTAGATTTTCCAAGTGAGAGTGAACCTGATCTTCTGGATTTTGCCTATTTTTCTTTCGTTATTGGAATGACTTTCCAGGTTTCTGATGTTCAAATAACTTCCAGGTCTATTCGCCGGCTCTCACTTATGCATGCTTTTCTTTCTTTTATTTACAATACTGTTATTGTAGCTTTAAGTATCAATATTATATCCGGTATGATTTCTAAATAAGTGTAAAACTTATAAGGAAAGCTTTCCAATTCGTCTGAAAAAATTTCTTGTTAGATAAACTTACAGCTGGTTTTTTCATGTCTTGCCAGCTTTACGGGCATGTTTAGGATGTTTATAATGTTTGTAATGTTTGTAATGTTGTCTTGCAGGGCTGAGACAGTAATAAGAGTATCAATAAATTATATTGAAAGTTTAAAGCTCTTTTTTATTTTTTTTCGTATCTTTCTAAAATAAATTCTTTAAAAACGATAATAATACTACTCTTATTATCACTAAAAATTCTTATTATGAAAAAGTTATTAGTTGTTACGTTAGCATGCATTTTAAGCGGAGGCATTTTTGCCCAAACAGCCAGCGATAAAAAAATGGACAATATGAATCAGTCCGGAAAGATGGCAAAAGGACACATGAAAATGAAAGATTGTGTTATGATGGAGGATGGTAAGATGATGGTGATGAAAAACGGTGAAAGTATGGCAATGGACCAGGACATGACCATGAAAAACGGTACGACGGTTATGAAAGACGGTTCTGTAAAAATGAAAGATGGCAAAACTACTATGTTAAAAGACGGTGACTGTGTGTATATGGATGGCAAAATGAGTAAGATGAAAATGACGAAGAATGCGGAAAAAATGAAAATGTAAATGAGAAAACTTTGCAATAAAAAAAGCTGTCGTTTTAAGACAGCTTTTTTTATTTGCAAAATCTGCTATTTCCTGAAAAAATAGTACGTCAGCGTTTTTTTAATATCGCTTTAGCTTTTACTGGCCTCACTTTTAAAACAATATCAGAGACAATTATTTAGTTGTATAAGCAGAAATATACCTTTTGGAAGGGCTCTCAATGTTTCTTCTTGTTTCTATAAAAAAATCATCTATTCTAAAAAGTTGAATTTTAGTCGGCCCTTCATCTTTTTCGGCTATTTTATCTGCCTCAAACAAAAATATTTCTTTGCTTTCTTCATCGAGCCGGTTAAAATCTTCAAGTGTCATAACTCCTCTTTTTGTTTAATAGCACTAAGAATTATACCAGTTTTTTATAAACACATAGTAAGAAAACTATAGGTTGCAATTGTTGCTTTTATTACCCATAGTGTACATTTTGCATAAACACGTTTTTTAAATCAACGTTCCCCGAGTCACAATAAAGAGTTTGGCTTTAATAGTTTTTCCGGTAGAGTAAGGAAACGAAAGACAAAAAAAGTTTTTTAAAAAATGTACACTTTTTTAAAGGCGCCAAATCCTACTGTTTTATACTCATTTTTATATTTATATTCAATGCTTTTCATAAAAATCCAGTCATTTACTTTCACCGACTGACTGGCAATATCCATAAACTGGTTGAAATACATTGGAAGCTTCTCATTGGGAACGCGGTTACCCCACACGGCTTTTACAGCGGCTATAATACAGGTTTTATCATCAGGCTTACTTGAATAGGCAGCAAAAAGTGCAAAAGCAATTAATATTATCAAAATTATTTTTCCCATTATTTTTTGTATAAATAAAAATTATATGTTTTTGTTGATATAACTTTCATTGATCTTTTGCTTGCTCACTCAACTGAACCTGCCCGTTCATCAGCAATTTTTTCTGCGGTAAAACTACCACTCACTATTTTAACTTTAAACAATTCATCAAATCCTTCTTCAAAGTTGGGAGCCTGCAGCTTTTTGTAAGTGCCTACTATACCTGCCGCCGGTACAAATTCTTTAGTTAAGCCAGAAGATGTATAAGCTTAAGCTCGTTAATGTGAAACAAATTTTAACCCGATAACGGAAGCTATAAGCGTTGAAAGAAAAAACATTCTCCAAAATTCCGCAGGTTCTTTAAAGAGTATGATCCCCATAATAACAGTACCGGCTGCTCCTATTCCGGTCCACACGGCGTAGGCTGTACCGATAGGCACAGTCAGTGTTGCTTTGTACAACAATATCATACTAATGGAAAGGCTGATAAAAAAGCCGGTCATCCAAAGGGCAGAAATATTGCCGCTTGTTTCTTTAGCTTTTCCTAAACACGTTGCAAATCCAACTTCAAAAAGTCCTGCAATAATTAATAAAATCCACTTCATATTTCAAAGATATTTTTAAAAGCGTAGATACAAAGGCAGATTGAAAATTAGAAGGTAACTAATAAACCGGCAACTCCTCGTTTTATGTCTTTTAATATATAAAAAAAATTTGAAACATGCAGATACCTTAGCGCTCGAAAACAACATTTGCATTCATGTTTTATGCTTCAGTGTTGAAATAAAAGTTTTATTCTTAATGTTCCCGGGGTTTTATATCTGCCGCTTCTTTGCTTTGAATTGATTTATTACCCGTTTCTACTTCTACTGTTTTTGTAGTTACTGCATATTCGGTAGGATGAATTTCTGATCCGTATTTTATCGCATAAGCCTTTGTAAACTCTGCGCCGAAGTATAAAATGAATGAAGAATAATATATCCACAACAGCAGCACTACCAGTGAGCCGGCCGTGCCATAAGTGCTGCCCACATTACTTTTGCTTATATAAAAAGAAATAGCAAATTTACCAAGCATAAATAATAAAGTGGTGGCAATTGCACCGGCCATTACATCTTTCCATTTAATCTTTGCATCTGGTAAAACTTTAAAAATCACTGCAAATATTGTTGAAATCACTGCAAGTGTAATGACAACATTGATAATGTAAAAAATAACAACAGTCACTTCAGGAAAAAACGCTCTTAACCTTGCGCTGAAGCCATCAATAATAGCAGTAATAGCTAAAGAAACAAGCAGCAGAAACCCAAGACTTGCTATTACAGAAAAAGAGAGAAAGCGGTTTTGTATAAACTTCAGCCATCCTCTTTTGGGTTTTGGCTTAAGTCCCCATATCATATTGATAGACTCTTGTATTTCGGCAAAAACAGTTGTGGCACTCACGAGCAAGGTAATTGCACCGATAATAATAGCCACGTGGCTTTTGCCTGTAATAGCAGCATTTTTAATAATTCCCTGTAATTGTGCAGCAGTATCTGATCCTACAAAACCTGCCAGTTGTGCATAAATTTTTCCTTCTACAGCCTCTCTTCCTAAAAAAAGACCGCACAAAGAAATGATGAGAATAAGTAATGGAGCCATAGAAAAAACGGTATAATAAGCCAATGAAGCGCTTAATTTAGTGACTTTGTCGTCGCTAAAACCGCTAATTGAATTTTTAAACACCTCTATCATTCCTTTAAAAGAAACTTTTTTCTTCATAATATACCTTTTTGAGGCATTACTGCAAAAAAGCTACCATATATTAAAATATCGTTTTTTTAAACTCAAAATTCCGGTAGGTTTTCGCGGAGAACCGCAGAGTTTAGTAATTATTTAGAAAATAAACTATTTTAAAAAATAGCAGCAAACATTTTTTTATAGGAATAATTGAATAATTCTTAATCAATTTTTAAAGTACATTCTTTAAAAAAGGAATCTATGATTATAACTGCATGTATAAATATGCCGCTAAGAGAGGAATCTCCACACCTGCAAAGTTTTTTCGGAAAAGACCTGGCAAAGCAGGTGCAGAATAAAAATAACTTTTATCAAATAACAATTACGCTGTTATGACCGCCAAACTCATTGATATTTTGACTATCTGCGTAAGGTTCATTCGCCCATTGAGTTTCATTGACCCTGTACTTAAATTCGTGTTGAGAGTTTTTAGGTAACGGTACATTACATGAAAATGTTCCGTCTTTTTTCTTACTCATGACGATAGAATTTTCCCAATCACTGTTTAAACCTAGTATTTCTACCGTTTCAGCATTTTCAACATTAAATGTGAATTTTACTTTACAATAATCCTTTGTCTTAAAATAAGTTTTCTGTACCATATTTTACTTTTTATCTTTCCTTCGGAGTTGTTATTTAATACGAAAAACGATAAAAGGTAACCTTTTTGGTCGCCGGCAATATAAACCGGGAATACGAATCGTACCCACAGAAATACAGGCTTAAGCCTGTAAAAGCTTAAACCTGCTGAAAAAAGAAGTTAAAATAAATAAGGATCAATTAATCATGACCTTCCAGTTTTACAAGCTTATTGTAAAGACCGAGCAACAAAAAAGTGGGCGGCCACTGACCAACAAATAACGCTTGGTCATTTTTGCCCGCTATTTTAAAACCTAAAGAAATTGCTATAGACCCCATTGCAGCCCATAAAAACAAATCTGAGGGTAATTTTGCCGTTTGTTCTTCAATAGCTTTTGCTACAGGTCCTTCCTGGTGTTCAGGATTCAAGTTAGTACTCATACTGTATATTTTTAGTTATAAGATTAAATAATGATTCAATTTTCTTGCCATGCCAAATAGTATAGATGATACAAATCAACCGGCGAATTTTCCTTGCATGATGTTTAACCGTTTTAAGGATTAATGAAGGATAATTAATCAATATCTTTTAAATATTATTTTTATTAATGTAAAGTCTGTTGATTTGTAGAAAAATGTAAGCGAATTAACCTGGAAAGTGTAGAAGCAAAAGAATTACGCCTTACCTGTTGAAATAAAAATGGCATTATATTTTTATATGAGGTGCAAAGCCTCATTTAGGTATAATCGCAGGAAATATTTAGAAAGCATAACTATATCCATTATATTCGTTTTAAAGATATGGTAAAATGATAAAAGATAAATTGATGCCTGGTCTTATTGTGCTTTTTTCAGTTTTTTATTGTACAGCACAGAAAGCTGCAATTCATAATCCCGTGTTGGATAAAGACTTTCCCGATCCTACTGTTATAAGAGCTGCTGATGGCAAATACTATGCTTATGCTACCCAGGGTAAAGCTGACGGCAAAATGATGAATATTCAGGTGGCTTCTTCCAATGATCTTACCAACTGGAAAATAAATGGAGATGCCTTGCCTCAAAAACCTGTTTGGGCAGACTCTACCCAGGATTTTTGGGCGCCTCATGTATTGTATGACTCTGCGTTAAAGCAATATGTAATGTTTTTTTCTGCCGAATCTGATGATACAGCTACAGACAAATGTATTGGCGTTGCTTTTTCACCAGGTCCGACAGGCCCTTTCATAGATAAAGGAACACCGTTAGTTAGTGGAAAAGGCTTTGTGAATATTGATCCTATGGCGCTAATTGATCCTGTTACAAAAAAGAAAATATTGTACTGGGGCTCGGGTTTCAAACCTTTAAAAGTGGAGGAACTAACAGATGACTGGAAGGACTTTAAAAGCGGCAGCACACCGAAAAATGTTGTATGGCCCGGCAGGGATAAAACCTATAGTATTTTATTGGAAGGTAGCTGGCTCGATTATGCAAACGGTAAGTATTACCTGTATTATTCCGGCGACAACTGTTGCGGTGATAAAGCAAATTATGCAGTAATGGTGGCAAGAGCAGACAACGCATTTGGGCCGTTTGTTCGCTTAGGGGAGACAAACGGTACAGGCAATAGTGCGATTTTACAAAAAGATTCCACATGGATTGCTCCGGGCCACAATTCTATTGTAAGAGATGACAAAGGAAATGTGTTTATAGCTTATCACGCGATATGGAGAGATAAGGCCAAACAAGGAGAAGCGACAGGGCCTGATCATTATGTAAAACGCGTAATGTGTATCAGCCCGGTGCAATACGTAAACGGATGGCCGAAGGTTATAAAGTAGTGTTCAGATATGAATACTTTTATTTAAGAAAAATGTACAATGCTCAACTTTCAATGTTCCATACTTACAGGAAGCAACCTATTTTTCAATCCATCTTTTAAATTGAATATGGAGTATTGGGCCATTGTTTACCGGGTATTAAAAATGATGTGAGGGATTTGCGTAAGCTAATGACATTAATGCTATCGTTTATAACTGGTTCAAATAGGTAATTAATCCAATTAAAAAACTTTCATCAATAGGATTATCTTTGTGCTCACGAAAATAAGTATCTGTTTTTTCCTTCTTTTCTTCTAATGCCGCTTTTATCACTTTCGGCCTAAAATTTATGGGTTTAGCTGCAGCGGCGCCCGGCGCAATAAGATAATACTGGCTTTCATCTTTATATTCATTTTCTTCGCTGCCGGATTGTACAACACCATCACTTCTGAAATTAGCTTGTGTAAACTTTGTTTTAAACAATTTGTACAATGAATAGCCGCTTTCATTCTTTACAAGCGCTAAAAAAAACGCGGAAGGATCAATTTTGTTTACGTGCTCAAAAATATATGGCTTGTCATTGTCCTGAAGTATGAAAGAATTAATGCCGTCTGATGCGACAGACATGATGTTTATCTTATCCTGCGTTACCAGCACATTGCCGGTCAATTTGTCGAAGTTGAATAAGAACGATGCTGTGCTTATATAGTTGCCTTGTGTGTTGGAAACACTGTCGCCGTTTACCCAGGTATCAAACAAAAAGCGCGTGCCTTTTGTATTTTCTTCATTGTTGAACGCGTTGATAGCGCCTGCTTTGGCAGTGGGTTTGATATTTGCCATTACCGTTCTGTTAAGGTACTGATTTAAATTTCCTCCGGCAGTTGTCACACTGCCCTGGCCGGCAAATTGTGCTTTGGCCGCAGCAAGCAGCATTGATACTGATACGAATGAAAGAAAAACTTTTTTCATAATTTGCTTTTTTAATCGCTTTTATAACGTTATTAACTTAGAAAAGAACATTTTCAATTTTCAATTCTTTATAAAAAAAATCCACCTTGCTGGCGACTTGAATATTAAGCATTGTTTATTGAATTACAAAATGATGCACGATTTGATTAGGCTAAATACACTGATCTCTACATAAAACGAAACCTGATTTCAAACGGGTTACCAGGATTTAGGTCTGTAAATATATGCTATCGATTACAAACATTTCTTTAGATTCACTTACTGGTTTAGCGCACAATTTCTTACTTTTATTTGTGTAAATCTTTGGGAACACAAATAACAAGATGTATAAAAAATTGCTTTGCCTGCTATTGTCATTTTCACTTGTGGTGAAATGCGCCTTTGCCCAAAACGATAATTTACAAACAATCAGGCAAAAATTGGAAAAGTTCAGGAAAAGTTTTCCGCAGGAAAAAATTCATCTTCATTTAGATAAAACTCTTTATTCCATTGGCGATACTATTTATTTTAAAGCCTATGTTGTAAATGCAGAAAAAAACACATTTTCGGCTATCAGCAATATTATTTATGTTGATTTAATTGATGATAATAACAACATTCAAAAAACCCTTCGCAGACCTGTAACGGACGGAGTTGGCTGGGGCACAATAATACTGACCGATACATTGCCCGAGGGCTTTTACAGAATCAGATCCTACACCAACTGGATGCGCAATTTTGACAACACTTATTTTTCTGACCAGCTAATTACTGTAGGAAATGCACTAACAAATGATATTGTAACAAACGCTGTTTTTAAGGTTAATTCATCTGCAAATAAAAGCATTGATACCGTTGTTATCAGTTACAAATCTTTGCACGGTTATTCACTGGCAGGCAAAGAGGTAAAGTATAGTATTATTGTAAATAAAAAAGAAGTACGAAAAGGCAAAGGCAAAACGGATGGTGAAGGGAAATTGCATATAGAGTATACAGCTATACATCCGAAAAATAATCAATCAGCAGAACTGGTAACTAATATAAGGCCTGACGATAAAGCAACAGTCACTAAAGTAATAAAATTTGAGCCTCCTGCCGGGCAACATGCCATTCAGTTTTTTCCTGAAGGCGGGCAAATGATAAGCGGGCTGCCGGCACGCATAGGTTTTAAAGCTGTTGGCCGAGATGGATTGGGAACAAATGTTTCAGGTGAAGTAACGGATGAAAGCTCATCTAACCCGGTTACTTTCAAATCGGGCTTTGCAGGAATGGGAAGTTTCCAGTTCACTCCGCAGGGAGGACATTCTTACCATGCTCATCTTCGCTTTGAAGATGGCACCGAAGAAAACAAAGCCTTACCAAAAGCAGAAGAATACGGGTATGCGCTGTCTATAGATAATACAGACTCAGAACAGGTAAAGATTACTATTGCTGCAAAACCCGTAACACCTTCAGAAAATGTGTCTGTGGTAGCCCAATGCAATAACAGAATTCAATATACTGCAACCATTTCTTTAAATAACGGGAATGCTTCTGCCGTCGTTTCAAAGAAAAAATTTCCTACCGGCATTGTGCAATTTACCTTATTTGATGCAGCCGGCAAACCTGTAGCCGAGCGCCTTGTATTTATCAATCACAATGACTACATCAGGATTATCAATTCATTGGATAAGACACTGTACAGCAAAAGAGAGCAGGTAAAAATGATGCTTACAGTTAAAGATGAAAAAGGCGATCCTGTTGCCGGCAACTTTTCAATTGCAGTGACAGACGGCAATTCAGCAGCAGTTGATACTATGAATAAACGATCTATTCTTTCCGACCTGTTGCTGACTTCTGACTTGAAAGGTTATATTGAAAAACCGGATTATTATTTTACCGATATCAATAATAATAAAATTACAGAATTAGACAATTTGCTGCTGACACAAGGGTGGCGAAGGTTTGCCTGGAAAGAGATACTGGCAAATAAATATCCTTCTGCAACATTTGCAGCGGAAAAAAATTTAGCGCTTAGCGGTAAAGTTCTTTCGGCAAAAGGAGAACCTGTCGCAGGTGCAAAGGTAACGCTGTTGTCAAAAAAGGGCACTGGTTATATTTATGATACCTTAACTGCCGGCGACGGAAGTTTCACTTTTGATGATCTCGATTTTGATGATGATAAATCTTTTGTAATACAGGCAAAAGCCGCTGGCAACCTAAAAGTTCAGGTGAAGCAAAATGAGTTTTCTCCGCCTTTGGTTTCTGAAAATGAAATTTTGTCTTTAGCAAAACCAATAGCTGCAATTTTACTGCAGCCTTACCTCGCTCAAAGTGTACAGCGATTTGATAACATGAGAAAAAATGGTTTAATGCAAAATACACATGTCTTAAAAGCAGTAACGGTAACCGGCAAACAGCTTACAAAAGTGCAGGAAGCAGTTGCTCCTTCTTATAACCTTAACGGACCTGGTAATGCTGACCAGATTCTTACTTATCAGGATTTATATAATTGCCACGATTTAGGTCAATGTTTGCAAGGAAAACTTACAGGTGTGATTTTTAAACTGGTTATGGAAGATCAAGATCCTAAAAGCAGCAGCAGGAGTCCGGCCTGGCATCTTCAGCCATTTTCTGCAATTGGAATGGGACGACCTATGTTAATGATAGTAGATGGTATGGACATGAGTGGATCATCTCTTGACATCAGGAATATTCCTGTTTCAGATATCCAAAGCATAGAAGTTTTAAGGAGCGGCGCTTACCTGTCATCTTATGGTACAAGAGCATCTGGGGGTGTTCTGGTAGTAACTACAAAAAAAGGCGACATTGACTATGACGCTGACTTGCATAGCGAGCTTGAAAAAAATAATAAAAAAGATGACTTTATATTCATAGCTGCAAAAGGATATACTGCTTACCGCAAATTTTATTCACCTGATTACAGCAATCCATCCGTTAATAATACAATACCCGATCTTCGAAGCACAATATACTGGCGGCCCAACATAACAACACATGAAGATGGCAAGGCCACTATTGATTTTTACAACGCTGATGAAGCAGCCACCTACAATGTAGTTATAGAAGGTCTTTCTGAAAATGGCAAACCAGGAAACGCTTTTTTTACTTACCAGGTAAAGTAGAAATAATCTTGTTATAACTTTTACTATGAAATTCCTTTATATCGTCTTTATTCTTTGTCTGCCGTCGCTAACGTTTTGCCAGGATAAGATTGCTGGTAAAGTGGTGTCAGAAAAAGGAGAGGCATTGCAGGGAGCAAGTGTGTTTATATCAAATACCACGATAGGCGTTAATACAAATGGCAAAGGAGAATTTGTGCTGGCCAAAGTGCCTGGTGGCAATGCAGAGATTGTTGTATCGTATGTAGGATATGAAGTGACGTCAGCAGTTATTCCTGCTGCAGATCGCAATAAGCGGTACATCATTAAGCTGCAGTTGAAAAGCAGTGATCTGGCAACTGTTATCGTTGGTAATTATGACAAGAGGGGCTGGAAAAAATGGGGGAATACATTTACAACTGCATTTATTGGTAATTCTGCTTACGCAAAGCAGTGCGAAATTACCAACAAAGATGTAATCAGGTTTAATTATAACAAGAAAACAAACGAGTTGCGTGCCTACGCCGGCGAACCCATTCTTATCGAAAACAAATCGTTGGGCTACAACATTTCGGCTACACTAACAGATTTTATGTATAATCTTTCAACTAAAGATGTAGACTACCATGTATATTCTCTGTTTTCAGAAATGCAGGGAAATGACGACAACGAACTGGAATGGAAAAAAAACCGGAAAGAAGCCTATTCTTTATCTCTGATGCATTTTATGAGAGCTTTATATGCACGCAATTTCAAAAACGAAGGCTTCCAGGTAAGGATAATTGAAAGAAGCCTGAATCCGGAAAAGCAAAGAGTAGAGGCAATTTATAGAAATAGTTTTTCAAAGATTAAAGACAGCTTATGGTACGATATGCAAATGAAAGAGAGCTCTGTTAATAAGCTGATAGAAAAAAATTTTCTCAAAGACTCCATACAGTATTATCAGAGCGTACTTAAGCAGAACGACAGAACAGAAAACTTACACCTTGAATTGTGCAATTTCAAAGATATTGCCAGTGAGACCGACAGCGGAAAGGTGCTGCTTCGCTTTAATGATTATTTACAGGTTACTTATATTAAGGCAAAAGAGCCACAGGAATATGCAGATTACAAAAATAAGTTGTATCCTGATATTAACACCCCAAACTCAGTAAATCAACGGGTGTATCCCAGCACAGATTTATCTCTCACCCATGGCATTCCCTTAGAAATAAATGCGAATGGATATTTTGATAACATAGATTTATATATGCAGGGGTTTTGGGGTTGGTGGGAAAAGTTCGCTACCAGGCTGCCTTATGAATATGAGCCATAAAAGTTATTACGACTTGAGGTAATGAATTTTTTAGGATAATACTTTATCCTATTTGTTCACTTCTCTTTTTACATTTCATACCATTAATTTTTATTAATTTTATACGATAAATCTATTAAGTGAAAGAATATGCTCAATATATTTCAATAAATCCTGCAATACGTTTTGGAAAACCTTGTATCACGGGAACAAGGATTACAGTTGGCGACATTCTTACATGGCTTGCTACAGGTATGACTCCCCACGAAATTATCGGGGATTATCCCTCTCTTAAAGGTGAGCATATTAAAGCCGCACTCTTCTTTGCAGCTAACCGGGAAACAATGGTAAAAATTGTTGCAGGATGAAACTCCTGTTAGATGCTAATCTATCGTGGAGAATGATAGGTGTACTGCAACAACATTTTACTGCTTGTCATCACGTTGATTTCGTAAAAGAATTAGAAGTTCCGGCAAAAGATACAGATATTTAGAAATATGCAAAAGAAAATGACTTAATAATTGTCACAAATGATGAAGATTTTGTTGACTTAATTAATCTTGAAGGTTTCCCACCGAAAGTCGTTTTACTTAGAACAGGAAATCAAAGCCGTTTGTTTTTATCAAATCTGCTTATTGAACGGAAGCTTGAAATTGAATTATTGGAAAAATCAAATGAAACCGCACTTCTGGAAATTATAAGCAAAGTAAATAATGATTCCTATTAAATTATCTATTCACTTCTCTCTTATTTCCTTTAAAATCAGTAATAACAATTTTTGTAACATTTTTATCTGTTTTCAATTTTCTTGAAGACTGCGATAAAAATGAGGAACCATAATAAAATTCGATCCGTCTTTTTTTGTTATCGCCATAGGTAATGTCTGCACTAAAATCATTTGGATTGAGCTTTATCCATTTATCATTTTCACCTTTATTGGCTTTAGTGTACACGACAAGGCTGTCCTGGTTTTGAGTTGCTACCACTACATCTTCGTTTTTTGCTGTATGCACAGTAGCTAATCCTTTGGCATCGCCTTTTGCAAAAAAACCGCTTTTTGCTATAGTCATACTGCTGAAGTTTCCTTTGCCGTCACCCTTCATGCATAATCCCATAAACGCATCATGCCTTCCGCTTCCGGGTTCCATGCCATAATCATTTCCAACCAGTAACAGGTCAAGGTTTCCATCACCATCCACATCTTCACTTACCATTCCGTACACTGGCGCTGTCTGTGCTTCTATGGGTAAAGGCGTGATTACAAATTTGCCATTGCCTTTATTTTCTATATAACTGCTATTCATGTCAACTGCCTTCATAGTCACCGCGTTTTCCTTATCTTTTGCGCTCCAGAGATCTTCCATAGAAGCT
>JAABUT010000798.1_pt1 | contig 43122 bp, 36 predicted proteins | sample 5559281 | NCBI WGS metagenome assembly JAABUT01 (sample SAMN10711880, study PRJNA513359) | rock metagenome | isolation source: Antarctica rocks | place: Antarctica: Victoria Land, Ricker Hills nord | collected 2016-01-04
GAATTGAGAATTGAGAATTGAGAATTGAGAATCCTGACATCTCCCTACTCTAGCACGTGTTTCGATGAAGATATAGCGGCGGGAAGAGCGATAGCGGTAGCGAGCGCGAGGGGGGAGGGTGGTTTGGGGTGTGGAGGTGCGGTTCCGAGGGAATGTATGGGTGGGGCGGTGAAGGGATGCGGGGAGGGAGGTGGGGGATGAGGATGCGGATGAGATGGAATGAGACGAGGATGCGAAGGCTGAGGGGGAGGGGGAGGGGGAGGGAGTGGGATGGGACAATGGAAAAGGGGTGGCGGGGTGGGAAGGAGGAGAGTGGGGGGAAGGACGGACAAGGGCTTGCAGCTGAAGGGATTTCTTATGTACAACACCGCCGGCCAGCCTCTCCCTCGCCCTCGTTCTCTAACCGTCAATGCTTAGACTCGAGCAATCACGGATATTTACACATCGCTATAATATTCCCACTGGCTCATAGTCATGTCTCCGGCCGCCCATCACCACCGTTTGCGGACTAGCCCCTATTGTTTCGTTCAAAGACGTTCATGAGAGCTCAGATTATCAATTTATTCCATAGCCGAGTGGTTCCTTGTAGAATGAAGAGCGCTACTTGTGGCTGGTTATCGAGCGTCTGCTTTGTTTGTATGTAGAGAGGTTTGTGGTGTCGAGGTCAAGTAATCGACAAACATGGATTACAGATATAGAATTTCTTCTCTTGGTAGAAAAAACGGGGAATTGGTCTGTTGCATCATGTAGATTCAAACGTCGCTGAGGGTGTTTCTCTTTCTTCTTATGACATACGCACCTCTTGCTAGTTTTGTAGAAAGGCGCGGTCCTCACCTTTTGAAACAGAGTGCTTCCGCGAGAGATCAGATTTAGGGAAATATTCTCGACATCGATGATTGTGGCGTTGAACAAGTGATGTCGAAGTATCAGTTCGAGTTGTACTAGTCGTAATGACCCCATGAAAGTGTTGCGCTCTACGTCCTTGTTGACCTGACTTGGGATGAAGGAGCCGCAAAGGCGTTTTGCTGTAGGATAAGCTTTCTGAGGGATTTGGTGCGAATATTCACACTTTGTGTTTTTCGAGATGATCTGGAACTCGGATCGACATTTGACGCATTGCTCGAGTCAGAAAGCCATCGTTGAGAATTCGAGCTTGTTCGATAGATTCGGGCAAGAGGCAAAGGGCGGAAGTGCAGTCTTTCTTCTCCTGTGTTCTTCGTCTTGTCAAGTAATTATCTACCGACTATTGTAGTTCTGTGGATGCTTCCCAGGTTCTTGGGAATAGCAACGGCAGCCAGTTTCGGTTTTGTCGCTAAACTGAGAGACTCATGTTTGACATGGCATTGTTGAGAAGGGGTAGCCTTATTCTTTTACCGGTTTCCCTTGACGTGACACGTGAGATTGGTTAGACAAGAAATCCGGAGGTTAGGCAGGGTTTTGCTCTGGTCGGGACTTCGGCTGAAGCTTTGCCCCGTCCATCTGGAAATATCGTATTATGATTGGTGCATCAAGTTAGAAGAAGTGAGATGGAGAAACACCCAGAGCTAAGACCATCGTTTGATAGAACTGTAAAAGATACTTGTGATTCATGTGAGAACATTTGTGCGTTGCTTAAGGTGCTGGAATTTGCTTTTGCCATGCTATGGCTGAGGAACTGAGGTCAACGTCTGTCATCGCAGACGACTCTCTCCACGAAGCCTCAACCTACCATTACCTCCTACACCGCAAGAGATGAGAATACTTGCAAACTGGTCGAGGGGCTTTGATATGTTGGTCACGTTGATCTGAGCGATAGCAGCACATGATCCTTCGTCCTCTTATAAGGTCTCAATCGTAGAGTGTACCAACGCCCTGGAGAGGAAAAAGAAGCCCGAGAAGCCTGCTACTTTTGCTGAAGAAGATGCGCAGAAAACAAGCTAGGGTAGACGGCGGCCAGAGATTCTTATGGTAATTACAATACCCGGCAAATTATCTCCAATGAGTATGCATTTGCCTTGGGTCTTTCCTGGATGGACGACCATGAGCGATTCGATGAGAAAATGGCGTGTCAGACACTGCTTAGCACGGGCCTTATCCTGGATGATCTTTGATGTATTTCCCTGACATAGCAAGCGCCCATAGCTTGCCGGACCATGGCTCTCACCTTACGCTCTAGAACTGAATTGATCAGACGTCGAGAAAACAGGTCTTTCGAGTTATATTTGCCAGACGAGCCATCATCCTTGCATGACCACAGGGCGGTCGGCAAGGGTTCAACCAGTAATCTCTGGATCCCGATCCTACGCGTGGGGTAGGTTTCAAGGCTGAATCGTGGAGATGTGGCTGGCTTCGATGAAGGAAGACAACGAGGTGGCGTTTCCGAACAAAAATGCCACGGGGCGCCGAGACTGGTCTTTTGGGATTATCATGTGATACACAGTCGAGCAGAGATCGATGCTCGTACTTGTTCTTTTGGTGCCTGCCGATGGCGCGGATAGATCAGATGGCCACGAGATCTGTTTGTTCACATTGTGAAGGCTTTATTACAGTAGTAGAGGTATCTACTAGTAGTATCATAGGGCTGATCTCGTATCCAGACGCGCCTTTGGTCACAGACTCACAGGCTCACAGGCTCACAGGGAGACGCTTAAGACCCTTGCGTTGCCGACCCTTTGCTGACCCGAGCTCTAATCCGTACAACAATAATCCGTTAGGAACCGACTTTGTCGACAGTCCATTGGTGACGCAGAGAATGGGTGCATGCCCGTATTCGCGATTGGCAAATCAACGAATCTTCCGAGCACGAGACCTCGTAAGAATTCAGATGGTCCATGCCAATTGGTGGCTTCCATCAAGTATTGCTGGTGCTATCAAGTGAAAGTCGTAACGAGTCACGCATTGGATGTCTTGCCGTCATTGTCGTGGTCGTGGTCCGTGGTCGGAATGCATGTGGTATTATCGTTCTCTGGCCAAAGTGGAAGGCGGATATTAAGTTCGTCGTACCCTGGACCATATGCGAGGCATCTCTAGCTGCCGTGCATGGTGTCTGCCCTCATGGCGTCTGTGAGAGGGTGTGCTGAACTGATGGTGGTGGCGAGGGGGTGGAATGGGTGGCTGTTGTTGTCTGGAAGTAAGAGGTCTGTGCTGAAACGGCAATCAAGAAACATGATCGATGATTGTTACGAGTACCGACGTCGTGTTCGACCGGGTTTAGAGGGTGGGGTGGTGGGGTTGACACCTACAGCTACAGCGACAGTACAGCAAGTCCAATGTCAACCAAGCTCGCAAAGACATGTTCCGGTACGTGGAAGGTACTTCGGCATCACTGCAGCAGCCGATCTGATGGATCAAGTATGTACAGTATGTACAGTACTTACAGAAGATCACACGCTGGACAATCCAGATGGTAGGAAGAAGAAGATTCGCTATCATCCCATGGCGCATGCGACGCCAGATTTGTGCGACCATGTGCAACCACGTCGATGTCGATGCCGTGCGACCTCGATCCCTGAAGCTGCAGCTGCCAATTGGGCTTTTTCGCAAGCGCCCACCATAAAGTAAGAATGGACAATGTGCATCGAACCACTGCCGGTGTGTTTTAAGATATCTCCTTGGTGAACACGTGAATCGTTGTTATTGTTATTAATATTATTATTATCATGAATATCATGATGATTATGATGATTATGAATGTTATTATCATCATCATTTGATCATGGTTCTCGGGAGCACTACATACTGCTACAGTCGGGTAGTCATCACCGCTGGATGAGGCGTGGTGCTTCAAAGGATGATGTCAAGAGTCGTCTGCCGAGCCATGCAAAATGCAGCATCTTATCGAATGTATCCGGGGGGCACCAGTGGAAGTATCTCCGTGTCCTTTGCCCGTCACTGAAAACGTGCACAATGGGGGCGGTTTCGACCTTACAGTACCTTGCTAGCACTTGCTGGTACATACTAAGGTACGGATAGCCTGATACCCTGTACAGTCGGTTTTTGTTGAGACTTGAGAGAGCAAGCAGCCCCACTCACTGCTGCCGGTGCTGTTCGCATTAGCGGCCTGCAGCCGCTGTACCGAGCATGCACCTCGAGGGGCTGGCTTGCCTTTCTCAGGCGTCCGCAAGCACATGCTGTGTAACAGTGCTTGGACCAACGTTACTTCACCGAAGACGCTGTTCAATTCCATTCCAATTCTCCAATACCAAATTCTGCGCAACAATCGATTCGTTGCCCCAAGGCACTGCAGCCTCGAAGTGGAAAGTATTTAGATGTTCGCCATTAGGGAACTTCCCCATCCTTCTAGCCGACAATGACGCCACGCAAGCGGAAGAAAAGATGTATTCCGTAGACCTCAAATGATTAACGGCGCCTCGGGGTAATCAAAAACTTTTAATATAGATAACAACGCAAGCCGCCCACCGTCCCAAATTTTAAAACCCTTTCTAAGGAAGAATTCGCTAAAACGCGATGGATCGCTAACATGGGATCGCGCAAGGGATAAATATTAAGTTAAAGTCTCGTACACGCGCTAGACCGCCGGACGGGGTGAGGGAGAGCGATACCTGACTTAGGGGACTGGTTCACTCCTCTCTTGGCATCCGTGCGCACCTGTGCCGATGGAGTCTTCGTCGGAGGCTTCGAAATGAAGCACATCTAGCGGGGTTGCAGCCGTGATTTCGTAAAGTCGTCAAATTCCATGTGTTTCCGTTGCTGGTTGGAGGTCGACTTGCTGCTTTTCCGTGACACGAACCATGCGATACGCATGGTCGCCGTCGGCTCCTTCGCGGCTACCCCATGTGGTCTGCATGAGCCATCAGTATGCAAGGCACACAAAACGTCGCCAGCTGCAGGCAATCCGCCCGCCGTCGCTTGTGAAATGTCTCAGATCTAGGGACGCCGGTCCAACTTACAACGTTGATAGATAGCAGGCCATGAAGCTTAATGAAACCGTGCAGATAGCCGAAAATAATCGAGAACGGGAGCAGCAGGAAATCGACGGGATACCGGATGTAGTGCCCGAGTGTTTTGGCCGTTTTGCCGATGAAAAATATCCAAACGGCGAGCAGAACGAAGCCCAGTTCTCGAGACTCGTAGTTCCACGCCGCCGTGGTCCAAACGAACGTGTACACAAGGATGCAATCCCAGAGGAAGGACCAGTGGGTGAGGGTGGTTTGGAAAACCGCGTAAGTACTCCATGGCTGAATCCTGCCCGTCGAGTAAATACGGCATAGCAAGCTACGAGTCGGACTAGGAATCCACTAACCTCCAAATCTCCTCCCGGAACAGGCTTGTAAGGTTACTCCGCCAGTTGCTTCGAACCCATCGCAAACACTGCCTCCAGAATTTTGTGTTGTCCTCGAGCGTGGTAAGGATTTCGGCCTCTTTATGGTATTGATACCATATTTTCCATCCATGGGAACACATCCACCTGGTGAGAAAGTTGTCATCGTCCGCGTGTAGCTGGTATTTGGACGTCCACTGCTCATGGGTGAACTCATGGATGAACGAGTGGTCCTTTAGGATCTTGGTCCGATACGCTACTGTCCTGCCTGAAAGACACGGCAAGCCGCCATCCATGTACATACAGGAAGCACAATCGAAATTACGCCTTTCCAGGTACAGAGCCCCCAGATAGCCATATGCGCGCTGCTGAATACTTGGGGCGTTCGCGCGTCGAAGCCTCTGGTTAGTGCCAACCCCGCCATATCGTTCGTCATCGAAGGGGGCCAGTATCCATGGAAGCAGCGTTGATGGCCAAGTAACGTCGTCATCTGCGAATATTGTAATCCCCGTTCGTACATCTGGGATAGCTCGGACCATTTGCCAGCGCTTGTTTGGATGCGGTACGCTCATGACTCGGGCACGGAAAGTGCCCATTCTTTTGATCATCAATTGTGCTCGTGCCAGCTGTGCATCAACGGTGACCAATATTATCTCGTATGGCTCAGTTGCCAGAATACTCTGAACTGTATCAAAAAGCTCGGGACTGTCGCCTTCTAGCGAAGGTATTATTACCGTAACATCTTTTGAGAAGAACCGGGGGTTCCCGGGTATGCGTATAGGTCGCAAGCTGTAGAATGCAAATACACTTACGACCAAGCGTAGATATCGAAAGAGGCTTCGACGGTCAGAACAAATAGGTAACAAACGCAAAGTCTTGGGGCGGGCATTTGTCAACTTACAACAACGACAAGAAGAGCTTGTGGTCGAGATACATAACGAAAGGAAAGGACGGCGAGAAACATCAACGGGATTGATGCTACTCAATCCAATGTACACGAAAGAGCGATCCACATGTGTTTGAGGCGCAAAGTCGTCTAAAGGAATGTATATGACACGAACGAGCTTTGTATACATATCTTCCATCATTGCCCTGGAGACTAGCTCGTGATGAAATTCAATATCGTTTGCGTCCTGGTGCATGGGACTACTTCCCAGATGGATGCTTAATGAACAAGCCATAGCAAGTCACAGTCGCGAGATCGCCAGTCTTTCCGCCGCTGGTCAAAAGAAGTTGCATGTGTGAAAGCAATCCCTGGACTTTACCGTATCACGTTAATGCACGAGCGGGAGAAAGGGTGGACCTTGCTTAGGTAATCTTTCTTGGGTTAGTCGAGCCGCAAGCCGAAGAAAAACCCCGCGCAATGTCCGCGAACAGTTGGCAGGAAAACTTTCCCTCCTGGTCCCCGTGACATTGTATCTTTTTCAGTCACTCACTACAAAACAATACATCCGGTTGGCTTGCTGTCGACATACAGAGGGAGAGCCGTGCTCCTCGGTGGTTCAGGAGGTTCTTCTCCGATGCCTGGGGCCCAATTTGATTGGTGGTCACAAAAGCCTTTTTGTATTACCGCCCCACATTGAAAAATATGTCTGAGAGACCCACATCCACGCCACACGAGAGAACATGCAATTGAACCCATGTTCTGAAGATTGATATTGGCGGGTGTATGCATTCGCACGAGCATGATTCGGGCTCTTCGACTGGGTATTTCTTGCGCAATACGACACTTCGTAGAACATTGGGTTTTCTTCTTTCCACCATCTTCACAATGCTTGCTTCCAATCCCCATTGCTGTCTTGAACGAAGGCGTCCTGTAGGCTGCCAGAGTCGACGTTATTAATTGCTTGTGCCTCAGGAGCCGTTGAAGTCTGCATAAACTAATGTGAGATTGTTCGGGGGTGCATTCTCGATCTGGCGATAGGCCCGCTTGCACCCGCGGTTGCATTTGCGCGATACCAGGAAGAACTTCACTGGTACTGCTATCTCCTACGTGGCGTCCACGAGCAACTTTGGTACATCGGAAGAATGCCGTGATTCTCGTTGCAGATTGTTGCTGCGACAAGGGCTGGAGAATGCGAAGAGTAGATTTCGCGCTTGTTACACAACATCATCCTTAGTGGCGCCGTGCGAATGCCATAAAGACCCTGAAATGGACTTGCAGTCTCTGGATGTAGTAGCGGACTTATGCAGGCCTTCCGCAGGCTCACAATGTACGTAGGACCTGAGACCTGATCGACCGGGAACGCAACTTCCCGGTTCCCCGCTGGGTAGCGAAGACGTACAGTACATGCATATATGTGTGTAGGAAGTAGATTGGAAGTACATAAGCTTGATCGCTTAAGAGCAGCAAGAGTGACGCTTTCACCGACGTGCATTATCGAAAAGGGAAAAGAAATCCATGCAACAGAATCGACGACTCAAAGAACAGAAAAAGCGCATGGAGATAATTTGGTGACAGGTCAAGAATCGTAGTAGTCTTACATACCGAAAGTTTTCGTTCCATGCCCTGAGCGTGGAATCATCTTGGCTGCCATAACCAATCTCGACGGCTAAAGAACACGTCAAACTCGACGGCCCCGAATGTACCTACAACCCCATACAGATCATATTGGCCGTCAAGCCCATCGACACCGAGATCGTTGTCAGCATCTAATTCCTCATGCAGATCCCAGCTTCCGTCTTTTGTACCATTCCTAGTGAAGAATACTTCGACTTTCAAGCTTGTCCTAGGCAGCGGCGAAGTGCTATACGCTGGGGGCGACTCCAGGTTCGAGAAAGTCATTCCGAAGCCGACAGTGTCCCCTGGCTTGAACGACAAAGTGAAGTCTTTACCGCCCCAAGTGTCGTTGACATATCTTCGTCCATCGTCGCCATGCACAGCAACACTCGCCCGTTCCCAGCCGGGCATTCGCCAAGTAGGGTACGGCATCCCACAGTAGCCGATAGCAAGTGAGCTGTCGTCGGTGCCTCGTCCACGGCCTAGCGATAACACTCTCACCTCGAAGTACATCGTTTTTGCAATGCCGGTGTGCTGTGGCGAGTCTGAGAGTGCAAAATATAACGGAGTTGAGCTTATGAGGCTGGCGTCCTTACTTCCAGCACGTGTCGAACCTTTCCATACTCCAGTATTGACAATGTGCAAGTCACCGTTGAATTCCCGCGGCTTGAGTAGACTCACATGTCCGTTCTTGACACTGGTGGTCTGCGCCGCAGTGGGCTGGTGAGGTTTGACAAGTGGATGCAGCTTGCACCAGTCATGTGCTCTGTCTGCATCAGTACGATTGGCATTGCTGAAAGGGCTCATCACGTTCCCCAAAGCTGGTGGCGGCGGAAGCAGTGCAGTATCGGGAATGGAGGTCCAGTCGTGGTATGGAGGTGGATCAACGGTAAGCTCTTGGTGCGAGGGAGGTGGTCCTGGCGGAGGAGTGTATTCACCTCGCCCGGGAGGTGGTCCTGTTGGTGGGGCATAGTTCTCTCGCCCTGGTGGAGGACCTAATGGAGCTGAGTATTGCGATGTGGGTGGACTGACTGAGAATCCATTTTTTTCTTTGTGGGTCTGACCAGACTCCTTTTCTTTGATCGGATCTGCTTCAGTTCCGTGTGTAATCTGTGATGTCGAACCTCCAGCCGTCTGCGGATGATCCCCTTTGAGAGATTTGAAGAAGTGCATGTTGTGGCCAAGGATGAACGACGGAGTGTCACGTCAATTTGCCATAAGTCGTGGATATCGAGCGTAAGACAGGTGGAATGCCAGTGGGTAACAAGTACTAGGACGGTATTGGATGTCGTGAAGATAAAGTAGGGAAGCAGGTCTGAGGTGAGAGGGCAATGGCCTTTGCAAGTGCTGTCTCAGCTCACCGCCTTTTTCTGGTGCCTGACAAGGCAAAGCACTGCCGTGAATTGCGTCATGCCAGATCGATCGGCGCAAGGATTGCAGATGCAGCTAAGGTGAGGTACCTCGAGGGTAGTGCTTGGCACGTGCTTTCCACCGGTGCCTGACACTTGCACTAGCCTACCTTACAACAATCAATGAAAGTCGGTCGACCTCTGGGCAAGCTGCTACCTAGGTACCTCTCCGAGATCACTGGTGGGCTAGTCTTGTAAACTGCAGTCAACTGAGAAACTATTATTTCAAGTAGTAAGTAAGTAGTATTCAGCAACCAGATGTACGAGTTATTGGCGAATATAGAGACAATGAGGTAGCCAGCAGTCCTTATCACATGCCACCAGCGTGGATAGCGTCAGGGCCCATTATTACGGGTTGTCATCTGCAATTGCCTCAGAGAGAGCGGGCCAGCATTGGCAGACGAAGCTACACTGGTTTGTATGAAGAGCGAAGTTCTATCTAAATGTTCTCACTCTCTCGGAGGCATTGAGTCTACAGGATTTCCTAAGCGATCGATAATCGGGTGTACCTTGTGTAGTGGTTGAAGCGCCCTCATGTTTGTGTGATATTGGAACCGGCGTAGTTTCTCCTGAAGAACAAGACACCACGTCCATATGAGTAAATAAGCCCTCCGGATCACAGCTTCGGGCTTTTGGGGTACTATGGTTGCTATGATCTTAAGTTGCATGTAAAAATAAATGACCGAAAAGAAAAGAAAGAAAAGAAAGAGATTTTACTTATGTGGTGTGGTGCTTGACGAAGAAGAGAGTTGATTTGCTATATCAAGAGTAAGCTTTCTCCGTTGCTGAGTTCTGCATATTTTAACTGCTTCACGTCTGCCAGCAGATCTTCGTCTAAGCTTTGTCCCTTTTCATGCTCAACTGCTTCTTGATGCGTAATTACTTTCCGTTTCAGCAGCGGAGCGATCAAACCCTGAGCTTCCTTCACTTCATCGTGAGTAGAGACCCAGTATTTGGCTTTACAGGTCCTCTGAGCTCGCAGCCCATTATGAGCACCAAGATTGAGCTTCTTAACGCCGCTGATGGTGACGTCATGGAGACCATGGATAAGCGCAAGGGTTTGAATCGGTGGATTTGCTGAGAGTAGATGACGAAGGTCCTGCGCATGAATGCCATGAGGCGTATATACTATTGCTTCAGAAGACCCGCCCTCTGTCTGGTTCTCCATACAATCGCCGATGCCTAGATTGAATGTGATAAGGATTGCCGAGTGAAAGTATAATGCGTCAGTCTTAGTGACGAGTCTTGAAATTCCGAGCCATTTGGGTAATGGGTTTAGTGATGTCGCTGTCCAGTCTAGGTTTTTTTCAGCAAAAAGCGGTGTATCTTGTACAGATTTGAAATGTTCCCAAGACCTGATTGAATTTGCTGCCACTTTTGTTGCAAACACAGGAGTGTCAGGATGAATTTGGAGGAGCGTGTCTTTGTTACAGTGATCCGTGAACTCGTGTGAGATGATAACGGCGTCAATGAAAGACTGCGCGAAATTGTCCTCATGTGGACCCCATTTGGTTATCCTGTAGTTGCTTGTTTGCTCTTCCACGATGCTTTCAATCTCCTTCAAATGTTCATTGAGTTGCGCGATCGTCGTGACACTTGACTTTGTAGAATGCCACTGCTTAGAGAACCAAGAGGCGACGTCGACTTGGGCCCCTTCCAGCCAAGGGTCGATAAGAATGTGGAAACGAGATCGCCCTTTAGGCTGAATTGCACGAGGAGGATACGGGAGCTGAAGAAGCCAGGTGGTGTCTGCGTTGAGATGACTCAAGATTGGTCGCCTGCATGCTAAGGCTCTACCGGTGGAATCTCGTAGGTTCTGCTGAAGCTGTAAGCCGGGCTCGTCCATGGCGACCGTTGCCCCGACAGTCGCATCGTGGATAGGATGATCTACCACAGTAAGGAAATTGTGGCGAACCAGTGGCTGTGCACTGTTAGTGACTACTCCTACTAGAGTACGTAAGTCTATATGCAACAGATTCTTGGTCAGCGCTCTGTTTCATGACGCTGTGAAGTTTATGAATAGTACCTACCACGTCACTTTGCTTTGGCTCATCCGGAAGATTGTGCTAGAAGCAAACTGAAAGGTAATCGAAAGGGTCTGAGTGGAAGTTCGGTTCTGTAGTAGGGAATATCTCGGCTTTCAAGCCACAACTCTAAATATACCTTACAGAACCTGATAGGCATCCCTGCTTTCCTTAGTCCGTCTGATAACAGGCTGACACATCCAACTTTCAACTTCCACATCTTCCCATCCTCAAACGCACAGCGTTTTTTGCGTATTTGCACCTTTAGACCTACTTGCCTTTCTCACAACCTCGATGGTGGAATCTTCTGACGAGCCGAGTTTATTCGATCGAATCGTCTCAGCATGCAAAACGCATGCCATTCATAAACGAACTGAAGCAGACGATAGCCGTCTCGCTCCACCCTCGACGGAGATAGCTGCTTCTAGAAATGCAGGTACATCAAGTGCGCCCACAACTAACGAAACAGCCAATGGCGGTCACGATGCTACGGCTCCTAGAAAAGTCACAAGCAACCATGTGGCTGACGAAACCGTATCAACGTTACCCCTACCAGCATCTCCTCCGGATGAAAACGGATATCGAGAGGCATCTTCCACCATAGAGCTACAACAGAAGCCGAATGTCGCCATTCGTTTCTACCTCGTATTTAAAGAAATCCTGCTCTCAAGCTGGCTCAACCTTCTCTTGATCTTTGTGCCTGTTGGCATAGCTGTGAAAGCAGCTGGCGTGAGTCCGACCATCGTGTTTGCATTGAACGCGATCGCTATCGTACCTCTTGCTGGACTACTAAGCCATGCTACCGAGAGTGTTGCTTCCGAAATGGGAGATACTATCGGAGCCCTTTTGAATGTAACCTTTGGCAATGCAGTAGAGCTCATCATATTGTTTGTTCCCCGGAATCTGTATTTGCTGCCCTTGCTCACAAGTTCTTAGCATGTATGTCCATTTACAGAAGTTGAGACAAGAGAGAGCCAGAGGTGGCCTGACAAGCACCTGCAACTCGATTGCGTTCGACATTATCTGCCCCTTGCTATTCTTAATGTCACTAAGTGATACCTGCTTCATATGCTTACTGTTGTTCTATTAACTACAGCATCGCACTTGTCAAGGTTAGTGAAATCATTTCGGATCCTTTGCTAGGGTTATACTGACCGTTCTTGTATTAGAATGAGATCCGCATTGTCCAGGCATCCCTTCTGGGATCTATTCTCGCCAATCTGCTACTCATTCTTGGGATGTGCTTCCTTTTTGGTGGACTTCGGTTCCGTGAACAAGTGATTATCCTCACCAGCCTTCGATTTTAATTAATTGACGTGACTTCAGATCTACAATAGCACTGTGACACAAATGAGTGCTTGCTTGCTTAGCTTGAGTGTGATGAGCTTGCTGCTGCCGGTACGACATACGCTTCTTCTACTTTGCACCCACCCAGTTGCTCCTTGCAGTTCCTCAAGGCAAAAGAATGAGACATACCTAACCAAGCACTGTAGACGGCCTTCCACGCATCTTTTACGAACAACGCGATTGCCGACAAGGCTGTGCTACAGGTTAGTAGGGGTACGAGCATAGTATGTTGAATCTCACCCTAGTCCCTATTTTTCTGTTGACACTTTCAAGATCCTACTCCTAGTATACGTGTTATACCTACTTTTCCAATTGAAATCACATGCCTACATGTATCAAAGTACACCGCAACACGTAATTGACGAAGAGTCTCATCCAGGGGTCTTGGCCGACATGCTGGGTTCCTCCAGTTCATCAGACACATCCAGCACCTCCAGTGATGGCGACTCCGATGCATCATCAGGATCAAATACCACAGCCGGGCGCATTCGGCGAGTCTTGCGGGGTAGGAAGCGCCGCAAGTCTAGTGCAAGCTCTAAGGATACGCCTTCAATGCCTTCGACGCTTCGCACACCGTCCAACAGCACTTTTGGCAACGGCCTGGACAATGATTCAGCTAGACCAGATAGGCGTAGCGACAACCCTTTACCAATGGCATTGGGTATCATTGCTAGTGGTGATGAGGCAGATACTGATGGTGAGCATGATCGTCAGCCGAAGAAGTTTAGAGATACGACCATCAATTTCCGAGACTTTGAGAATGAGAAAGGTGCTTCCGGGTCGAGATCACCCGAGACGAAGTTAAAGAAAAGAGCGAAACGAAATCATCGAAAGACGATTATATATGACGAGAAGCAAGCTGAATCGTTTGAAGAACCTACACCACTGAAGGCACCTGTCAACCATTGTCCTGAGGACCGACCAAGCGCTCCTCGGGTTGGATTCGTACGCGATCTAGAGATTACGCCTGAAAGCTCGCCAAAGCGCCTTTTTTTACGCGGGATCCCGGCTCTCGGAGCAATTCCCACAATACCAACAATGCCTATGCCCAGGATGCTCTCGAGTTCGGTTTTTTCGGCTACGAATCCCACAGGACCTAACGTTATTTCTTCCTCCCCAGCTATTGCGCCTCGACGTACGAAGTCCCTCACGGATCTTGATCAGTCCACGACGCCTTCACCGGCGCAGCTCTTACCTTATGTTAGGCCCATTGCCGCCTCCCATGCTGCGCTTGATGCCGTGGACAGCCACAAAGCGAAAAAGTACTTGTCCCGTACGTCTGCTGTGTTGCTACTTCTTGTGTCCACCAGCCTAGTAGCTGTCTGCGCTGAATTCCTCGTGGCAAGCATCAGCTCTTTCGTCGAAAACACAGGCGTTAGCGAAGCGTTTGTCGGTCTTATAATACTGCCCATCGTCGGCAATGCAGCTGAACACGTCACTGCAGTCACGGTCGCCAGCAAGAACAAAATGGACCTTGCCATTGGCGTTGCTGTAGGCTCAAGTATCCAAATAGCTCTCTTCGTAACGCCTGTTATTGTGCTGCTTGGCTGGATTCTGGCGAAGGATATGAGCCTGTACTTTACGCTTTTCGAGACGATCTCGCTCTTCGTCTCAGCATTCATCGTCAACTTTCTAGTCTTGGACGGCCGGAGTAATTATCTCGAAGGGGCATTGCTGATTGCAGCGTATGTCATCATTGCACTTGCCGCGTTCTTCTACCCAGACTCAAGCCAACAGAGTAGTATTGGTGGGGCGGCAAGCTCGGCGAGACTGTTGAAGCTTTTCTAGGTGGGCCAGATCAGATAGTTGCGATTGCGAGCAAACAGTCTGTTTGGGCTTATTTTGACTCTACGGTTAAGTTGCCGTTACACTGTCACGACTGTCTTTACCTTTTGTAGTCTATGGCGCTTCATTACAGCTCGATTGTACGCCATGAGAACCTCGGTACCTTCTTTGAAGCTTCTGTTTTACCCGGACAAGAATCTAGAGAACTTGCAATCTCCTATATTGAGAAGATACTCGAGATAATTCTGGAAATGCTTGCTTCTGGCTCGTACCGCTATGGAAAACCATTGTTTATAACGTAGTGTTAGAACGCTCATCAGTACTCAGTAGAGGTTTGTTATCTACTAGCAATGAAGGGAATGAAGGTCCTTTGGCTTCTACTCGTACTAGTAGTATCTACCGGGACTTATGATATATTATTCCATACCTTAGGTAGACGCTAAGCTCACTTCCCACACATTAGTACCCATTAGGTGGTATCTATACCCCGTGGGGACTAGTGTGGTGCGTCGCTAAGGTTGGTGCATTGTAGGGTAAATTTGAGTACCTTAACCTCGGCTAAATTAGCTCAAGGTACTTTGCTATCGCAAGCGTACGGCTTTACATAACGTCACCAAAAACCGCGGAGCACCAGAGACTAGAGTACATACAGTATTTCACAAAACAGCCGTCTCTCGACATTTGTAGCCATTGTCGTTGTTTCAAGCTCTCTAGCCTGCACTTAATGAGCCTGTGTTATTAATGAAATTCATGGGGTGTCTCTTAGATGATAGTGACGTACACTAGGACTACGCTGCACCTTTTAAAACGCCCCGCTGGTGGTCTGTGGACAACCTTGGGGAACTTTGGGCTCAGTCTTCACTGGCCCGAGTAGCTACCATAAAGACGTCCATGACACCGAGTCTCCAACAAACAGCAAACCACATAAATCTCGAGCGCAACCGCGCCCCGTAGTCCCAACCTTCACCTCTACAGCCTTCGATTCGGTTAACCTAGCTAAGGCTCAACAGCCGATCATTGAACGGGCAGAGAAGGCTCAGGCGTCGCTATGGAGTCCAGAATCCCGTAACGATCAGAGTTCGTCAGACCCTGACTGGTCTGACCTGTTGCAGCCTGAGAAAGCGTCACCCTTTACTGCCAAGAATAGGAAACGAGCATTGTCCAAAGCATCTGCGAGTCGTCTTGATCTGAGCGGGCAGCCGCTTCCAAAAAGACAGCGTTACCAGACCCCACCGCCGTGCCTCCCAGATCCTTCTACATTTTCTCGAGGTTACGTCGAAACTTCTGCTACGGCAGCTCTATTTTTCTCGAACACTGCCCACCCACGGCCCTCCCTACCTCTTCGGCCCTCGAGTTCCGAAGCAGGAGCTGCAATGCTCAGCAAGGTTGACAGGGAGGACAGCAGTTCCGTCAGGACACTGAAAATGGCACGGGGGTCAATTGCTGCAGGTACAAGCGCACGTCACTCAAGTGCATCGAGTAGGCAGGGCTCTACAGGAGATTCAAGCGTAGCCCAAGATGCGAAGGAGATGTCAGCGGGGCTCAGTGCTCTTAGCCAGGTTGGGGTGATCGAATTGTTGGTCCAAGACGAGAGACCTATTTTCGTGATAGATCTCGAGGATCTGGCAAATTTCGAACCTGGACCGCTAAGAGTAGCATTTACTAATCCCTCATTACGTGCTTACACTGGGATACTTGACATGATCACAGGCAAAGCGAACCTGGGTTCGCCTGGCTTGGCTGCAACGGCAGGGTTCTCCGAATTTAAAGTGTGGTCTACGAGCTACGTCCGGGACTATGCATCTCCCGATGTATCGCTCCCGTCAATCTACTTTGCAGGGATGAGCTGGACTTACTCTACGTTAAGGAAAAGACTCCGTGTGATAAGAGGCAAGCCCGAGTCAGGTACCACAAGTCTTGGTTCTGACCCTCTGTCTGTCAAAATGTCGGCTTTCTCAAGTTTTGGAAAAGAAAGCACGGAATTTAGTGGCGTTGGATATATCGGAACGTTCCATCAAGAGGACTCGTCAGACTACTTTGGCATCACTCGGTCGTCCTCGCGTATGGATGGTCGTACGGCTGATGTAGGAGGAGATCTAGTTGATCCCCATCGTAATTCGGCGTCGGCTCTCAGCGCTACAACCAGTCAGGGAAAGTTGAGTGGACGATCTGGGATTCCCTTTCGTACCTCTTCAGTATCACTTTCAGGTTCACGATCAGGATCAGATGCTGTATCTCCACTGGGTTCACGTCTTCATGAAGCCAATTTAGGAGCTGCTAGCGCCGGTCAAGTTGATCAATTTTCAAGTTCCACACCATCTGATCAAGCATTCTTTGACTGGACAAGACTCCCAATAACATCAGATCTACCGCGACACATTCAATTCGCGCGCAGTATTGACTGGGCTTCGACAAAACTTGGACCGATTGAGAATTGGTCTTCCGAGCTGCGAAGTATGTGCAACCTAATTATGGCCAGCCCACATCCTGCAGCAATGTATTGGGGCGACGACTTAATCGCAATATACAACGAAGCTTACATACTTCTTGCTGGCCAAAAGCATCCTTATCTAATGGGCCACAGCTATCGAGAGGTATGGGCGGAGATCTGGGACGCCGTCAAGGATGTTTTTGCAAACGCCAGATCAACGGGTCAAGCCACAATGAAGGATGATGACTGTTTGTTTCTGGAACGGTCGGGGTCCGGATTTCTAGAGGAAACCTACTTTTCTTGGTCTATAATACCTCTGGTCGGAGCTGATGGCTCGGTCGTTGGTCTTTACAATCCAGCTTTTGAAAAGACAAGACGAAAAATTGCCGAACGACGGATGCTGACGCTTCGCGAAGTTGGGGAAAAGACTGCAGCAGCAAGAGATCTCAAGAGCTTTTGGCGAGAGGTACTTAAGGCGCTTGAATACAACGAAAACGATGCGCCATTCGTTATGTTGTATTCAGTTTCAGACAGTCTAGGTCTGGATGGAGATAGTGACGCATCGTCCATACAGTCCCAAAGTACATACAGTACTCAAGGCTCTAAGCAATATGTACTAGAGGGCACTCTAGGGGTACCGAATGGCCATAGAGCGGCACCGTCGCAAATAGATCTCAAATCAGGAACCGATTTTCTAGCAAAAGTTTTCCGGGAAGCGATGAAGAGCGCTGGACCATCACTCCTTCAAACTGAAGATGGGACTCTGGACGGCGATTTGCTTGATGGTATCGATTGGCGTGGATTTGGCGATCCATGTTCTGCTGCAGTGTGCTGCCCTATCAACCTCACAAGTGGAGACTCTGTTCTGGGTTTCCTAATTATGGGTGTCAATCCTCGAAGACCTTACGATGACGACTATAGTTTATTCGTACAGCTTCTTAGCCGACAGCTGGCAACTGCAACGGCATCAGTGGTGCTTTTTGAGGAAGAAATCGCCAGAGGCAGACGTGCCGCCAGACTCGCAGCGCTTGACCGTATTGAATTATCGGAGCAACTCGCAGCACGAACGCAAGAAGCTGCTGAGAGCGAGATCAAATTTACTCGAATGGCCGAATTTGCACCTGTAGGTATGTTTATCGCCAACTCGGAAGGCCGAATTACCTACTGTAACGAGACTTGGTATGAGATTTCAAGGGTACCTAAGGGTAATAGGACTACCGACCGCTGGATGGATTGTGTAAAGGATGAAGACAGAGACATGGTGAAAAGGTTATGGTTCAATCTTGTCCACAATGCAATCGCTTTAAATGCAGAATTTCGTTTCAGAGCGCAGTGGACTGACCCTAATGGTACCAAGGGAGATACCTGGGTCCTAGCTAGTGCTTATCCTGAAAAGAGTGTGGATGGCAAACTAAAGGTTATCTTTGGAAGCATCACGAATATAAGCCAGCAAAAATGGGCGGAGCATTTCGAAAAACGAAGAATGGAGGAAGCCGTCGAGATGAAACGCCAGCAGGAAAATTTCATCGACATCACGAGTCACGAGATGCGCAACCCTTTGAGTGCTATTCTTCAGTGTGCCGATGAAATCACTACCTCGTTAAAGGACTACCGGACCCAGAACCCCTCTTCAGACCAACTTATCTTCGACCTGATGGACAACAGCGTTGACGCTGCACAAACTATTGCTCTCTGTGCTCAGCATCAGAAACGCATAGTTGACGATATTCTGACGCTATCGAAGCTCGACTCTGCGCTCCTTCTAGTGACACCTTGTGATGTTCAGCCAGTGACCGTGGTTCAGCGAGCCTTGAAAATGTTCGACGGAGAAGTTCAGACTGCGGATATCAAATTGGAACTCAAGGTTGATGATTCGTTAAGGCAGCTGGAGGTGAATTGGGTCAGGCTAGATCCCTCACGCCTCCTCCAAGTCCTTATAAACCTGACAACAAACGCCATCAAATTTACTACAAGGCAAAGTACACGGATCATTACAGTCACCTTAGGGGCATCCGCACAAAGACCATCGAAGGAACCAGGCGCAAATCATCTATCTTACTTTCCAACCCGCTCAAAACGAAATGACCTTACCACTGGTGACGACTGGGGTGGCGGTGAAAAGGTGTTTATACACTTCGCAGTTCAGGATACTGGGCGTGGTCTCAGCGAAGACGAAACTAAGCTCCTCTTCCTACGGTTCTCCCAAGCAAATCCTAGAACTCATGTTCAGTATGGCGGCTCCGGTCTTGGTCTGTTCATCTCACGCGAACTTGTCGAGCTACAAGGCGGCGAGATTGGCGTGGCCTCGAAAGCCGGAGAAGGCAGCACTTTCGCCTTTTACGTCAAAGCGCGAAAACCTACCGTTCCCAAAGAGATCATCAACCAGCTTCCTGGCGCGGACATTCGAAAGTCTTCTCTAGCGAAACAACCAGCATTTTCCGCGTCCGTCAAAGCTTCGTCCCAAGCACCTCTTCTCGCGAAGCCAATAGCCAAAGACAGCCTCAAAATATTAATTGTAGAAGACAATCTTGTCAATCAGCGGGTGCTGCAGAAACAGCTGCGCAACCTCGGATGTGTTGTGCACGTTGCTAACCATGGAGGTGAATGCCTTGACCGCCTACGCGAATCCACATTCTGGGCGGGCCACGAACACCGTGGCTTGGATCTGAGCGTCATACTCATGGATTTGGAGATGCCGTTCATGGATGGTCTGACATGCGCGAGGAAGATCAGGGAGTTGGAAGCAAGCGGGGAGGTGGTGAGGCATGTACCGATCATTGCTGTGACCGCAAATGCAAGAAGTGAGCAGATCGATACGGCGTTGGCGGCGGGGATGGTGAATCTCGTGGAAAGCTGAGAAGAGAGAACCAATGCTGACGAAGTACTAGGACGATGTGATGTCGAAACCGTTTCGGATTCCGGACCTTATCCCCAAGGTTGAGCAGTTGAGTGATATGTATAGCATCAAGCCCTAGCTATGAAGATCTCGCTAAGCTGCTTGCTCTAGGCTTCCTACGGGAGGCCGGACCCACATCTAAACATGATTTGTCATAGGTTTTTCGCGTGGTGTTATGGGGGATTCAAAACAAAAGCGTTAATTGGACAGCATCTGCATATGCATCTGAACGGGCAACATGAACGATTGGACTGCCTGGTCTTATCTACATGAAAACGATAACAGTACTGCGATGAGCAAACTCTCCGGGATATGACGGGGAAGGGTAACAGACCATGTACAACCAGGAAAGGGAGGATATGGCATGCCTTGACGAACACGAGGCCATTGATTTAGAAGCACTTGTGGGGGGGGCATTGAAGGCACATACTGTACAAAGGCCTTGGATAGGCAGAAGGCAGAGTCCGTTCCAGCGACCTCCTTATGAGAGATGGACAGGGAGTTATTTGCATAAAAGTAGGGATTTTACAAAACTAGACGCGTTGAGTACGCAGTATCTGGCATAGCGAAACGCCTCGATGAGATGGTAGGATTCTATACCCGTTTGCTGTTTCCGGCACACGATGATCCAGTACTCTGGCATCAAAAGTCCTGCATTCATCTACGCGGTCTGATACCAGAAGCGAATCCCGCCCAATACCGACTCCCATGTATTTTCAAAAATATCTATGAGAGAGTCATCGAACTGACGTCCCTCCCTCCAAAAGCGATCCAAGAAAACCCGCCGCTTGAGGAAAAGAAAAGTTCCTGAAATAGTTCGTTTTCCCCAATACTCGGATGATGGCAAAGGCAAATCAAATCACGCAGCATAAATCATTTCGACCTACCATGTAAAAAAACGAACGTTTAGACACTTAAGCCAAAAAAAGATTTCGGGCGGTGAAGATCAAATTTCCCCAACCCATTATATGCTCTATACCTTACTGTACATTCAAAATACTTCTTATTGCTGGAGAAGAGCCGGATCTGGGATCTGGGATGCGGGGGTTGCTTGGTAATTAAATGGTTTGGGGAACTACGCCGCCCTACCGGCTGTTCTGGAAGCGAAATATTCTCTGCAATTGGGCGGGTGGGATAGCTACTGTACCTTACCTACATACCTTGTATCTATGGAGGGGTTGAGAGGTTTGCGATTCAGGCTGGAGGGGGGGAATCGTCTCTGAAAAGCCAGTGTTGGTTTTAATGCTTTTGACGGCAAAGACGCCTCGCTGTCAGGCGTCGGTTTTATGAAAGACAAGGCAATGAGGAGCAGTGAGCTTTACAAAGGGCTAGAGAGGGGCGACGCTGATTACGGATTCGCGGCTGGTTCTTTTTTTCTTGCTGTATTGAGCTTTTACGTCTACGTTATGTAAGGCTAGCGAAGACGTATATTGATTCAACATGTTTTGAGATCTGTTGCCTGCAAGCACATCTCGAATGTATTTTGCATAGCGATCCCGTAGTGCTGACAACTCACGAACGACGCAATTTGACAGGCTCTACGAGGTCGTCGAGCTTGTGAATCCCAGTTGCCAATGGGAAAGCTTCGGAAGAGTGGATAGTACTCCTGGCTTGCTGGAAAGTAGGATCTTTGTGCATACATGTGCCTTGAATCCTGCTTCGAAGGATCTGTCTTGCTGTGTCTCATACCTTGGAGCGAACGGATAGGTGGAGCAGCATGAGCAATCCACTGCTTGGCGTTGCATGAGACTTAGTTAGCATCGGCACTGAAGCGGTAGAAGCGGACATGTTTCTGCGCCCCTCGGAGATTCTCACTCGTATCCACTTGCTTTCAACGCAGTCAAGTGCCAGTGTCGGACCAGCTCGTGGAAATGGAGTAGAAGCCTGTTGCCTGCAAACCAGGACAAAACTTGGTCTATCGTGCGGTGACCACAATGCAGAACTTACCAAGTGTACCGTGCCGGTGGTTCGTTACGCTGAACCTTTGACGCAGCGTTGAGACTGTAATGTTGCGGTGTTTTCCTGCTGCTTCCATCACTCTTCCTCTCTTAGAAACTTACTTCTCTCTTTTTGCTCGTGTTCGTGAGGACCACCCTGCGCTCATCTGTCAATGGCGAACCGGCAAAATTGACAACGCGAATACCTGTCGCATATTGTTTGAAATGGCACTCAGGCCGCCTGCCAGGAACGACGTCTCGTGGCGGGTTTTCTCGGATAATCAGCCGAATGGTTTGACTGGTTGGCTGATCCGCGATGGCCGATGAAGTTCGACCAACGAACGTATAGAGTGTCGTGTCTGTCAAGGGGTGAGAGTCAAGAGGTTGATCGATTGTGGAGACCGATTGTGCGCAGCATACAAGACGAGTCTAATTCTCTGTGCCTGGCGAAAGGAAAGGCTTCGAGATCGGCAGGAAGTAGCCAAATGGGCTGGGGAGTGGCTTCTCAGCGCCGTAGAGTCGGTCTTTGAGAACTGGACTTGAGCTGAATCCGACGCTATTGCTCTGTTGCAAGATATTCACGCGCGGCTGATAGGGGAGTGTCTCCCCTCAAGTTTTGCATTGCCTCATCTGATGGCTAATGCGCCTCAATGACCGTTCCTTTGCTCTGCTCGTCCACAGGTTTCTCTAGCCCATCGACCCTGAAATCCTCGCCATTTACCTGCTCCTTGGTCGTTTGCTTCTCCTCCGCTGCCTGCTTTGTCTGCTCCGCCCTAATCTTCCCCAAAATTTCTGGATACCACCTCTCACCCACATCAGGATGGCTCTTGACGCGATTCCACAACGTCGCCTCCCCCAGATGCCCCCACCTCCCCTTCTCAAACGTAAACTCGACATCACTTCTCCCCGCTCTCCCCATCCTCCTCTTCTCCTCCCTTGTTGCCTCTGGAACCTCGACACTTTCAAAGGTGGCATCGTAGCTCACTCCCTGGAAAAAGGGGACACTAAATCTCGGGCCTAGACCTGCTTGCGGGGATAGTACGCGATGCGTGGTGCTGGTGCAGACCCCCGAAGTGAGGGCCTCAAGGCCTTGGCCAATTGCCACGACAAGGGTACCTTTGAGTGGGGGACAGTCGATCCAGGCGCCCGCGAGGTTTTGGGCTTGGAGGCCGGTGTGAGGGGGCACTTGCAATAAGTAGGAAGTGAGCATTGAATCCTTATGTGGCCCGACACCTTGGGATTGGTGCCCTGGAAGAGAAGCCGTGTCCGGGTATTTGACGATCTTAAGCTTGTGTTGTTGGTCTTTGTCGAAGAAGCGGTTAAAGGCTGTTGCGGGAAGGCCAAGAGCTTCAGCGATTAAAGACGTGAATTCACGAGAGAGGGCAGACATTTGGGAGACGTAGGATTCGTAGGTTGGGCGGAAAGAGGGGAGAGAGTTGGGGTCGGGCCATTGATTTGGAGCGAGGAGATTGTGGTAGAGAGGATCGGTCGGTTTAGGAAGAGGGTGGGGGGTTGAGAGATCGATTTGTTCGCGCCAGTCGGTTGCGCAGGCGGTTACTTCGTTGCCGAGTTTGTTGTAGCCTGAGGGAATAAGGTTAGTTGACGATAGGTAGCTAGCGATTGTGGGATGGAGGTCATACCGAGAAAGCTTGGGACATTCTTCATCTGGATCTCGAGCTTCTTCTCTTCTGGCAGATCGAAGAAAGCTTTACCTTGCGAGACGACATCCTGAATCAAGGCCTCGTCAATACCAGTGTTCTTGATGTAGAGGAAGCCAACTTCGAGCAGGGCAGTTCTAAGAGACTCGAGGAACGTAGGCTTGGCCTGGGGATCTCGTGCAAGGGAGAAGTCGAGGATTGGAATCGAGCTGAATGACATGGCTGTTCTACGGTTTTTTATCTCAATGTTCGAGCAGGTTGACGGTGTGATTGACAAGTCTTAGAAGCGCTTCCTATGTATCGGCAATGCGGGGCGGGAATGGCGCAAACTTTGGTGTGGGGTCGATTATCTGCCCGGACACCCTGACAAGGGCCCGTGTGAAATTGGTAAAGTAGATCCGAGAGACAACCACGTGACAATCCAACGAAATCAACCTATGCAGCATATTTTGGTCTGACAGTAAAAGAGAACAAAAAAGAGAACAAAACAGGGATCAAATGCTCGTTGTGGGCTGACGAGAGAGACATAGAGATGGGAAAGCCTGGGTGGCAACGCAATCCTCGTTATCATTTAGTATACTCCTTTTGGAGCAGTCTTGCAATCGTCTGCAGCTGGATGTTACTTGTACCCTCATAGATAGCCCCAATTTTACTGTCCCGGAACATTTTCTCCGCAATGCCCTCTCGGACGAATCCCATGCCACCCATCCACTCAATGGCTTGTCCGCTCACACGGCCAGCAACCTGTGAAGCATATAGCTTCGCCATGGCAGCATCTTGTACGAAGTCCTCGCCAGCTTCTTTTTTCCGAGATGCGTTGTATACCAGGGCACGAGCTGCGGAGATCTCAGTCCAGGCTTGGGCCATTTGATGTTGCATGCCCTGGAACTCGCCAACGAGCTTCCCAAACTGTTTACGATCATTCCAAACATATCTGTGGTTGTAAGCAACGACTTAAAATTCGGAATGGGGAGAGAAAGTGATCTTACCGAGCAGCGTTCTCCCAAGCCCCAAGAGCAAGTCCTGTCATTTGCGCAGCAATGCCAATCCTGCCCTCGTTCAAAAGTCCCATAGCATATTTGTATCCTTGGCCTTCCTCGCCAAGAAGCTGGTCCTTCGGTATCTCCACATCATCAAAGTTGATTACACACGTACTACTCGCCCTTATCCCTAGCTTCCTTTCTTTCTTAGCTATAGAAAACCCCTTATTACTCTTTTCAACCACAAAAGCTGTGATGCCTCTATAACCTTTGCTTGGATCAAGGTTAGCAAAAACAATGAAGAAGTCAGCTTCCATCGAGTTAGTGATCCACATCTTTGAACCATTGATCATATAACCTGACGAAGTCTTCTCTGCTTTCGTTCTTAAAGCGAACGCATCAGAACCTGATGCTGGCTCGGACAAGCAGAAGGAACCAACTGTCTCTGTAGCTAGTCGGGGAAGCCATTTCCGCTTTGACTCGGATGTGCCGTACTTCAGTATCGCCGTGTTGACCAAAGTATTGTGTACGTCTACCAGGACGCTGACACTGGGGTCGACTCTCGCTAGCTCTTCTATACCGACTATACCAGCGGTAAAGTTCATTCCTGCTCCACCATACTCCTCAGGGATCTCAATACCCATCAGTCCCTGCTCGAAAAGTTGTTCGACCAGTGCAGGATCCATCTTCTCTGCCTCGTCCATTTCTCGGACCCTGGGCGATATAACTTCGGACGCGAATTTGGCAACAGACTCTTTCATCATGACCTCCGTCTCGGACATGTGGGAAATAGGCGTAGGGGGGACGGCAGATATGTCCATGACATCTGCCAGTCTCCGCCGAGGCGTAGTAGAGAGGGGACGAATACTGGTCTAAACGTAAGCCCTTAGAAGAGGTTGGCTAACACAATCCATAGCATACCATTGGGCTGGTCGTGATGCTGTCCGGGGGCATGCTGTACGGCGGGAAGATGAAGCGCGGGCAAGAGGCCGTAATGATTTTGCTAAAGAGGCCATAATGTACATTGATACTAGGTGTGTTCTGCAGGCCTTCCTAAATAAACCTGTAGAAAATTAACGCGAGATGTAGCATGTACCAAGGCGGTCGTCAGATAAGTAGCGAATCGACCTCGGCGAATTGGAACGGGCGTTCTCGACCAACCAAAACAGGTGGCAAGCATATATATGCTTCACCATGTGATAATGCCTTAGCTTTGGATACAACCAAGGACTCGTATACCTATTCATGACACTTGTGGTCTGTGGATCGATAGCTATAGATCTCAAAGGTGGACTGGGGGCGTTGTAGAGACAGCGCACAGCCACAGTCAGCCACAGATGACGCTCTACCCCTCCTTCCCTGCACTGTTGACTTTTTAAATCTTGATAGGGCGCTCATTGCTTGACATTTGTGCAGATAAACGAAATTCAAACCCTTTTAAATCCCTTCACTCCCTCGATCCTTGAACAAAATCCTCTGTCGTAACGTATACTCCTGAACATTCACGGTGTGTGTAACAAAAACCTATCAGGAAAGGACTTACCCTGCCCCACTACGATCATCATGTCGGCCGGCCACAATGACCCAAGGCTGCTCTACAGCGTCGGCAATATCACTGCCTACCACATACAAAATGGTGAAGAGTCACCGCTTAGCACTTCTGGACCGCAGACGCTCTCGTTGTTGATGGTCCCCACTTCTTCTCCATTCGCAGACCTCTCCTCTGCCGACCCACAGAGCGCAGCTCCAGAAGAGGATTTCTACCTACATCTCCATCTTCCGCCAGAGTTGGATCTATCTCTTCCCGCTACAACTCAGATATATCATCAGCCTCCTCGCAGCTACCTCATCCCGCGATGGGACTTAGGACCAGACAGCGGCGCCTTTACACGTATAGAATTTCCAAAGATCGGGAATGGGCTTGGACAGGTTACGCAGGAGGATATTGACACTTTTGAGACAATACTAGCTCAATGTACCGCATTTCTAGAACGTGCGAGCCCACCCCAAGGGAAAGGGGGAAGCCAGTACAACCCTGCCGATTTTGGCCCTGGTGAAGGGTACGTAGGAACTGGTCATGGAGATTCCAAGACAGGACACATTGTTCTAATTGATGAAGAGAATGGCTCTGTCGGTACGCATTATCTTTTCCTTGCTAGCCATTCTTTGCAATAAGACATACTGACCATAGTAGTGGGAGAGTTAGGGCAAGGATTCAATGTTGTCGAGGGTGCTGATATCAAACATGGCTCAAAGAGTAAGGTCAATATTCCGATTGCCGACAGTTAAACATGCTAATGGCAATGTTAGACCCAGTCGAAATCGAATTACCGCAAGAAGGAGGAAACAACCAGATCAACATTAACAATGCATCCGAAGAATATCTTAGGATGTCCAAGCATCCCGCTTACAAGGACTCAACCCTAGTACAGAATGCCGCGGTGGCATCTCGACTTATCGTTACAAGTAGCGGATACTTGGCGAACGCAATCAACTCAGGAGCCGATGCTTTTACCAAGAAGACGAAGCCGGCCCCTAAGCCAATGACGTTTACACCAACTACACAAGCGAGGGTTAGGAAGCTCAACAATCTCACCGAGGGTGCTGTCGGGCTCTCTGCCAAGACGATTGGCCAAATCAATAGACATGCACAGAATGTCGGAGCAGCCATGACACGTCGTGGCGAGCAACAGAAGAAAGCCAAAGGTGGATTTGACAAGCACGGCCGCCCAATTGATGACTACAAGCCGGGTCTCATGAACAAAGCCATGATGGCTTTTTCCACTGTTGCGGATGGCGTCGATCAAGCTTCACGCAATCTGTTAGCATCTGGATCAACCGCAGCAACTACCGTCGTCGGATACCGGTACGGAGAAGAAGCGCGACAAGTTGCGGGTGGTTTAGCTGGAGGCGTTAGGAATGTCGGCCTCGTCTACGTCGATGCAGCTGGAGTGTCACGCCGAGCAGTAATCAAATCAGTCGCCAAGGGAATGGTATGTGTCATCTTTTCTCTCTGCAGGTTCGAGATGCAAGAGGCTAATTCTGTCTTTTCAGGTTGTTGGCAAAGCTCCCGGTGGAGGCGACTTGGTCGTCGGTGGTGGAGACGGTGGCGTTGTGCCTCCCGAAGCAATGCGCGGCGACCCCAAAGCTGGAGTTGCGAATCAGAAGCTTCCCGGTACGGGTCAGCCTGGTGTTAACGCACCTGGCGTCGGTGAAGTTGGGTTCGGCAACTCTGCACCTCCGGCTTATAGCAGCGGACTCGGAGAGCCTCTCGGTACACAGGGACTAGGTCACGACTCAAAGCGGTGATTTCGAAAAGAAGATGGGCTGGCGTTGAGCGATTTGCAATTCTTAGATAGCTAGTGGTTACTGGCATGAGAGGTTCCGTGATGGAGGCATGCTTTCACTTGATACACTCTTCTCTCAATTTGCGCTGCATGCACGACATTTCTTATTCGGCAGCGTTTCTGTATACTTGAAACACGGAAACTTGACAGTATTATTGTGGCGGCAGTCCGCAGATAAGGCATGCAAGGAGGCACAGTAGTACGTAGCAGGAGTACACACTACTTACCAGCATGAAAACACCATTGAGCATGTGTTTCTGAGGATGACTTTTGGCGCGGTGTCGTGCAGGGACGATTCTGTTCCCAAGGCTACGCTCTATCTACGAACCAAACATGGGGGTTTGCTGTTATGCTTTTGCTATGCGAATAAGTGTATAATAAGTGAGAAGGAGAAAGCATGCATGCTTGACATCACAACCTGAGCGTAGTTTAGACATGCTCCAGTAAATCTATAGAAACGTCTGAAACAAAGGAGACTCGAGCACACTATTCATAGATATGCAACACCGAGGTAGAAGAGTCCATGAAGAAAAAGAGAAGACCGAACAACTGCGCGCTTGATGATGCGAAACCAAGCAGCGCATAGGCAGGGAAGCATTAGAGCCACTGGACGATGGAGGATGAACTGGCGACGCGATAGCCATGACTACTTACAGTACCTTACCTTACGGAATACTTTAGGTGGTAGTTAGTAGCCGCCCTGTGGGGGGGATTGAGCATGTTGAAAAGGCAAACCCCAAAGATAACCCCAGACTCTTTCAATGCCATCTCATACATAGCAGGAACACCATTCGAAAGAGGACACATTAAACGTTGACAAGATACCTTATCTATTCAAATGTCAGATGTGCAATCAATAAAAGCCCCCTTTTGCGCAAACGCGCCTTCCCTGTCCTTAAACGACCGGGAAATTGGCCCTTTGTCGAGCTACCGTAGTACTTTCAAGAACAACAATCACCACCACCACCACCACTACCACCACTACCGAAGCTCAACGTCAACCCTCACCCCTCCTCCCCTCAGGCCAGGCCGCTCAATCGGCTTCTCGGGGCCCTCTCACGGCGTCAATCTTCTCTAATGATAGCCGGCTAGCATCATTCCCGAATTGTCGTAGTCGTTCCTTTGTCACGCTCCTTCTTTGGGTCTCTGTTGATACGGTGGCTGTTCACTCGGGTCGCTCTTCTTCACAGCCATTTTTAATATTCTATTTGGAAAGGACTTCTTGTGTCACTCTACAAGGTTTGTTGTACCCATGTACTCCCAGAAAAACAAAATAACCCCCAGCCAGTGAACAGCTTTTTCCAGGGCTCATCCTGTCTAGCATCAGCGCAATGATAAAAGTATCCTGCGACCTTCAATTCTTCACGAGCAAACCCAAGCTTGTTTGAGTTTACTACACTGCAACCCCGCCCATTCCCATCAACCTATCGTACCTCCGGAAAGCTATCGAGCATCACATTATTCTACAACGTACAACGGGCCAGGTGAATCGTCTCAGGAATTTAGAGCGTCTACACTGAGGTTGAAGAGAGTGTGAGGGGCTTTCCGAAGAGTGCTATTGAATACCAGCAGTCCATCATTTCACTTCTCTGCAGAATATACTGTGGCACGCAGCCTCAGGGTGGGCTTTTCGCACGAGGCAATAGCAACAATACCTAAACTCGGCTGTGCAGTGCTCTACGCCAGCTGCAAATAAGAGAAACGTGGCCAAGAGTGCTGTTCAAGTGAGCTCTGGTAAGCCTACGATGCAAGTAGCTTCCACACAAACACAGGCACCGGGCCCACCAGGCGCATACACAATTGATCCATCACCAGCGTCGCGGCGCCAATACTTGCAGCAATCTCCTCAATCCGGGGAGACACCACGCGCTCAATCGAGTACGCGGTCAGGGAGTTCACCACATTCTTCAAAACGGCCATCAAGAAGACCTAGCGATAATGCACCCCAATTAGGCAACTCTGAAAATGCGCCACTGGCACAGTACCAGTCACCACCTAGCGCTCATCTCTCGGCACCAGATACACCTCGCGCTCCCGACAGCTCGATGGCCAATCAATCTACTCCATTGTCATCCTCCACCGTGGCCTCATCTCCATACCAGCAATCACGAAGAGAGGGACGAGGGCAGCAACAGCAGCAAAGGAGTCCACCGTTTGAACCTCCACCAAGAACTTCTTCAAACCAAAGAGGCCATGGCGCGAACCTGTCATCCAACCCATCCTTGGGCGAAAGAACTGTTCCCTATAGATCCGTGAATAGAGCAGTCGACGACCGTCCTTCGTCTTCCCGTACTGCCAATACAAGTGGTGGACGAAACCTTGAAGATAGAGAAACCTTATATCCTGAGAGTCGTGTTGCTGGGAACGAGCGCGAAGCAGCACCTGATGCAGCCTCCGGAGCGGCAGCTGGAGCTCGGTCAAGACGGAGGGGCCCAGCATCCCCCGAGGGGCCACAGCGAGCAATAAGTACTCGAGAAGCCGGTGCGCACCAATCGCCTTCTGCCGTCCAAAGTCGGTCCGCTTCGAGCGTAGCTGTTGCGACACCACCTGCCAGGCCTCCGAAAGAAGCAAGCCCAATTATCAACCGTGTCGTAGTTACAGACCCGCAGATTGATATTGAGCGTGAGCAGGAGCGGCAAGCGGAGGCCGTACCTGACCTGGGGCGCGTAGCGAGTGAAAAGGTCGAGGATGGAGGCAGAGGGACTGGACAGCGTCGACAAGACTATTCTACAAGTGCAGCACGAAGGAAAGATACAAAATTCGGCGAATACGTACTTGGACAGACTTTGGGAGAGGGCGAGTTCGGCAAAGTTAAGTTGGGCTGGAAGAAGGATGGAAGCGTCCAGGTAGCTATCAAGCTCATTCGGCGCGAGAGTCTTGGAACGAACCCCAGTCGGCTTCCCAAGATCTACCGCGAGATATCCATATTGCGAGAACTATCCCATCCAAACATTGTTCGTCTACACGAGATGGTTGAAACTGATAAATACATCGGCATCATCCTCGAGTATGCATCTGGTGGTGAATTGTTCGACTACATTTTGACACACCGTTACCTCAAAGATCATGCCGCTCGTAAACTTTTTGCACAATTGGTGTCTGGAGTTGGTTATCTGCACAAGAAAGGGATTGTACATCGGGATTTGAAGCTGGAAAATCTCTTACTGGACCGGAATCGGAACATAATCATTACAGATTTTGGCTTCGCTAATACGTTCAATCCTCGGGATGAACTGAGTGATGAAATTGAGTATAATTTGACGAATCGTGACTTCGTCAAGAGAAACGATCTGGAACGGATAGTCAACGGAAGCCGAAAAGGCGATCTAATGCAGACGAGCTGTGGAAGCCCGTGCTACGCTGCTCCCGAGCTTGTGGTGACTGATTCGTTATACACAGGACGGAAAGTGGATGTCTGGAGCTGTGGAGTCATCTTGGTAAGTTTTTGCCGGCCATGTTGTTCCTGATTTCTAATAAATCTATAGTATGCTATGCTGGCTGGATATCTCCCCTTTGACGACGACCCTGCCAATCCAGAAGGCGATAACATCAACTTGCTCTACAAATACATTGTATCCACTCCCCTAACGTTCCCGGAGTATGTCACTCCACATGCCCGTGACTTACTGAGAAGAATCCTGGTTCCGGATCCAAGAAAGCGAGCAGACCTTTTCGAGGTTGCAAGGCACAGCTGGTTGAGCGAATACGCTCATGTTGTCTCACACGTCACAAGCAGTACGACGACTGTTGGCGAAATTGCGAACGCTACGATCACATCAGGTAGGGCGTCTATCCGGCGATCATCATTTATTCCACCTCATCTAGCAAATATTATATCCTGCATTTCTTGTACATATCAAGCTGACCTAACATCAACAGATCAACAAGATGCTCCTTTGCTAGCCCGCAGTGCTTCGGTAAGAGAGCCGACAAAAACACAGCCGTCGAATATGTCTCCTGTCGGCGGATTGAGCCATCAGGGGAAGTTAGACCCTGAGCAGTCCGTAGACAGGACAAAGCCATCGAGAGACAAGCGGAGGACTGTGCAGGTCGAATATGTTGCGCCTCAATCTCAGACAGTAAGAGGGGAGGGAACTCCATCAATACAGTCGCCAGCTACGGTTGGATCGACTTCAGCTGCTGCACCTAGCTCATCAAAGACCCGCGCGAGAGCTGGCAGTGAAGGTCCCGAGGGTGTTCGCCAGGCCAGTGCAGCCGCTGCAATGTCGAAGCCTCTGCCGCAAGAGCCATCCATTGCCGACTATTCGCTGCCATACCACCCCGGGTTCTCAGGCTCCACCAAAACTCAACAACGACCAAGCGGCCCACAACAAGTAATGGCGCCGCCCACCCGGCCGGCGAAAGACGTCCCTCGGTCGACATCAGATTATCTCGGTTTTTCCGGTCCTCTTTCCACATCAACTGTAGCAAGGCCTACTACTGGGGGTTCAATGTCTTCGGCTGGTAGGCTACCATCTCGTGGCAACTCTTACAGCCAGCCTCTTGCTCCAACAGTAGCTGCTACAAATGCACAAGGACGGCTTGCACAGCCCAAGAATGGCAAACAATATAACATTTCGGGGCCCATTCCTCAGACCGAGTATTACTTTCAAGAAGGATCTATGGGACGTCCGAGTACTCAGCAGTACGGGCAGCCAGTCCCTCTTACATCACGGCAAGACCAATCGCGGGGTCACAAGCGTTCGAACACGCTAGGCAGTGTCTTCAGCAGATCTGGATCGTTCTTTGGCAGTCGATCACAACCTCCTCAAGAGCAGATTAAACCGCAGCAAGAGAAGAAATACCCGCCAACAAGCATGAAGGCTCCTATCGCCTCTGACAGTCCCCGTCAGTCTACGGACTCTCGCCGCTCTAGCTCATTCGGATTTGGACGGAAGAACAGTGATCTACGAAAAACTGGAGACTCTGGGAAACAAGAAAAACCCAGAAGATTTTCTCTTCTACCTGCCTCGTTCTCCTTCAAAAGCTTTACAGGAAGTGCAAAAGATCAGTCAACAGAAAACATATTGCCGGTATCTGAGCGTCGGCCTTCAGCTGTTCATCAACAACCTCCGACTAGCCGAGGTCAACCTCGCCCGTCTACTATGGCATATGGTAGAGGCCAGAGCCAGTCCAATAACCCTAGGAAGGAGGAGAGTCTGCCCGCAGGATACGATGGGTATGATGTGCAAAGAGAGCGCGCTCGAGAAAGCTCCACACAACAAGCGAGAAGGAGCAATGCGCCGTCACGCAGTGCACCTCCAACCCAGCAAACCAGTTACGGAAGTCCGCAGTACGTTTCCCAGCAGGATCCTTACGCTCCGATTCAGGTACCTGCAGGGCAATCATACCTTCTTGGTGAATCTGGCACCCCAACGGAATCTGAAGTTTCGCTTGGTATAAGTCAGCAACGTGCTCCCTATCCTCATGGCTTCGGTGAATACGATGACGAACCTCGCCCATCGATACAACAAAGCCGGAGTGGGCGGGGAGCCGGGGTTTTGCAAAAGGATAACAGGAGATTTGCAGACGCTTACGAGCAGGGGCAAGGCGGGGGCCATCATGCCGGAAGCTCGGGGGCGGCCAAGAGAGTAATGGACTTTTTCAGAAGAAGAGGGAAGGCAAGGGCTGGAGATGAACGTGTTTAAAACGTTACCTTGGTTGTCCAACTCGTACGACCTCATCGCTTGGAATCTCCATCATACTTTTTCACAGCATCCACCAACAGCATTTAGCTCCTTTTCTTTCATTTCTGGATAGCATGATCGGTTTCTATTGTACATTCCCCGCGTTGGCTGTTGTTTGAGCTCGATAGGGGCTTACTTTCTGGGGGCGTCTTGCTCCTATTGATGCGAGTAGAGAGACTAGAAGGAGCATCTCTCGGTCTTGCAACGAGATCTTGGCAATGGCGCTGAGCGTAAGCACGGTAATGGTGGTTTCACGTACAGGTAGTTGTTGCGGTCCTTGTGATAGATACCACTGGGGTCTTTAGAATTAGGAGAATAGCTTTGGCGGACGAGCCTACAACACAGTTGAGCTCCTCGGTCTTTCAATCCTACCTACGTGTCGGGGGTGCGAAGCATGATTGTTTCCGTTGTTGCCCGTTAATGAAGCTTCACACGTGACCTCGCGGGAGATGCGGGGGAGAGACCGAGAGAACCGAATAAACGTCCGCCATCCTCGTCTGCACCCCGCAAGTCCGTCAGCGAATCGAAGGTCGTACGCACCTCTCTCTCAGCGCGGGGTACTCTCTACTTGACCAGCAACGGCCTGATCGCGTCTGCCCCCCACAATCTGCGGCATCTTCCATGAGTGGCCAACTGCACACAGTACCTCCGCATGATGTGGTGAGTCGACGGTCTTGAAGGTAGGTCTATAGAGACTCATAGCAATCGACAGTGTCTGTGTGATGGGATTGAGGCAAGATTCGCCGATTGATACCTTGCTCTCCGTAGGCATCTGAGTGCCACGATGCAAGGGAGCTTGCTACTATTGTTCCTTGAAACTTTGACCGGTTCATCACCTTTTGCGAGAACCCGCCGCCCGTCTTTCCCAATCGGTGTTACTGCCACCTTCCATTGCTTGAACTACCAATGCAGTGGGCTCAACTTCGTCATAGCTCGAGGAGCAAGAGAAAGTACATAATGGAGACCGCGTTGCGGGGCCTCGAGTATGTCTTTCTCTGCTCCTCATCCGCCTCAAATACTATCAGAGCTTTTCAGATTACCCCAGCCATTGGCTGCCTCTACGTTCTTTTCGTTCTCGCATATTCGCTGCGCTGGCTGAAGCTACGCCCTGTGCAAGGAGCAGTCATGTTTACTTCGCCGTTGTCCATTGTCAATGCCTTCATCTTCCTCACACTTCAGCTGAGCAAGATAACTTATGGCCAAACCGCGGGTCTTGCTACAACGACAGGTAGCGATGGAGCTGGAGCTACTTCCGCAGCGTCTGGAGCATCCATGACTTCACCTGCAGCTGTAGCAGTCAATGGCACGACCACATCGTTCAGACCGTTATTCACTGTACCACCATCAGCTTCCGTTGGCGCCACATTGGTCCCCAACATACTCGATCCTGAAGCAGTCGATGCCCAGTCCGTATGCCCGGGATACGCTGCTTCGAACGTGGTTCGGACGCCATATGGACTCACTGCGACCTTGGCACTAGCCGGCAAAGCGTGCAATGTGTACGGAACAGATATCGAAAAGCTAAATCTAACCGTTCAATACCAGTCTGCAGATCGCCTTTCTGTGAGAATTGTTCCCGCCGTCATCGATGCGTCTAATTCCTCTCACTATTTACTGCCAAATAATCTGATTTATCAACCCACAATAGACGCTGACGCCAATAGCACGGCCTTGACCAATGATCTTCAATTCGTATGGAGCAATGACCCTAGTTTCTCATTCTCTGTCTACAGGCTATCGAATGGTGATACTTTATTTTCTACTGTTGGCACGAAATTGATATTCGAGAACCAGTTCGTGGAATTTGCCAGCTCTTTACCTGAGAACTACAATCTGTATGGCTTGGGCGAGACAATTCACGGCTTGAGGTTAGGTAATAATTTTACCAAGACAATCTATGCTGCAGACGTCGGAGATCCAATTGATTAGTCCGTCTTCCTCCTCTGCAGAAGCTCTGTCTGACTATCTTATAGCAACATATACGGTTCGGAACCTTTCTACCTCGATACAAGATACTACGAAAAAGATTCCACAGGTAACCTCACCCTCGTAACCAGCAACAGCACGAATGCCACAAATGATTATGTTTCATACTCGCATGGAGTATACAACCGGAACGCCCATGGCCAGGAGATATTGCTACGTCCTACCAACATCACATGGCGTGCGATTGGAGGAAGCATAGACCTGTACTTTTATGCTGGACCGACACAGCCGGAGATCACGTCGTCTTTCCAAAAGAGTAGTATTGGTCTGCCTGCAATGCAGCAATACTTTACATTTGGCTTCCATCAATGCCGATGGGGGTACCAGAATTGGTCTGTTGTACAGGACGTAGTCAACAATTATGAGAAATTCGGCATTCCGTTGGAGACCATATGGTATGACGGGAGAGCCGCTTTTGGTACATAGAAGCTCACACAGAAGCAGGACCGATATCGACTACATGAACCAGTACCGGGATTTCGATAACGATGCGATTAGATTCAATTATTCGGTTGGCGAGCGGTTTTTGAACTCTCTGCATGCATCTGGCCGTCATTACGTTCCTATCATTGACTCAGCTATCTATGTCCCGAACCCTAATAATGCCAGTGATGCGTATGCCTCTACATCCGAGAGTCTAATGTTCGAAAGCTTACATGTCTATAGGTATGCGACATACAACCGCGGGAACGCTTCAAGAGCGTTCATGACTAATCCTGATGGCAGCCAATATATTGGTGAGGTATGGCCTGGGTATACTGCATTCCCAGATTGGCTCAGCGCTGGTGCTGGAGAGTGGTGGATCGACGAGATGGTGACATGGCACAACAAGCTCGCTTTTGATGGAGCTTGGATCGACATGTCTGAAGTCTCCTCCTTCTGTGTTGGGTCCTGTGGGTCGAACAATATTACTATGAACCCCGTGCTTCCAGGCTTCCCTCTTGGAGCGCATGTGTATGGGTACCCAGAGGGTTTTAATAAGACCAATGCCACGGAGTATGCTGCGGATGCCACTGCTTCGTCAATCGCAGCAGCCAGTTCCACTTCTGCTTCTTCGTCTACCGCGCCTCCCAGCTATCTGCGCACGACACCAACGCCTGGTGTTCGGGACGTAAATCACCCGCCATATGTAATCAACAACGTCCAGGGCGACCTTGCAGTCCATGCCGTCTCTCCTAACGCCACTCACGCAGACGGAACCCAAGAATACGACGTGCACAACCTCTTTGGCCATCAAATCTTAAATGCCACCTATCAAGCTCTTCTCCGCGCTATCCCTAGAAAGCGTCCATTTATCATTGGGCGTTCTACGTTCCTAGGGAGCGGTATGTTCGCGGGCCACTGGGGCGGAGATAATGCTTCGCTCTGGGCATACATGTTCTTCTCCATCCCGCAAGCCCTTCAATTCTCCCTCTTTGGCATCCCCATGTTCGGTGTCGATACTTGCGGCTTCAACGGAAACACGGACGAAGAGCTCTGTGGTAGATGGATGCAACTATCTGCGTTCTTTCCGTTCTACCGCAATCATAACGTGATTGGTGCCATATCTCAGGAAGCCTATCAATGGTCTTCGGTTATTGATGCCTCAAAAACGGCAATGAATATCCGCTACCAGCTCCTACCCTATATGTACACCCTCTTCTACCTCGCCCATAACACTGGCAGCACTGTTATGCGCGCTCTAGCGTGGGAGTTCCCCAACAACCCCTCCTTGGCTGCAGCAGACAGGCAATTCTTCCTCGGTCCAGCCATCCTGGTCACGCCGGTGCTAGACCAGGGCGCTACGAGCGTGGACGGCGTCTTCCCCGGCGCAGGCAAGGGCGCCGTCTACTATGACTGGTACACGCAGTCTCCTGTCAACGCTTCGGCCGGTCAGAACATGACCATCCCCGCCCCACTCGGCCACATCCCCGTCTACATCCGCGGCGGGCACGTCCTGCCGACCCAGGAACCCGCACTCGTCACCCGCGACGCCCGCAAGAATCCGTGGGGTTTACTTGTTGCTTTGGGCACCGAGGGTACTGCGAGCGGAAGTCTGTACATTGACGACGGCGAATCTCTAGTTCAGAACGCGACCCTTTATGTCGAGTTCACGGCCTCGGCCAACGCTTTGCACGCCTCTGCGCGGGGAACGTATATGGACACTAACCCGCTTGCCAACATCACGGTGATGGGTGTGCAGCAGAGCATGACGAATGTGACGCTGAATGGCGTGGGCGTACCGAGTAGTTGCGTCAGCTATAATAGCACGAGCCAGGTGCTGAGTGTGGTGGGCCTGAAGAATGCTACGGCGGGAGGGGCGTGGGCGAAGGATTGGGTGATGGAGTGGGCGTAGAGGAATGGCCGAGAGTGCATGGACAAGGGAATGGGGTGTCAATTACGGTTTGAAGGAATAGGGATGAAATGGATACCTGATCGATTGGAAATTGAACAATCTTAGACACGTGGTGATAACTCGATAGAAATGAAAAGAAAGAAAAACAGGATGGACTATCATCTCCCCATTCCCCCCCCGCAATTCACATCTCCCATCCCCACTCCCCCCCCCGGCTCCCTCCCTACCTACAATCGACCCCCAATTCCCAAAAGCGAAAAACTCATCCTGCGCACCACCACCACTCTTCTTTCCCAGAAAAAGACCCCCACCCACCCACCAGTCAAGAAGAGCCTTGAACATCAGTTCAAAACCGACTTTTTTTTTCAATAGGTTAAGGTTCTTTTGCTACGAGGAAGAGGAAGGAGTGTGTGTGTGTGTGTGTGTATTTGGGGGTTTTGGCGGGTTTGGGGATGGGTTGGTTGGTTGGTTGGTGGGGAGGTTGGTTGGGTGGGAGGTTGGTTGGGTGGTGGGGAGGTGGGTGATGAGGGAGAATGTAAGGTAGTGGGGGTGAGATGGGGGGGTGATGAGGGAGGTAGGTAGGTGGGTGGGTAGGTGGGTTGGTTGGTTGGGGAGGTAGGTAGGGTGATGAGGAGGGTGATGAGGGGGGTGGGTGGGGTGGGTTGGTGGGTTGGTGGGTGATGAGGGGGGGAGGTAGGTGGGTGGGTGGGTGGGGAGGTGGGGAGGTGGGTAAGGAGGTAGGTAGGGTGATGAGGGAGATGAGGGAGATGGGTAGGTAGGTGGGTAGGTGGGTAGGTGGGTGGGGAGGTGGGTAGGATGGGTAGGTGGGTGGGTAGGTGGGTGGGTAGGTGGGTAGGGAGGTAGGTGGGTAGGGTGATGAGGGAGAATGTAGTGGGGGTTTTGGGTGTAGGGGTTTTTGTGTGTGTGTTTGTTTGGTTTGGTTTTGGTGGTGGTGGAGATTGAAGGATTGAGGGATGGAGGGATGGTGTTTGGGTAGGGTGGGATGGATGGAATGGACTGAGAGGATTGGTGTATTTATTGATGTGTAGATGAACAAGGGAAATAAGTAGCTGAGAGAGAGGGCAGAGGATGGAAAAGGAGGATCGTGGCATTAACGGGGATTTTTCTTCTTCTTCTACATATTGTGGTTGTTTAAGATGGGAGTTAAGAGGTTCGTTTTGAGCGATTGGGTTGTTGAAAGAGGCATGGTGGGAATTCGCAGAGTGGACGAACGATGGGTGCTATCCATACTGTAGTTGGTTGACAGATTAGGGATGTAGATCTGACATGTTCGGTCTCTTCGATGTTTTTTTCAAAAAGAAAAAAGAGCAGAGCTACAGTACACCTATCTGGAGCATGCTTTTGCTAGTCGTTATCAATTAGCTATGGAGGTTCTTGCCGCGATGTGGAGGTAGCTTTATTTTCCCTTCATGATGAGATCGGACTGGGTATGTTTTACAGGTTCAAATCAGAGTTCGAGACGGTGTCTTCCATGCTGGTCTTTCAGTCATCCGTATGGACCGATAGCCTTTTGATCATGAGAAATCGAAATAGCTACTCTTCCTCGCTGCTAAACTATCCACAGATCGTTGTCCTGTGCCATAGCTTCTGATCTATTAGGAGTATCAGTATGTATAGCTACATTGTTGTTTCTGGAGGGTTCGATTTCACGTACATCCCAGCAAGCACCTCTTATATGTCCACCGTCTTTACGACAAACGACTTCTGTGATATAATTCCGGCTCAGTTTCAAGCTCTGCCGTCTTCTGCGTGGTGCGCACTTCCGTCTAGCCGTTTGGTTTTCATGCCTGCACAGGTGGGAGAATAGTCGTAGTTCTGTCGAGATAGGAACGGCAAATTGGTGGTCGAGAAATGAGCTTATTCGGATTCCTAGGACAGTGCCTAGTGGTTTGTACAGAATTGAACGCGGCCCTTTTCGTTCGATTGTGTTCTCGATAATCGACTGCACTACGTTTCCGAAGCCGCCGCTTATTCCCTTTCCGTCATTGCCAATAGCTTCCTCGTGAATCCTACAGTCTCTTGAAGAAATTCCTTTGGTTTGTGAAGCTCATCCATACGCAGGGTACGTATCTTGGAATATATCAACAGCGGGCCCTTGACGCTACATCCTGCCGCCTTGCACCCTCGTTGTTTTGATAACGCGCCCGTTCGTTGAGTCGATAGATCTTCGGTATAGAGTATCGACCGCTGGCGTATATTGGACCTTGACTTGTAGTGGTCAACGTGTAGGGGAGTCGACAGAAAACGCGCGATTTTGTTTGGTACAGCCCCAATCCGGCCAATTGGCGATTTTGAACTTCGCTTCCCAGGCGTAGGTGCAGGCTCCGATCGGATACCCGACGCATCGGAACCGTTGTCGTCAGGCGGGCTTGAGTACGCAGGAGATGGGATTTGAGTGCCTTTGTGGCGCGTCACGCAAGGCAGTGCGGGGAACGAAAATCTGTCCACAAAGTAGAACAACAGCACGTAGTTGAAAACATCTGCCGACGAGAGGCCCTTTACATAGTCTCTGTGGCTGATTTCAACAATGATGGGAGTATTCAGTGGCAAGGATAGCCATCCCAATGGTGTCGACTTTCTCTGCTGTACCTCTGCAGCTTGCGCAGCCTTTGTGATTTCGAGGAACCGCTGATAGATGGCAAGACCCTGCTTTAGCCGTCTGGTCAACTCGTCGCTAAGGGCTAGTGGATATGTATTGGTGCACATAGATGTCATTGGCCGCGCTTGTTCATGTAGAGCCACTTCGCGGATGAGCTCCAGGCGAGCAAACTGATGCAGCTGCTTCATAGTGCTGATTCGGGTGTCTGGAGGGTCATAATCGAAGGCCACGATCCACTGGTAGTTCTTGGCAATGGCGTTGCTAAGCGATGTTTCGTATGAGTCGATTAGCTGACAGGTCGCTTTATTGACAAGACGGAGGTTCAGGAGTGTTGGGACATCCATAAGCTCGATGACTTCTAGAAACACATCAGGAGAAAGCCCCGAAAGATACATCCTGGCAGCGATGGTTGAAAGGCCGACGATCGTATGTTACCGGACTGTCAAACCTTCCTGCTTCTGTATGCAGTCACTTTTCGATCAATGCGCCTATGCTGTGAATGTGAACTGAGCACTCTGAGTCCTGCGATCATGGTGAAGTTTGATGATCAGTCAAAACAGTAGAAGACCTGCCCAGAGACTGAAGCCGTTCAGCCTTAAGCGATGTATCAAGGCAGGGAGAAAAAAGGCACTACGCAATGAGCGGCAGCGGTAGCACGTGCTTACCTACTGAAGCTTGTTGTACGAGTAGAGCGGGGTCGTTACGCCCATAGAATATGATAGTCTAACCCGCTTTCCGCCAATCCTACCTTAGGCGGAGACCCGCCCTAGAACTAGCTGAAAGCCTGCGCTTCCCAAACTTCCCCCCGGAAGATGACCTTCCGCCCAGCCATTGACTTCGAAGTGGCGACTACAAGTATTGTATTTAAACTGAACGTGAATAGGCAGCTGTGCTTTGGCGAGATAATCTACTCAGAAATACTTGAAAAGCATATCTTCAACCTAACAACTTTGAAGATAGTTCTACCAGAAGACTCTGATACATGTTCAAATATAGACGTTGCCTCGAGCGTAGAACTGTACTGTGGGCATGATCAAATCATTGATAGGGCTTGCACTACGTTATGAGACCCTGTGCACGTCTAGGAGACAATGTGAGCGGATGTTCTTGGATACGGTCCGAAAGCTCCCATCCCAGTAACTTTCGTAGCCGCCGGATTTCGCACAGGCATCGGAGTGTAATGTACTTAATTCAGCGGCGACTGCTTCGGGCCAAGGCTAGAAGTTTCTACACAGGGTCAATACATCCTAACTGTCATATCATCATTACAGAGGGAACTGCACATCTACAACCTATCCACTATTTCTGACAAGCCAGCGTAGCATGAACCACTGACCTCTTATAACTTGCTTTCCACAGCCTTTTCCACAGCCTTCGCCGCCTCCAGCACATCAATCCATCCCTCCGCCCTGCCCATTCTTGTCTCATCCTCCCAAGCCCACTGCTCTCCAGCCTTGCCCCATTCGATCAAATCGTCCTCCGCTCCCCATTCCGCCATAGCCATCAGCCCCACCGGAATTCTTCCCTCTCCTTCCTTTGCCGGCACTCGTCCAACTGGAACGCTGAGCGCCGGGCATCCAGTAAAGTTTGCAAGCCATACGTACTCCATATTTCTGACGCTCATGTTTGCGTCGCTCACGCCGTGTCTCAGATCCGCAGAGCCGCCCGAGATGTGCCATCCTGCAATTGGGGTTGTGGGCGTGACGATAAGCAGGCCAGGATGACTTTGAAAGAGAAATGCGAGATGCTGCATCAAAAGATTGCGTAGCTTCTGCGCTAGGAGAAAGTCTGAGGCGGGGCTCTGCTTGCCGACAGCAAGGAGGATCTTGTTGGACGCAGTAAGACCTGTCAAGTCAAGGATGCCGGTGCTGATCTCGGAGAGAATGGTTAAAGCGTGTGCAAGTTGGCCTTCGGCGAGGTAGGGGATGGTGATGTCCACAAGGTTATAGCCAATAGATTTGTAGTAAGAAAGTGCATCATGGCAGGCATTGAGCACAGAAGGGTCTGCACTATCGAACCAGGGCTTGTATATGCCGAGAACTTGCGGATGAGATGGGGCAACAGACCGAGGAATCGCAGGGGGAAATAGGGCCGATGAAGCATTACTGGGATCAGGTGTGGCCATGATTCTATAGGCGATCTCCAGATCAGCCATGTTCGAAGCCATTGGGCCAAGGACTCCATTCGAAGCCGCCAAACTAAGAGTAGGTGAGCCTGAGATGCGACCATGACTCGGTTTAAGCCCATATAAACCGCAGAAGGTTGAAGGAATTCGAATCGAGCCGCCACCATCAGCGCCCAGAGCGACTGGTACGAGGCCTGCGCTAACGACGTAAGCTGAACCTCCCGACGACCCACCTGTATAGTAGTGGGGGTTATAAGGATTGAGTGGGGTGCCTTTGGTTGGGTTGTTATTGGTAGTGTCTATATTTTATTAGATCTCGTTGGAGCTTTAATTTGGTATCTTGATCATACCCAACCCAAGCTCATGCATATTCAGTTTTCCTATAACTACCGCCCCGGCTTCCTCCCACTTCTTTACACACCAGCTCGTACCTCCAGCTCGCCTAGTAAAATCGTTGCAAGAACCCAAGGACTTTCCATAGCCGTCGAGATCTACCTCGTCCTTCACAGCAACAATTACACCATCAAGAGGACCCAGAGCTTTGCCTTCTCTATATCGCTTTGTTGACTTTTCAGCTGCTCCAATAACCTTCGATGGCTTGATCTCCAAAAATGCAGCCTTGTGCTGGGAAGCTTGAACTAGACTCAACAGAGCTTTCGCAACAGCTGTCGGCGTAAGTGTGCCTTGTTTGTATGCAGAACAATAATTGGCAATGCTGTATTGACCATTGGCGAGTTCACTATCTGATTGCTGCATAGAGCTACCAAGACTTCGAAAATCAAGATTTCCCTCAGC
>JAABUT010000799.1_pt1 | contig 43104 bp, 40 predicted proteins | sample 5559281 | NCBI WGS metagenome assembly JAABUT01 (sample SAMN10711880, study PRJNA513359) | rock metagenome | isolation source: Antarctica rocks | place: Antarctica: Victoria Land, Ricker Hills nord | collected 2016-01-04
CCGTCAAAATTGGTTTGTCCCAATTGATAAATTTGTGCAGGCCGCCAGCTTTTTCTATCGTATCTAAGCCTGGCCGGAGGTAAAGATGGTAAGTATTTCCGAGAATGATCTGCGCTTTGATATCATCTGCCAATTCACGCTGGTGCACTGCTTTTACAGTTCCGGCAGTACCAACCGGCATAAAAATCGGTGTTTGGATGGTCCCATGGTCCGTTGTGATTTCTCCTGCCCGGGCTTTAGAAAACGGATCAAGGGCGATGTGCTGAAACTTCATTTATATACACCAATTTTACTGCAAAAATAGAAAATAAAAGTATTTTACTTTCCGTTTTGTGGCGGACAGGCACGGTAATCCGGTTTCTTTTTAAGAAATTCGCCTGCCGAAAATTGGTTTACTTTGGAAGTATTGTTACCTTATTTGTTGCTCGCGCTGTTTCTGCTTTGCTTTGTTGTCCAGCTGTATTTCCTGATTTCCCAGCATCTCGGATTGAAAAAATCAGATGTGTTAGCTACTGTTTCTGCACAAAACCTTCCAGTATCAGTTATTATATGTGCCCGGAATGAAGCGCAAAACCTGCAGCAAAACCTGCCTTTCATATTAAACCAGGATTATCCTGATTTTGAAGTAGTGGTGGTCAATGATTGTTCCAGTGATGAATCCATACATATTTTGGAACAGTTTAAAGATCAATACGACAACCTCAAATTAGTTACCGTTTCGGAACACCGCCGATTTAAAACCGGGAAAAAGTTTGCTTTAACAATGGGCATTAAAGCAGCCAAAAACGAACACTTATTGTTAACGGACGCAGATTGTAAGCCTGAATCTGAGCAGTGGGTCCGGTTGATGCAGCAGGGTTTTGCAGGAGATAAAGAGATTGTGCTCGGCTATTCTCCGTACCAAAAAACCGGAGGGTTCCTAAATACGTTCATCCGTTTTGAGACGATAAAAACAGCAATCAGTTATTTGTCAGCGGCTTTAAACAAAAAACCTTACATGGGCGTTGGCCGTAATCTGGCTTATACCAAGTCTTTGTTTTTCAGTTCCAAAGGTTTCGCTTCGCACATGCACCTGCTTTCGGGCGATGATGACCTTTTTATCAACCAAAATGCAAACGCAGCAAATACAGCTGTTCAAATTGCTCCGGGCGCATATACTTTTAGCGAAACAAAATCAAATTTGAAGGCTTATTTCCGTCAGAAAAAACGGCACATGGGCGTGGGGAAATATTATAAAAGGAAAAACCGCGTTTTAATAACTTTAAATGCACTAAGTGGTATTCTTTTTTATATCTTTCTGATCGTATTACTTTGTATGAAAATTGAACCGGTAATTGTTGCTACCGTGTTTATTTTCAGGCTAATTACGCAAAGCATTATTTATCCTGCAATGTTTAAAAAGTTGGATGCAAGCGATCTGATCTGGTGGTTTCCGCTGCTGGATTTGTTTTATTACCTGTACCTCAACATATTTGGAATGGTTGGATTGGCTACAAAAAATCTGAAATGGAAATAAACGTTAACTTTTCTGAAAACGCAAAAAACGATTTTAACCTGGTGGTGCGTGCCAGGAAAGGTGAGCAAAAAGCTTATGCCGATTTGATGCAGCGTTACAAAGAATCCATCTATTTTATGGTTTTGAAGATGGTGAACAACAAGGATGACGCACAGGATCTGATGGTAGAAACTTTTGGAAAAGCGTTTCAAAAACTGGATAAATACCAGCCTGAATTTGCTTTCAGCACCTGGCTATTCAGGATTGCCACTAATAACTGTATTGATTTTATCCGCAAAAAAAAGCTGAATACCCTTTCTATCGATCGTTTGGTGGATGAAGAAGGCAATAATCAGCCTTTGCAAATCAAATCAGACACGCTGAACCCGGAAGAACATTCTATTAAAAAACAGCAGGCACAAGAATTGAAATTGATTGTAGAAGGTTTGCCGCAACGCTATCGTAACCTGATCGTGCTTCGGTATTTTGAAGAACTATCTTACGACGAGATCGCTAAAGAACTGGATTTGCCGCTCGGGACAGTAAAAGCACAACTTTTTAGGGCGAGGGATTTATTATCAAATGTACTGAACCGAAGAAAAAAAGATATCAATAGTGACTTCTGATTTTCTGCTCAAATATTTCCCCAATTTAACAATCCAACAGCAGCAGCAATATCAACAGCTGCAAGATCTTTACCGTTTTTGGAACGGTCAGATCAACGTAATTTCCCGCAAAGACATTGATTTGCTGTATGAACGGCATGTGCTGCATTCGCTGGGCATTGCAAAAGTAATTAGTTTTTTGCCCCAGGAAAATATACTGGACGTGGGCACCGGCGGCGGATTTCCCGGAATACCTTTGGCCGTTTTGTTCCCGGAAACGCATTTTCATTTGGTGGATTCTATCGGCAAGAAAATTAAGGTGGTAAAAGAAGTATCGCAGGCTTTGGGTTTGAAAAACATAAAAGCCACACATGCCAGGGCAGAAGAGATTGATGAAAAATTTGATTTTGTAGTTTCGCGCGCCGTTACACAACTGAAAGATTTTTATCCGTGGGTAAAGAACAAGTTCAACAAACAATCCCAAAATCAGCTGAAAAACGGAATCTTGTACTTAAAAGGCGGTGATCTGACGCAGGAAATTTCAGAATCTGGTTTGAAAGTGAAGCAATTTGAGTTGAGTTCTTATTTTGAAGAAGAGTTTTTTGAAACAAAAAAAGTGGTTTACGTATCTGTATCAACATAAATTTAGTGGCATAAAAGAAGTATTAGCTTAATAATATAAATAATTTTTTAATTTAGAAGAAATTATTTATGCCTTTACTTGATCAGATTGCTTTAACTTTTGTGCCCGGGATCGGCGATGTGCTTGCCAAAAATTTAATCAGTTATTGTGGTAGTGCAGAAGAAATATTCAAAATTTCCCGTCACAAATTATTACAAATCCCCGGGATCGGCCCTAAAATGGCTACCTCAATTTTAAACTCCCAATGTTTTAGCCGTGCTGAAAAAGAACTTCAGTTTATTGAAAAAAACAAGATACAAGCTATTTTTTTTACCGATGCTGCTTATCCCAAACGATTAAAAAGCTGTATTGATTCGCCAGTTCTACTGTATTTTCAAGGCCAGGGCGATTTGAACCGACAGCGAATAATCAGCATTGTTGGCACCCGGAATGCAACTGTTTATGGCCGGCAGTTGTGCGAAGAACTGGTTGATTCGCTCAAAAATCTTGAAGTAACGGTGATTAGCGGCTTAGCTTACGGCATTGATATTTGTGCGCACAAAGCATGTATAAAACACCAGATCCCAACAATTGGTATCCTCGGCCATGGTTTAGACCGGCTTTATCCGGCACAACACCGCAACACAGCCGGAAAAATGATTGAAAATGGTGGTTTGCTTACTGAATTTCCTTCGCAAACCAATCCCGACCGCGAAAATTTCCCAAAGCGGAACCGCGTAGTTGCAGGCATGGCCGATGCAACAATTGTTATTGAAGCCAGCATTAAAGGCGGTGCTTTAATTACTGCGGAAATTGCAAACTCTTACAACCGCGATGTTTTTACTTTTCCGGGCAGGATAGGAGATGAGTTTTCGGAAGGCTGTAATTTTTTGATCCGGTTTAACAAAGCCGGATTGCTGACAAGCTATGCAGATCTGGCCGAACAAATGGGCTGGCTGGATCAGGTTTTACCTCAAAAAAAACAGCAATTGTTATTTCCGCTGGATTTAACTTCCGAAGAAAAACAAATTTTCGAAATGCTGGAATCCGGCGGCCAAACAGGGATTGATGACTTGGCGATAAAAACCCATTTGCCGGTAAGTATATTGGCTATGAACCTGCTAAACCTCGAAATGCAAGGTTTGGTACGTTCTTTACCTGGCAAATCTTACAGTTTGATCCCTTAGCTTTTACGGAAATTGATATTGAAGCAGGCTGCCGCAATCAGCACTGATTTCTGTCCAGCTGTCTGCTTTTAATTCTACTTCAACCCAAGCACTTGTGCTCATTGTGGTAATTTCAGCAGTCAGTTTGTACAGCAAATTACTGATGCCGGGATTATGCCCAACCAGATGGACAATATCATACCTATCGTCGAAAAGATTAATGATTTGAAGTAAGGTTTCTGCACTGGCTTCATAAATTTTAGGTTCCGTTTTTACGTTATCCAATCCAAAAGTAGCGGCAAAAATATGGGCTGTTTCCAAAGCACGTGCAGCCGGACTGCTGATTATGATCTCCGGAACAGGTGTATTATTTAATAAAACTGCTGCCATTTTTGCTGCATCTTTTTTGCCCGCGTTGGTTAAGTTCCGGTCGAAATCGCTGATGTTGCCGTTTTCAGGTTTTGCTTCCGCATGACGGATTAAAACTAATGTTTTCATGGCTAAAAGAAGTATCAGTTATTTTTTGAACAAATACGAAACAGCGATCCCAAAAACGCGGTTCCGGGTTTTGATGTTCACATCATCATAAACGCTTGGCGTAGCAATGTTTTTCAGCCCATATTCGTAGTTCAGTTCAAAACCAATCCCATGTAATAACCTGATTACGGCCCGTAAATTCAAACCATAATCAGTGCGTTTGTAATCGCTGTTTTCATCGTTTCCAAACACAACCCCGTTGCTTCCATCAATGGCTGAATCAAAAATAACCCCCGACAGCGAATATTTGCCCGCAATGCCATAAGCAGCATAAGGCCCTCCGCCAAATAAAAGCGTACCAGCCTTAGTTTGGGTTTTGTACAAAAAGTCGACCGGGATTTCTAAATAATACAAGCGTGTATTTTTCCGGCGGTTGGTATTGGTTTCCGGGTTGATGTATGTATTAATTCCGCCTTTGCCATCAAGGGTCAAACCTGTTTGAACCGCAAACTTTGGCCAGTCAATCTCCGTAACTTCACCAAACCTGATGTTGCCATAGTTTTTAGATTGATAAGTAGAGCTGGTTGGGTTATCAAAAGCACTGATTTCGGCAAAGTTAATACCACCTTTTAAACCAAAACTAAAAGTCTGAGCTTTTAAGGGCTGATAAAACAACCACAGAAAAACCAAAGTATAAAGCGATTTTTTAAACATCATCAGTTTTAATGAACTTATTCCAAATCTAATAAATCCGGTTTATTCGCAAAACTGATTAGCTGTTCATCCGGGATATCATTCATGCACTTAAAATGCCCCAGCGGACATTTTTCCAAGCCAAATTTTGAGCATGGGCGACAATACAGATCGATGCCTACAACTTGTGCGTTTTTTGCTTGATAAGGCCAAACTCCAACCAGTTCTGGTACCGTACTGCCCCAAACAGAAGCAATCGATCGATCAAAAGCTTCGGCAATATGCGTTAAACCGGTATCAAAACCAATCACTTTTTCGGCCTGCGTCAACACAAAAACAGATTCATCCAGCGTCAGCTTTCCACAGGCATTATACGTTTTTTCACCTGTAAAAGAAGTAACCTCTTCACCGTTTTTCTGTACATCCTCACCGCCAAGCAACACAACCGGCTGATTAATTTCTTTGCAAATGCGCGCAATTTTCTCATTAGGCATCCGCTTGGTAAAATGCGTGGCACCGATCACAAAAACAACAAATTTATTTTGATGTGAAACAGGCAGTAAATCAGCCAATTGATGCTGTTTTTTCAGGTAATAATTAATCGGTCGGCCATCGTTTTTTACGCCCAAAAATGCGACCGTTTCCAAATATTGTTCCACAATGTGTTTTTTAGAAAGCAGGTTCCATCGCCATTTCAGGTAAAGCCATTTTTTCACAGGCTGTTTTTTAAAGGTAGAAGCAGGGATTCCGGTTTTAAATTTGATGATGGCCGTACGTAAATTATTGTGCAAATCAATCAGGTAATCATATTTTTCAGCTTCAATTTGCCGGACCGTATCATTCAGATTTTCCTGCAATAAAAGAAGCTTGTCCAGATACGGATTGCCTTCATAAATATATTTGAAATTGGGCTTCGTTAAAAAATGGATCTCCGCACCGGACAACTGCAATTTCAGGCAACGCACCACCGGCGTGGTATAAATAATATCGCCCATGGAACTCAAGCGGACCACCAGGATTTTGAGCGACTTTTGCAAATCAGGTTTCAACTTGAGACGCATGATTAAAGTACAATGCTTCTTTTATCGACCGAAAATCTTTCTTTTTTCGATTTAAAAAAAGTATCAATTTCACTGGCTGATAGTGCATTCAAACACATTTCTTTGGGTAAACCACCTTTGCGCGCCACGTGGATGCCGTAGTGCATATCCCACAAACCAGTAGTACGGTGTGCATCCGGGTTGATGGAAAGCCAAACGCCTTTTTCCAGCGCATATTGGTGCCAGCGCCAGTCCAAATCCAAACGAAGCGGGTTTGCATTAATCTCGATCACTACACCATTGGCCGCGCAAGCATCAATCACTTTTTTATAATCTATTGGATAACCGTTCCGGCTCAGCAACAATCTTCCGGTTGGATGACCGAGGATCGTAGTATGCTGATTTTCAATGGCTTTAATCAAGCGTTCCATCGCTTTTTCTTCGGTCATCCGCAAGTTTGAATGCACAGAAGCAACAATAAAATCAAACTTTTTCAGGATTTCGTCCGGATAATCCAGCGAGCCATCACTCAAAATATCAGATTCAATTCCTTTAAAAATCCTAAAATTTTGAAGTTTTTTGTTAATCGAATCCACTTCTTCCAGTTGCTGCAAAACGCGTTCAATGCTTAAACCGCTGGCATAAAAAGCACTTTTGCTGTGGTCGCAAATGCCAAAATATTCCAGTTTTAGTTGATCGCGACTGTACAAAGCCATCTCTTCCAGCGTGTTTACGCCGTCGCTCCAGGTGCTGTGGTTGTGCAGCGTGCCTTTCAAATCTTTAAACGTGATCAGTTCCGGTAGTTTTCCGGCAGCTGCTTTTTCTATCCAATACTTCCCTTCGCGAAGTTCCGGTTCGATAAAAGTCAAACTGGCTTTTTGGTAAATTTCTTCTTCGGTTTTGGGTTGAAAATCCAAATTGGCAATTCTCAAAAATACGTTTTGCACGTGTTCAGCATCACCGGTTTCTACAAATAAAGTTTTGATAAAATCTGCTGGCTGACAAAAAACCAGCTTTACGGCCATGCCGTGTTCGGTTTTCCCATGCCAGGATTGTCCATTTTGAGAATCAGGTTTTAAGTAAGAAACTTCATCCAAACCTGTAATTAATTGTGCTTGATTTTCAGTCGCAATCACTACAACCAGTTCATCCACAATTTCCAGTTTTCTGCGAAATTGCCCGGCCGATGCTGTTTTTATGCCGGTAAAAGAAGCATCCAGGTTTTTCAGCAGGTCATGTTCAATTGCTTCGGCCTGGGTATATAAAAATTTTCCTTGAGAAGCAATGTCAAACTCAATCGTTTTTTTGATTTGTTCCTGCGTTTTCAACCCAAAACCTTTGGCTTCAATCAGCCGGTTTTCATTGCAGGCATAATACAATTCGCCCACAGAATCAATATGCAGTTCATGCCAGATAGTTACAATTTTTTTCGGGCCGATGCCTTTAATCCGCAGCATTTCCACAATCCCGGCAGGTGTTTTCTCCAGGTAATCTTCGGTTTCTTTCAGCGTGCCGGTTGCCAGCAGTTCTTCAATTTTTGTGGCGATGCTTTTGCCGATGCCATCAATTTTGTCCAGTTCGGCCAACGATTTTCCGGCCAGCGGAAAGGGCAATTTATCTGCCTTAAAAGCAGCATTGGCAATGGATTTTATTTTGAAAGGATTTTCTTCGTACAGCTCCATCAGCTGCGACAGGAAGCGGAGATGCCGGGCAATTTGTTTGTTCTCCATAAAAAATGATCGGTAAAAGAAGCATCAAAAATACAAAAGCCGCCTGGAGCGAGGCAGCTTTTGTAAATATTATTTCAGAAATTTTTAGTGGATTTCCAGCGTGTAAGGCAGCCGCATTTGCGCGCCGCTGTATTTCAGGATCGTTTGCAAATCGTTGTAATAGCGGTAGCTTTCGCCCAGTTCCTGTTTCATCATATAAGTTTTTGCTTCAGAAGCCAGGCCGGAGCCAAAGTTTTCAAGCAGCGATTTTTGCTCCGGATAAGCCACCAATTTGTAATTGGTGATTTTGGCTTTGTTTGCTGCGGAATGAATGGCATCGTCCAAACTTCCCAAACGATCAACCAAACCAATTTTTAAAGCTTGCGCGCCCGTCCAAACGCGGCCCTGGCCAATGCTATCAATATATTTCTGGGTTTTTTTACGTCCGGAAGCAACTGCACCGGTAAAATCAAGGTAACCGTGATTGACCTGATCCTGTAAAATTGCCCTTTCTTCCGGGTTCAGCGGACGGGTTACATCGCCCAAATCAGCAAATTTTCCGGTTTTTACGCCATCAAAAGTAATACCCAGTTTCTGGTTCAAAAAGTTTTTCATGTTCGGCAAAATCGCAAAAATACCAATGGAGCCGGTGATGGTATTCGGCTGCGCGAAAATAGAATCCGCAGCGCAAGCCATATAATAACCGCCGGAAGCGGCCACATCGCCCATCGAAACGATGACTGGTTTTACTTTTTTGGTCATAAATACTTCGCGCCACAACACATCAGAAGCCAACGAACTGCCGCCCGGCGAATTGATCCGCAGCACAACTGCCTTTACTTTTTTGTCCAAACGTGCTTTGCGGATAGCCTTTGAAATCCCTTCAGAACCGATGGAATTATCATCACCTTCGCCGCTGCCAATATCTCCGGAAGCGTAAATTACAGCAATACGGGTATTGGATCCGCTGTCTTTATTTTCATCCGGCTGGTTGTAATCGGCCAGTTCAACCATGTTCAGATTGTCGTTTTGGCCGGTTCCGGTACGCTGTTTTAGTTCTGTCAGAATCTCGTCTTTGTATTTCAAACCGTCAACCAGCTTATATTTCAAAGCATCTTCGGGATATTTAATTTGCAGGTTATTGGCAATATTAAACAGCGAATCTTTACTGATCTTACGGCTTTTGCCAATATTGGTGAGGAAATAATCGTACAAAGAACCCAAATAAGAATTGACCTGCAAGCGGTTGGCATCGCTCATTTTATCCAAAATAAAAGGTTCGACCGCACTTTTAAAAGTCCCGACTTTGATTACTTGCGCTTCTATCCCTAATTTATCCAGCGCACCTTTAAAAAAGCTGTGTTTAGAACTAAAACCGCGAAACTCAAAAATCCCTTTTGGGTTGATGTAAACTTTATCGGCTACAGAAGCCAGATAATAAGCACCTTGTGTATAAATTTCGCCATAAGCTAAAACAAATTTCCCTGATTTTTTAAAGTCGATCAGCGCATTGCGGATTTCTTCGGTTGTGGCCTGGCCAGAAAGCATGTAGCTCTCATCCAGATAAATCCCTTTGATATTGCTGTCGGATTTTGCCCTTTTTATACTGGCCAAAATATCGTTCAGGCCGATGGATTTTTTTACGCTGAGGTTTAAAAATGGAATACCGGAAAACGGATTGGCCGAAGTGCGTTCTTTAATGGCATAATTAAAAGCCAGCCGCAACACAGAATTTGATCCGACTTCAGTTTTTTTATCACTTCCGATAGAAGAAATCAAACCCAAAACAACAAAAGCGAAGATGATCAGGCAAAGCAAAACACCAATGATCGTGGCAAAAACATATTTAAAAAACTGTTTCATTTAAAAGCTATTCTTTTTTGCAAACTTAGCAAAACGGTAACGTTAAATGTTAGAGCTTTGCCCATATAATTTGTTACAACATGCAACTGGTTTATTTTTTATTGGGAAGTAATTTGGGCGATAGAAATGAGTACCTAAAAGAAGCATTGCTGCACTTACAAAATGATGTAGGAGAGATTTTGCGCGTTTCCTCTGTTTATGAAACACAATCCTGGGGTTTAGAAAATTTGCCGGATTATTTGAACCAGGTTGCAGAAATTGAAACCTCAGTTTTGCCGCAGGAAATTTTGGAAAAAACCCAGGCAATTGAAGAAATGTTGCATCGGCAAAGAACAAAAAAATGGGATTCCCGTACAATCGACATCGATGTTTTATTTTTCGGGAATTCGGTTGTTGATTTGCCGGGACTGAAAATACCTCATCCTCAAATTCAAAATCGTTTGTTTACATTAGTGCCACTGATTGAGCTGATACCTGATTTTATTCATCCGGTACTAAAAAAAACTATACAAGAGTTGCGGCAGGAGGTTAAAGACGGGCTGCTGGTGAAAAAATATACTTTTACTAATTAGATTATTATCGAAAATATGGATACTCAAAGCAGCGAACAAGATTTTGACTTGTCATTTTTAGAAGAAATAGCCGACGGAAACAAAGAGTTTCTGGTAGAATCTATCGATATGTTTTTGGTGCAGACGCCGGAAATTTTTGGTCATATTTCTCAGGCAATAGCTGCTAAAGATTGGGTCACTACGGCATCACTAGCCCATAAAGTGAAATCAAACCTGGGTTTTTTTGGGATGGACCGCATTAAAAATGAAATGCAGGAAATCGAGATTAATGCCAAAGGCGGCGGCACAGATATGATGCTGGCCGCAAAATTTGAATCCACAAAAAAAGCTGTCCTAAAAACAGTAGAGCAGCTTTATCAGATCAAAAAACAGATTGAGGCAGAAGTTTAAGCCTGGTTTAAATTGAAGGTGTAGCTTTCCATAATCAGGTTGGCCAGTAGTTTTTTGCAGGCTTCATCAACTTTTTGTTTGGCTGCGGCTTCGTTTTCTGCTTCCACTTCCAAGGAAATATGCTTGCCGATGCGGACATTGGTTATTTCTGACAGGTCGAGGTTTTTCATACTTCCTGAAACCGCTTTTCCCTGCGGGTCCAGGATTTCTTTTTTGGGCATTACATCGATTTCTGCTTGAAACTTCATTTTTTTGTGGTTCTGATTTGGATGATTGATAATAGGATATAAAAAAATATGATGAATGGTATTGCTGCAAACTTAAAAATTAACAGGCAAATCAACCCGAAAAATAGCAGAATGTAACGGTAGCTGTTTTCGGAAAAATCCAGGTTTTTAAATTTTAAGGACAACAACGGTAATTCTGCCACCAGCAGCCAGCAATTGACCGCAATATAAATAATCAAAAACCAATGGTTCAAAATTATGCCGGTAAAAACAGTATCAGGCTGATGCAGAAGAATCAGCGGAAACGAAGCTGAAAGCATGGCACTGGCCGGCGTGGGCAAACCGATAAAGCTGTTGGTTTGGCGCGTATCAACATTAAACTTGGCCAAACGCAATGCCGAAAATATGGCGATAAAAAAAGCACTGAAGCATGTCCAATTTGGTTCTACTCCGAAATTTTTTTCAGCAAGCAGCATAAAAATGATGAAAGCTGGCAAAACGCCAAAGCTCACCATATCTGCCAGCGAATCCAATTGCTTACCGATTTCTGAATGAACTTGAAGTAATCTTGCAGCCATTCCATCCAGAAAATCAAAAAAAGCAGCGATAAAAACAGCATAGGCTGCGTAATCCCAATCTCTTTGAAAAGCAAAAAAAATACCTGTACAACCGCTGAAAAGGTGTGCACAAGTAATGGCATTTGGGATGTGTTTCTTCATTTCAGTTGTGAGTTTCCTGTTGCGGGTTACCGGTTAGCTCCATAAACTGGCAACTCACAACAGGCAACTGATAACTTCTTAGCTGTTCATGCTGATCAGGAATTCTTCGTTGGATTTGGTTCCTCTGATCTGTCCCTGCAAAAATTCCATTGCTTCCTGCGAATTCATATCGGCTAAGTGATTACGTAAAATCCAGACACGCTGCAGGGTTTCTTTGTCTAAAAGCAAATCATCACGGCGCGTGCTCGAAGCGGTAAGATCAATGGCCGGATAAATCCGTTTGTTGGATAGTTTACGGTCCAGCTGAAGCTCCATGTTGCCCGTACCTTTAAATTCTTCAAAGATAACTTCATCCATTTTGGAGCCTGTATCGATCAAAGCGGTGGCAATGATCGTCAGCGAGCCGCCGTCTTCAATATTACGGGCTGCACCGAAAAACCGTTTTGGTTTGTGCAAAGCGTTGGCATCCACACCGCCGGAAAGGATTTTGCCGGAAGCTGGCGCAACAGTATTGTAAGCACGCGCCAACCGGGTAATTGAGTCCAGCAAAATCACCACGTCATGGCCGCATTCTACCATACGTTTGGCTTTTTCCATCACGATATTGGCGATTTTTACGTGGCGTTCAGCAGGCTCATCAAAAGTAGAAGAAACCACTTCTGCGCGCACGCTGCGGGCCATATCGGTTACTTCTTCGGGGCGTTCATCGATCAACAAAATAATCAGGTAAACTTCCGGATGGTTTTTGGCGATGGCGTTGGCAATATCTTTCAGCAAAATAGTTTTGCCGGTTTTGGGCTGCGCAACAATTAAACCGCGCTGGCCTTTACCAATCGGCGTAAATAAATCGATGATCCGGGTAGAATAATTATTTATTTCTGAAAAAAGGTTCAATTTTTCCTGCGGAAACAGCGGTGTTAAAAAATCAAAAGGAACACGGTCGCGCACTTCGGAAGGAATGCGGCCGTTGATTGCTTCAACCCGCACCAAAGGAAAATATTTTTCGCCTTCTTTTGGCGGACGGATGCTGCCGCGAACAGTATCGCCGGTTTTTAAACCAAATAGTTTGATTTGGGATTGAGAAACATAAATATCATCCGGGGAAGTTAAATAGTTGTAATCCGAAGAACGTAAAAAACCATAGCCATCAGGCATGATCTCCAATACGCCTTCATTCACAATCACATTGTCAAAGTCCAGGTTTATAGCAGGTTCTGCTTGTTTGTTTGGCGCAGTTGCCGGAATATTATTTTGCTGTGGATTGGCATTCTGACTGCTATTATTTTGATTGCCATTATTATAACGTTTTTCAAATTTTGGCTGCCGGTTTTCTGCAGGAACTTCATTGTAGCGGCGTGCAGGCTCAACATTATTGCTGCTGGCAGGTGCTGCAGTCTTTACTGGCAGGTGCGTTGGTTCCGATCTTGGTAAAACGCGTTCAGCCGCCGGGAAATTGATTTCGGGTACTGCACTTGCCTGTCCGTCTTGTACTGTTTTTATCGTCCTGATTCTTTTGCGCGGCTTGTCTTCTGCTTCAGCTGGCTCTGTTTCAGCAGGTTCTTCAGCTTTAGCAGTCTCATTTCCAGGAGTTTGCAACGGAATTTCCGGTTCTGCTACGGCTGCAACTGGCTGTGCAACTTTTGGTTTTCTGCCCGGTTTAGCTTTTTCTACGGGTGCTGCAGCGGCAGGTTGATTGTTACTGATCTGGGCAATCAGATCTTGTTTACGCAGCTCATCTGCTTGGGCTATACCCAAAGTTCTGGCTATTTCACGCAACTCAGATACGAGCTTGTCGTTCAGTTCGGTGGTATTAAACATGCGAAGGGATAATAATATTTATCTTTTTAAATTAAGATTTGATGGTAGAAATAAATTTTTCTTTGCTGATACCGTACATCTCAGTTTTTACACTGATAAAAAAAGCATTGGAGAATAGTTTTGATTTTTTGAAATGCAGGAAAACCATCAGGAAAACGCTGCAATTGTAAATAATATTTATAACTATTCAAACTATTTAGCTAAAAAAATTTATATCTGTCTATTCAGTCAATTTTTGTTTATTTTGATTTTTCAAGTTAAAGAATGTATTCCAGGCAACAACTAATTGATCAGATCAAACGAAAAAAATCTTTTTTGTGTATTGGATTGGATACTGATCTGCAAAAAATACCAGAGTTTTTAAAGAAATTTCCCAATCCGGTACTCGAATTCAACCGCAGAATCATCGATGCCACGCATGATTTATGTATCGCCTACAAACCCAACACCGCTTTCTACGAATGTTATGGTGCAAAAGGTTGGCAAAACCTGATCGATACCTGCAAATATATCCCTGATAATATTTTCAAAATTGCTGATGCCAAACGCGGCGATCTGGGCAACACCGGGCAAATGTATGCCAAAGCTTTTTTTGATGAAGTAAATTCCGGGATGTCATTTGATGCCGTTACTATTGCGCCTTACATGGGTTCGGATTCTGTAATGCCTTTTTTAGCCTATCAAAATAAGTGGGCAATTTTGCTGGCCTTAACTTCCAATGAAAGCCATACCGATTTCCAGTTATCCGACAACGGAGAAAGCGCATTATTTGAACAAGTGCTGCAAAAATCGCAGCAATGGGGAACGGACGAACAACTGATGTATGTAGTTGGTGCCACGCGTGGTGAAGCTTTTTTAACCGTACGCAAGCATGTGCCCAACCATTTTTTGCTGGTTCCGGGCCTGGGCACGCAAGGCGGATCATTGGCTGAGGTTTGCAAATACGGAATGAATGCGGATTGTGGCCTGATTGTAAATGCTTCCAGATCAATTATTTATGCTTCTTCCGGGCAGGATTTTGCAGAAGCTGCGAGAGCCGAAGCCTTGAGAATCCGGCAGGAAATGGAAACAGAATTACACAAATCTGGTTTTTTAATTGATGATTGAAGGATAATTTTTAAAGTTTATCAGGATTAAAATCTGTATAGTTACGCAGTTATTTAGAGCCTGTTTTAAATTTATGCAAGAAAAAATGTCAATGCTTCTTTTACCCTATAAAAATTGGTCTTTGTATTAATTTTTAGGTGATAAAAGAAGTATATAAAATAAATCGAACAAAATTTAAATAGGTCTTCGTCTCAATCAACCTAAATTTATACCGATAAAAGAAGCATGAGGTTTGAATCTGGCAGGATAGCGCAATAATAACAAACAGAAAATCACCTGCATTGTATTTATTAAATAGTTGATTTAGTAGATTAATATTACTTTTCAGAAATTTTTCTAAAACATGAGCAAATCTTCTGATCTTAAAAAAATCCTATGCATCGATATTGGCGGTTCGCATATCAAGGCTACCGTTTTGGATACGGATGGAAAATCACTTAAAGCATACGAAAAAACACCAACTCCGGTTCCGGCATCACCCCAAAACGTAATTGAGGCCATCAAAACGCTGGTTAAAGATTTCCCGGAATACGATCATATTTCTTCGGGCTTTCCGGGATATGTTAAAGACGGTACTGTTTTTACCGCACCAAATTTAGGGACAGACCTTTGGGCAAAAACCGATCTGCAAAAATTACTGAAAGATACTTTGGGCAAAGATGCGATCGTGGTAAACGATGCCGATATGCAGGGCATGGGCGTAATCAATGGTAAAGGTTTTGAAATGGTGATTACGCTGGGGACTGGTTTCGGAACGGCTCTTTTTAAGGATGGATTTTTGTTGCCGCATCTGGAAATTGCGCATCTGCCGATTAAAAAAAATATAACTTATGACCAGTATTTGGGTGATAAAGCTTATCATGAAATTGGTGACGACCGCTGGAACAAACGCGTGAAAAAAGTTTTGGATATTTTAAAAACAGTTTTTAATTATGATTTTTTATACATTGGAGGAGGCAACTCCAGTGAAATTGATTTTAAGTTGGATGACAATATCAAAATAGTATCCAACCGCGAAGGCATTAAAGGCGGGCCACGATTGTGGATGCAAAACGAAACTGCTCTTGGCAATAAATAGAAGTTTGATCTTAAATCTTTTTTAATTTAATATAATGAATGTAAAATCAGAAAATATCGAACAATTAGGTATCGATACGGTGAGGATATTATCTGCAGATGCTGTCCAGAAAGCAAATTCCGGGCATCCGGGCGCACCTATGGGCCTTGCACCTGTGGGGCATGTTTTATGGTCTGAAGCCATGAATTACAGTCCAACAAATCCCGACTGGGCAGGCCGCGACCGTTTTATTCTTTCTAATGGACATGCTTGTATGCTGCAATATTGCTATTTGCACCTTACGGGTTATGATCTTTCTTTGGACGACCTTAAAAACTTCCGCCAGCTAAACAGTAAAACTGCAGGCCATCCGGAGTATGGTTTGACTCCGGGCGTAGATGTAACCACCGGCCCATTGGGTCAGGGTTTTGCAAATGGTGTTGGTTTTGCCATCGGTCAAAAATATTTGGCTGGCCGTTATAACAAGCCTGGCCATCATATTTTTGACTATAAAATTTTTGCCATCTGCAGTGATGGAGATTTGATGGAAGGCGTAACTTCCGAAGCAGCTTCCCTGGCTGCCCAGTTAGAGTTGGGCAACATGATCTATTTGTATGATGACAACCACATTTCTATTGAAGGTGATACCGATATTACTTTTACAGAAGATGTGTCTGCACGTTTTGAAGCTTATGGCTGGCATGTACAAGTGGTAGAAGATGGCAACGATATTGAAGCATTAAAAAATGCTGTAAAAAATGCTAAGATCGAAATCCGCATGCCATCCCTGATCAAAGTTCGCACACATATTGCTTACGGCAGTCCGAACAAAGTGGATACAGCCGGCGCACACGGTTCTCCGCTGGGCGAAAAAGAAGTTAGATTAGTTAAAGAAGGAATGGGTTTTGATCCGGACCAATCATTTGTAGTACCAAAAGAAGTATCAGACTATTACTTGGAATGCGGAAAAAAAGGTACTGCTAAAGAACAAAAATGGAACGAAGCTTATGAGGCTTACAAAAAGGAATTCCCGGAACTGGCAGCAGAATTTGAACTGTTAAGCAGCGGGCAGTTGCCGCAAGGTTGGAAAGATACCATTCCGGTTTTTAAAGCGGAAGAAGGCAAAATTGCTACCCGCAAAGCATCCGGCAAAGTTTTGAATGCAATTGCGCCTGCCTTGCCGGGTTTGATTGGTGGTTCTGCGGATTTGGCACCATCTACTGATACCAACCTGGATAAATACGAATCTTTTACGGCTGAAAACCGGACTGGAAGAAATTTTCACTTTGGTATTCGCGAACATGCTATGGGTTCAGCTTTAAATGGAATGGCGTTGACCAAAGGGATTATTCCTTACGGCGCAACTTTCCTGATTTTTTCTGAATATATGCGCCCGCCGATCCGTTTGGCAGCAATCATGAAGATCAAGCCAATTTTTATTTATACGCATGATAGTATTGGTTTGGGCGAAGACGGAACCACGCACCAGCCGGTTGAGCAACTGATTTCTTTGCGCTCAATCCCGAATATCACGTTAATCCGTCCGGCAGATGCCAATGAAACAGCACAAGCCTGGCGTGTGGCGATCGAGCATGTTGGCGGACCGGTCGTATTAGTACTGACCCGGCAAGGTTTAACAACTATCGATCAGGAAAAATATGGTAAGGCAGAAAACTTAGAAAAAGGTGCTTATATTTTATCTGATGTCGAAAATCCAGCTTTATTGCTGATTGCAACAGGTTCGGAAGTAGAACTGATTATAAAAGCGCAGGCAAAACTGAAAGAAGAAGGTATTGCCGCACGCGTAATCAGTATGCCATCCTGGGAATTGTTTGAAAAACAGGATGCAAACTATAAGGAAAGCGTTTTTCCGAAAAACTTGAAAAAACGGATTGCTGTAGAAATGGCTTCTACTTTAGGCTGGCATAAATATGTGACTGACGAAGGTGAAGTTATTGGGATGCACACTTTCGGAGAATCTGCACCGGCTGAAGAATTGTACAAAGTTTTCGGCTTCACAGTCGAAAATGTTGTTGAAAAAGCCAAAGCTTTAATTGCATAAATTTAACCGGTAAAAGAAGCATAGGCCTCACCCCAACCCTCTCCACAAGAGAGGGAGTATGCCGATGCTTCTTTTATCAACCTAAAAATCTATATTAAATGAAAGTTGGAATAGCAGCAGACCATGGTGGATTTGAGTTGAAAGAAATGCTTCGGGAATACCTGAAGAACCTTGGCCACGAAGTCGTTGATTTTGGTGCTTCTGCAATGGATCCCGGAGATGATTTCCCGGATTATATTGTCCCTCTGGCAAAAGCCGTAGCAAACAGCGAAGTGGAAAGAGGCGTTGCCGTTTGCGGAAGCGGTGTTGGAGCTTGCATTGTTGCTAATAAAGTTACCGGCGTTAGGGCAGCTTTGATTACCGAACATTTTTCTGCGCACCAAGGTGTTGAGGATGACGATATGAACCTGATGACAATTGGCGGCCGCGTGGTTGGTGTCAACGTAGCGCAGGAGTTAGTCAGTTCATTTTTAAAAGCAGAATTTATCGGGGCAGAAAGACATTTGCGCCGCATGGAAAAAGTTCATCAATTAGAAAAATAACCTTATAAAAGAAGTATTATGGCAAACAGACTTAAAAAAATACACGAACTCGGCCAAAGTATTTGGCTGGATTTTATTGACCGCCGAATTATGGATTCCGGTGATATGCAAAAACTGATCACGGAAGATGGTGTGAGAGGCGTTACCTCAAACCCGGCTATTTTTGAAAAAGCTTTCAGCAGCAGTTCTGATTATGATGAAGATATTGCCAAGCTGGCCAAAGAAGGCAAAAGCAATGATGATATTTTTTACGGCGTTGCGGTAGAAGATATTAAACGTGCAGCGGATATGTTTATGCAGGTTTATGAAGATGCAGTAAAAGGTGCTGACGGATATGTAAGCTTAGAAGTATCACCGCGTTTTGCAAATGATACCGAAGCAACAACCAAGCAAGCTTTGGAGCTTTGGAAAGCAGTGCATAAAGACAACGTGATGATCAAAATCCCGGGAACGAAAGAAGGTTTGCCGGCAATACAAAAATGTATCGCAGAAGGATTAAACATCAACGTAACCCTGCTTTTTGGTTTGGAAAGGTACGAAGAAGTTACCGAAGCTTACATTTCCGGGCTGGAAGAACGTGCAAACGCAGGAAAACCAATTGAGTATGTTTCTTCTGTGGCGAGTTTCTTTTTAAGCCGGATCGATGTTTTGGTTGATCCGATGCTGCAGGAAAAAGGTTTGGCTAATTTAAAAGGTGAAGTTGCAATTGCATCTGCCAAAAAAGCCTACGAAATTTATAAACGCGTTTTCAGCACAGAACGTTGGAAAAAACTGGAAGAAAAAGGTGCAAAACCCCAACGTTTGCTTTGGGCAAGTACAGGCAGCAAAGATCCTGCTTTTTCTGATGTAAAATATGTAGAAGCTTTGATTGGTAAAGATACGGTTGATACTATTCCGATGGATACTTTGGTTGCTTTCCGGGATCATGGTAATGCAGAAAATACCCTGGAAGAAGGCTTAAATACTGCCACTGCAACTTTAGAGCAGCTAAAAACAGCAGGTATCGATCTGGCCAAAATCACACAACAACTGGAAGATGAAGGGATTGAGAAATTCAATCAGCCTTATGATAAATTGCTGGCTGCGATAGAAAAACAGAAACAAAAAGCGGTAGCCTAAATATATGGAAGCCGGCTATCCCAAAATTTTGTTTCTGGATGTTGGCGGTGTTTTGCTGACAAACGGTTGGGGGCATGAATCGAGACAGCTGGCTGCCAAAATATTTGAAATAGATTATGCAGAAATGGAAGCACTGCATAATCTTATTTTCAACATTTATGAGATCGGAAAAATCACATTAGATGAATATCTTGATACAGTAGTTTTTAATCATCCCCGAAACTTTACCCGCGAAGATTTTAAAGCCTTCATTTTCTCAGAATCAAAAGAATTGCCTGGGTTATTGCAATGGTTGATCGAATGGAAAAAGAACTGCGGGTTTCGTATTGTTTCCATTAATAACGAAGGTAAAGAGCTGAACGATTACCGCATCAAAAAATTTGGTTTACACCGGTGCTTTGATGCTTTTATTTCTTCCTGTGATGTAGGAATGCGGAAACCGGATCCATCTATATTTAAACTGGCGATGGGAATTACTCAGGCCAATCCGTTTCAATGTTACTATTTTGATGACCGGCCGATGTTGGTAGAAGTGGCCAGAAAGACGGGCATCAACGTGTATCAGCATAAAGATTTTGAATCAACCAAACAGATTTTAGAAAATATTAAATTACAATTTTAAATTAAAGAAAATGCCGGACGATAAATACATATTTGGAATGATCGGACTTGGAACCATGGGCAGAAACCTGTTGCTAAACATGGCCGATCATGATTTTTTGGTGGCAGGCTACGATAAAGATGCTGATAAAATTGCTTTGCTGGAAAAAGAAGGCGAAGGCAAACCGGTAAAAGGTTTTAAATCCCTGCCCGAGTTTATCAGTAGCTTGCAAAAGCCGCGTGCTTTAATGATGCTGGTACCGGCCGGAAAAATTGTGGACAGTGTTATTGAAGACCTGATCCCGCTGATGGAAGAAGGCGATATTATTATTGATGGCGGAAACTCACATTTTACAGATACCAATGTTCGCGTAGAATATCTGCAAACCAAAAAATTGCATTTTTTCGGGATGGGAATTTCCGGCGGAGAAGAAGGTGCACGAAAAGGCCCGAGCATGATGCCGGGCGGTGATAAAGAAGCTTATCAGCATGTAAAAAATATGTTGGAAGCCATCGCAGCCAAGGTAGATGGAGAACCTTGTGTTACTTATATCGGTCCGGGTGCTTCTGGCCATTTTGTAAAAATGGTACATAATGGGATCGAATATGGTTTGATGCAGTTGATAGCAGAAAGTTATGAGATCATGCAGAAAGGCTTGCAGATGGACGATCAGTCTATCCAGGAAGTTTTTGCAAAATGGAATGAAGGCAGGCTGAAATCTTACTTGCTTGAAATTACCAAAGATATTTTTGCTTTTAAAAAGGAAGGTACTGATGAGCTTCTTTTAAACGATATAAAAGATGAAGCCAAAGCCAAAGGGACCGGCAAATGGACTTCCCAAATTTCTATGGACCTGGAAATCCCCTTGCCAACTATTGATATGGCTGTTTCCATACGTGATCTTTCCAAGTATAAAACTTTGCGGATCAAGCTTTCAGAGCTTTACAACGAAGATCTTCCTGTCATATCAGAAAATAAAGAAGAGTTCCTGGATATTTTGGAACAAGCTTTTTACTTCAACACCATCATGACTTATACGCAAGGGATGCACCTGCTGTTTAAAGCTTCACTGGATTATCATTACAAATTAGACTTGGGCGATATTGCCAGCATCTGGAGAGGCGGCTGCATAATCCGTTCAGAATTTTTAAACGTGATCACCCAAGCATATCATCACAACGACAATCTGGAGCTTCTTTTACTGGATGAAACTGTGCAAGGGCTAATTCAAGAGACTGCAAACAGCATCCGTACAGTTGTTGCTGCAGCTTCCAAATCCGGAGTTGCTATCCCGGCTTATGGTTCCTGCCTGAGTTATTTTGAAGATTTCCGCACCAAAAATATGCCGTCTAACCTGATCCAGGCACAACGTGATTATTTCGGCGCACATACTTATGAACTGATTGGCAAAGAAGGCGTTTTCCATACCGAATGGCAGGCAATCCCTTCACATAAAACCAACAACTGACCATACTTCTTTTATCCACCTTTTTTTATCTTTAATTGAATTATAATGAAATCAACTAAGAATCAGCCAACAGTATTTGTGATTTTTGGTGGTACCGGCGATTTGAACTGGCGGAAAATCACACCTGCATTATACAATTTGTTTTTGGATGATTGGTTGCCAAATCAGTTTGCCATCATTGGCACAGGCAGAACAAAATTATCGAACGAAGATTTCAATGCGAAGCTATTGGAGGGAGTCAACCAGTTTTCACGCAGCGGAAAAGCAGATTCGGAAAAATGGAAAACGTTTTCTGCAAATATCGTTTATCAACCTGCGGATTTGAACGATCCCGAAACTTATAATGAGTTTGGCAACCTGATTAAAAACTACGAAGCCGAATGGCAGCAGCAGGAGGCAAACGTAATTTATTACCTGGCTGTTGCGCCGCAGTTTTTCCCAATCATTGCAGAAAATATTTCTAAAAGTAAATTGGCTACTAATCCGGAAAAGACCAGGATTGTAATTGAAAAGCCTTTTGGCCATGATCTTGAATCGGCCAAATCTTTAAACAATTTGCTTGCAGGGATTTATGATGAAAAACAGATTTACCGGATTGATCATTACCTCGGTAAAGAAACAGTGCAAAACATCCTGACTTTTCGCTTTGCAAATTCCCTTTTTGAACCGCTTTGGAACCGGAACTATATTGAACACGTGCAGATCTCGGTTACAGAACAATTAGGCGTTGCTGACCGCGGGGATTATTACGAAGGTGCCGGTGCGATGCGTGATATGATTCAAAACCATATTTTGCAATTGCTTTGCCTGGTGGCTAAGGAAGTTCCGGTAAATTTTGATGCTGATGAGATACGAAATAAAAAGGTAGATGTGTTGCGTGCCATGCGGCCTTTCACGCCGGACAATATTAAAGATTCTGCTGTACGCGGACAATATGGCAAAGGCTGGATAGAAGGTAAAGAAGTACCAGGTTATCGGCAGGAAGCTAAGGTTGATCCGAATTCCAATACTGAAACATTTGCGGCTGTAAAGTTTTTTGTAGATAATTGGCGTTGGCAAGGCGTTCCGTTTTATGTTCGTACTGGTAAAAGGTTGCACCAGTCTGCATCTGTTATCACCATACAATTTAAAGATGTGCCGCATTTGGTTTTTCCTAATGAGGCAACAGACAGCTGGCAGCAAAACCGTTTGATTATCAGCATTCAACCGGAAATGAGCATCCGTTTACAAGTTCAGGCTAAAAGGCCGGGCGTAGATATGGTGATCAACACAGTAGATATGGTTTTTGATTACAAGGGAACATATGACAACCAGGCACCGGAAGCTTACGAAACTTTGTTATTAGATACAATGCAAGGTGATCAAACGCTGTTTATGCGTGCAGACCAGGTGGAAGCTGCCTGGGCTTTGATCATGCCGATTTTAGAGGTTTGGGAATCTAATAAAAGCTCTAAGTTTCCTAACTATTCTGCAGATTCCTGGGGGCCGGAAGCGGCAGAAGCTTTGATTGCACGCGATGGTTTCCATTGGTTTACTTTGCCGGCTAAAGAAGATTAACGATGGATCTGAAACTCAATATTTTCCCGGAAGAGCAGGAAGTGCTCATGGGGATTGCGGAATACTTTGTTGAAATTGCTAATCAGTCTATTGGCAAACAAGGTTTTTTCAACGTTTCATTATCAGGGGGAACTTCACCCAAAAAACTGTATCAATTGCTTACAACGCCCGGATACCGGCAGCAGCTGGATTGGGCGAAGGTTTATTTTTTCTTCGGAGATGAACGTTATGTACCTCAAAATTCGCCCGATAGCAATTTTTTAATGGTAAAAACAGCATTGTTTGATCCTTTGCAAATTGCTGATGATCACATTTTTGATGTCAATACTTCGCTTTCGCCAGAAGCTGCTGCGGCTGATTATGCTGATCAGATCAACGCGCATTTTAAAAACGAAAAAGTTTGTTTTGATCTGATTTTACTGGGTTTAGGTGATAATTCGCACACGGCATCTCTGTTCCCGCATACTGCAGTTTTGGCTGAAAAGGAAGCTACAGTAAAGGCGGTTTTTTTGGAAGATCAGCATGTTTTCCGCATCACTAAAACTGCCAAAATGATTAACCAGGCGCACCATATTGCGTTTTTATTGTACGGAGCGGGCAAAGCCGAAGCGGTGAAACATGTTTTGGAAGATCCGGGCGATATTGAAGAATATCCGGCACAATTAATTAAGCCGGAAAATGGTGATGTACAATGGTTTATGGATGAAGCGGCGGTAGCATTGCTTCAACATAAATAATTCTCGATACTGTTTTTATCCCTATAAATTCAGCGTATAATTTTTACAAAGCGATAGTTTGTCAAACTATCGCTTTTTTATTGTTTTAACGAACAATAATTATTTCAACACGTCTGGTACGTTATATAAGCTCAAACTAAAGTATTTATGAGATTTGAAAATAAAATTTGTTTAGTCACCGGCGGTGGTTCCGGCATCGGTAAAGCCACTTGCCTGCGTTTGGCATCAGAAGGCGGAACGGTGATTGTGGTTGATATCAACGAACAACACGGAAATGATACAGCCGAAACCATCCGCCAGCACAAGGGCAAAGCGGCGTTCATCAAAGCTGATTTGGCTGTATCAGAAGACATTAAAAATTGTGTGCAAAAAGTAATTGATAATTATAACCGAATTGATGTGCTGATAAATAATGCTGCTTTCATGACTTTTACCAAAATTGTTGATCTGGAAGAAAGCGATTGGGATAAAGTGATGAATATCAACCTGAAATCTGTCTTTTTATTCTGCAAGTACAGTATTCCACACATGAAAAATGGTGCAGTAGTAAATGTAAGTTCGGTTCATGCTTTCCAAACTACACCAGACGTATTGCCGTATGCCGCAACAAAAGGCGGAATGGAAGCTTTTACCCGTGGTTTGAGTTTGGAATATAAGCCCGCCCAGGCACGTTTTAATTGTGTGGCTCCAGGCGCAGTAGATACGCCGATGTTGTGGTCAAACCCAAACATTAAAGATGGCATTGAAAAAATGGAAGGGCCAATTGGCAAGCCCGAAGAACTGGCAGCAGGCATCTGTTTTATGGCATCGGATGAAGCTTCTTATATTAACGGAACCACTTTGGTAATCGATGGCAACCGGTTAGATATTTTATAAAAACTAGCTTTTAACGGTTATGAAAAACAAGTTTATGTTTGCCACTGGTATTGAAAATAGTTATCCTACTGTTTTTATCGATGGAAAAAAAGTGCGCGTGGATGAGTTGGAAAAAACCGGACATTATCAGCACTGGCAGAAAGATTTTCAGCTGGTAAAAGAAATGGGTATCGAGTTTTTAAGATACGGGCCGCCTTACTTTTCCACCCATATCGGTCCCGGCCAATACAATTGGAGTTTTGCAGATGATACTTTTGCCCGCTTAAAAGAATTGGATATTACGCCCATTGTTGATCTATGCCATTTTGGCGTTCCGGATTGGCTGGATAATTTTCAAAACCCTGATTTTCCGAAATATTTTGCAGAATATGCTTTGGCTTTTGCCAGCCGATATCCGTATCTGAAATTATATACACCTGTTAATGAGATATTTGTAGCCGCTTCTTTTTCAGGGCAATACGGCTGGTGGAACGAAAGTTTGTCGGATGACAAAAGTTTTGTTACCGCTTTAAAACATCTTTGCAAAGCCAATGTGCTGGCAATGGAAATGATTGTAAAAGTGCAGCCCGACGTTGCTTTTATTCAAAGTGAGTCTTCAGAATATTTTCATCCTGAAGACCCAAGTTGCTGCGCACAGGCAGATTTTCTTAACCTGAAACGTTTTTTATCGCTCGATCTTTCTTACGCACATGCTATTAAAGTTCCGCATTATAAATATTTGATGGAAAACGGAATGACGGATGCAGAATATGAATGGTTTATGAACAACCAAATCCGTGGAAAATGTATCATGGGCACGGATTATTATGCTTCTAATGAACATATCGTTCATGCGGACGGTTCAACCAGTGCAGCCGGAGAAATTTTCGGTTATTATGTGATCACTCAGCAGTATTATACCCGTTATCGCTTGCCGGTAATGCACACGGAAACCAATATTGCTGAGCCAAACTCGGTCATTTGGCTGCAAAAAGAATGGGCAAACCTATATAGGTTTCAGCAGGATGGATTCCCAATTGTGGGTTTTACCTGGTATGGTTTGCTGGATCAGGTGGATTGGGATACTGCGTTACGACAAAATAATGGCAATGTAAATCCGCTCGGTTTGTATGATTTAGACCGAAGAATTCGTCCGGTCGGTACAGCTTACAAAAAACTGATTACTGAGTGGCGGTCAGCATTAGATCAAGAATCTTATAATTTAAACAGTATCCCTTAATTTTTGTGCGATAAAAGAAGCATCGTTAAAAACTAAAAGCAGCATCAGCATCAGGGTTATCCACCTTGGTGCTTTTTCTTTCCCCGCCAATAGTTACATGCATCATATTGATCTGCTCCGGGTGCAGTTCGTACAAAAAATCATCGTGTACATTGATCTGTTTAATGCGGTCAACTCCTTTCACTTCAAAATAACTCCAGGTTCCGTCTTCCTGAATTTCATAGCCGATATAAGCAAGGTTTAAAGTTTTTCCATCAGCACGAATGACCAAATGTTTTTTCACATAATCATTAATCAGCTTGTTGGCCAAAACTCTATCTTTTGGTTTGATGATATCTAACTGAGTGTGATATTGTTTTTCCAACGCTTTTTCCAGATCATCAGAAAACATCCGGCAACTGATTTCTATGGAATGGTTGGTTGGATTTTGCTTGATTTCGGTAATGCTTACATAAAAAGGATGGAGTAGGTTCAGCCAAAAAAATAAAAAGGAAAGTAACATTTGTGTGCCCGGTAAAATTTGTCTTCCAAAAAAAGCTATAATTAAATAGAATTGCGAATGCTTCTTTTATCGCATATATTTAGGTTGACGAAAAAAGAAAGTTTACTGATCTGTTAAAAACAAATTTATGAATAAAGTTATCTTTTACTCCTTCAAAATTAAAAATATAGAATTCCAATCGACCGGTAATTTATCCATGAGCACACCTTTTATAAAAAATGAAGTTGTGGATGATCTAAAGCGGAAACTATCTGCTGAGGGATATAAAATGGCAGCAGATAACAGCCATAAGATTATTAAAATTGATAACGAATTGTTTATTGAAGGAATGGCATATAATGGCGAAGATCCAAACAGTGCTTTGTATAAAGATTTACTAAAATCAATAAAATGATAAAGCCCGATTTTACATTGCTTATATTCTGGCTTAAATAATGCTAATTGAAAATACTGTTTTTATGACTGATTTTTCCTTGTACTTTCAGTTAGGTTTGCAACACATTTGCGATTGGAAAGGTTACGACCATATTCTTTTTGTAACGGTTTTATGCGGCGTTTACCAGCTTCAGGATTGGAAAAAAGTCTTAGTTTTGGTCACCGCTTTTACCATTGGCCACTCAGTTACGCTGGCTTTGAGCGTTTTTAATATCATCCGTATCAATACTACGCTGATTGAATTTCTGATTCCGGTTACCATCGTTTTAACAGCCTTAAAAAACATCGATAAAAGAAGCATTCCGCAGAAAGCCATCAACTCAACTTATTTTTTAGCTTTATTTTTTGGGTTGATCCACGGTTTGGGTTTTTCTAATTATTTAAAAAGCCTTTTAGGGCGGGATACCAATATCATCCGGGAATTATTTGCTTTTAACCTCGGTTTAGAGTGCGGGCAGATATTAATTGTAATTTCTGTATTACTTTTAGCCTTTTTGCTGATCAGAAGTTTCAAAATCAAAGCTACCGATTGGGGTTTTTTTCTATCTTCGGCTATCTTCGGTATTGCTTTAATGATGTGTATCGATCGTTTTCAACAAATAATTTTCAGATGAAAAAAATTTACTTCGCTATTTCGTGTTTTTTCCTGATCGGTCCTGCTGCTTGGGCACAGTACGACAACAATCCGGGTTCCAATCACGGCAACAAATTTGAACAATTGGGCACGATGATTTCCGACCCGAACATGTACCGTTCCGCTTCCGGTGCGCCCGGCCCGAAATACTGGCAGCAACGTGCCGATTACGAAATCAACGCAACTTTGAACGATGACAAGCAGCGTTTGGACGGAACCGAAACGATTACTTATTACAACAATTCTCCTGATCCTTTAACGTATTTGTGGTTGCAGTTGGATGAAAACCAGCACCGCAAAGATTCACAAGGCAGCACAACCGGCGAAAGCAAAATGCAGGATAAAATGAGTTTGCGCCAGCTGCAAAATATAATGGGCAACAATCTTGATCTGGGCGATCATGTTTTGAGTGTGAAAGATGCCAACGGAGGTAATATTCCGTTTACCATCAATGAAACTATGATGCGGCTGGAAATGCCCAAAACGTTGATGCCAGGCGAAAAATTCAAGTTTAAAATTGCCTGGTATTATAATATTTCTGATCGCTTAACTATCGGTGGAAGAGGTGGTTACGAATATTTTCCGGAGGATAAAAACTATTTATACACCATGACGCAGTGGTATCCGCGGATGGCCGTTTACAGTGATTTTCAGGGCTGGCAAAACAAGCAGTTTATCGGTAGCGGCGAGTTTGCTTTGGCTTTTGGAAATTTTAAAGTGAATATCAACGTTCCGGCAGATCATGTGGTAGGCGCAACAGGTTTGTGCCAGAATTACAACCAAACCTTATCTACAGCACAATTAAAACGCTGGAACCAGGCACAAAATACTAAAGAACCGATTGAAATTGTAACCCTAAACGAAGTACAGCAAGCGATGAAAGGCCATGCGCAGGCACGTAAAACCTGGGTTTATGCAGCTGAAAATGTGCGTGATTTTGCCTGGGTTTCTTCTCGCCGCATTGTTTGGGACGGCATGTCAACTCAAATTGAAGGCGGCAAAAAAGTGATGGCCATGTCTTATTATGGTCCGGAAGCTTATGCACTTTATCGCCGATATTCTACCAAAGTTGTAGCGCATACGCTCAAAGTTTATTCGCAGCACACATTCCCGTATCCATATCCGAGTGCCATTTCTGTAGAAGCATCAAACGGAATGGAGTACCCAATGATCTGTTTTAATTATGGGCGGACAGAAAAAGACGGAACTTACAGTGAATCAACAAAAAACGGAATGATCGGTGTGATCACACATGAAGTTGGGCACAACTTTTTCCCGATGATTGTGAATTCTGATGAGCGGCAATGGACTTGGATGGACGAAGGTCTGAATACTTTTTGTCAGTTTTTGGCTGAGCAAGACTGGGACAATAATTTCCCTTCGCAGCGTGGGCCGGCTTATAAAATTGCGGATTACATGAAACTACCGAAAAATGAGCTAGAGCCGATCATGACGAACTCTGAAAACATCGCCCGTTTCGGGCCGAATGCGTATGCCAAGCCAGCAACAGCCCTGAATATTTTGCGCGAAACTGTGATGGGCAGAAAGCTGTTTGATTATGCTTTTAAAACTTACGCGCAACGCTGGGCTTTTAAGCATCCAACGCCAGCAGATTTTTTCAGGACGATGGAAGATGCTTCTGCCGTAGATTTGGATTGGTTTTGGCGAGGCTGGTTTTACGGTACTGATCCGGTTGATATTTCTTTGGACAGCGTGAAATTGTACACACTCAATACAAAAAACCCGGAAACCAATGCACAATATGATCGGGCGCAATTTGACCGCAATTTGCAAAGCATCAGCATGCAAAGAAATCGCGAAGCGGGAACACGTTTTGCCGTAGAAGCAGATTCTTCTTTGAAAGATTTTTACAGCAAGTTTGACCGTTTTGCCGCTACACCGCTAACAAAAGAGAGTTACCAGGCAATGTACAATGCTTTATCTCCCGAGGAAAAAAACTTTTACGAAAGCAAAAATTATTTTTACCAGCTTACCATGAGCAATAAAGGCGGCTTAGTGATGCCGGTGATTTTGGAGTGGACTTACACCGATGGAAGCAAGGAAACCGAACGTATTTCTGCCTACGTGTGGCGAAAAAACGAGCAGAAAATTACCAAGGTTTTTGCCAAGAGAAAAGAAGTAAAATCCATCAAACTGGACCCTTCCCGCGAAACCGGTGATATTGACGAAGACAACAACAGCTGGCCACGCACTTTAACGCCAACCCGTTTTGAACTGTTTAAGCAGCAAAGCTTGCCGCGTGGTGCAACTTCCGGTGAAAACTTAATGCAGCAATCCACGAAAAAGCAGCCTTAAAAGAAGCATTCATCAATCAAAATCTTCTACATAATAAAAGCCGAAACAGTCAATGTTTTGGCTTTTACGTTTTAGATATTATATACCCGGAAATAAAAACTTGTTATTTTTTCAACGTATCGTTAGGCGGAACACTATTTTGAATATTGTTTGTACTGTCGCCAACTCTAACCGTGTCCTGGCGATCCAGGCCATAGTTTTTATGTTTTTCATTACAAGCTGTCGTGATGCACAATGCGGCGATCGCAAAAAATAGGATAACTTTGTTTTTCATAATGCTTCTTTTACCGGTAAATTTTAATAAATGATGTTCTTTCTTTTAACAAGCAAGAAACAAAAAGTTTAGGTTTATTTTCAAAGTTAGCTACAATTAACGGATTACGGTAACATATCCACCATAATTTTTAGTGCCGTCTCTCAAATTCAAAACATAATAATACGTACCGACCGGTACTTCTTCGCCTTTATAACGGCCATCCCAAGCAGTGCCATAACCAATGGAATGGAACATCAGGATACCATAACGATTATAAATATCCATAATGCAATCCGGGTATCTGTCCAGATTTTGAATATTCCATACATCGTTTACACCATCACTATTGGGTGTGAAAGTATTTGGGATTATCGGGATTTTTAAGATCCTGATCGTAACCGTATCCGTTGCAAAACAGCTGTCGGCCGAAGTGACCGTGAGCCGGTAGGTAATATCATCGGATGGCGTAGCTACCGGCCGTGCAATATTAGGGTTATTTAATCCCGTGGCTGGCGTCCATTTATAAGTTAAACCATTGCCCGTTGCTTTTGGTGATAAAGTAAATGATTCGCCGATGTGTACACTTTTGTTGGCACCTGCATCAACTGTGGGCGTTGGGTTTACGGTGATGTTTTGCGTTACCGAATCGGCACAACCACTTTCGGAAGTAAACACATATTTGATTGGATGTACCCCTACGCCAGCTGCCGCAGGAGAGAACAAGCCATCTGCCGTTACGCCTGCACCAGAGTAGATGCCTTTGCCTTTGTTGCCGCTTACATCTTGGGCTTGCGTAAATTGAATTGGCGAAACTTCCTGGCAAATGCTTCCTAAAGCCGTGAAAACTACTTTTGGTGTAGCATTTACGGTGATGGTTTTTTCTGTAAAATCCACGCAGGTAATACCGGAATAGGCCAGCAAACGGATGGTATAAGTTTGAGAAGCAGGTGCATTAAAAACAGGATATTGATGAATGTACTGTTTGCCGGCAACCGGATATGAATACGTTTCAGCAACAGTCGGCTGGTTTTTATAATCAAAATACCAAACCAATTTAGTAATCCGGCCAACATCTACCGAAGACTGATTTTGGAAAATTACCGGCACATTGCTGCAAAGGCTTTTGGTATTTAAAATTTCAAATACAGCTTTTGGTAAAGAACCATTTACCAGGAAATCTTTGGTAACAGTTGCAAAACTGCCATCATTTGCCGTAACCGTTTCTGTAATCTGGTAAACCTGTGCTTTCAGGAAACGATGTGTTGGGTCTTTTAAAGTAGAAGTATTCGGGTTGGCAGCCGTAGCATCTGCATCACCAAAATTCCATAAATAAGTTAAAGTAACGCCGGTGGCAACACTATCCGCAGTCAGATCATTAAATTGAGAAGATAAATCTGTTTTACAAACATCAGGCAATTTAAAATCCGGTTTGAGGCCGGGTTTTGCGATCACTGATTGCGTAATTACGGACGGGCAACCCAGATCAGAAATCACCGTGAGCGTAACCTGGTAAGTTCCGGCGGCGGCATAGATATGTTCAAAAATTTTTCCGTCGGTATGGGTTTCTGTTTTGCCATCACCAAAATCCCATTTCCAGGATACAATTTTGCCTGCTGCAATGGTAGAAGCATCTTTGATGATCACGGCAAAATCTTTAAAAACAGAATTTGCATAGGTAAAAACAGCATTAGGCAAAGTGTTGATTCTGATAGTTTGCTGCTTGGTAGTTTGGCAGCCGCTTTCTGAAACGGCCGTTAAACTTACCGTATCTATCCCGGATTTGGTATAAGTATGCGTTGGGTTTTGCAGGGTAGAAGTGCTGCCGTCGCCAAATTTCCAGATCCAGCTTTTAACGGTTTTGCTGCTGTCAGTGCTTTTATCAATAAATTTAACCGAATCGCCTAAGCAAACACTGGCAGGCATAGTAAAGTTGGTAACCGGCGCGCTGTAAACTGTAAACGGAAAATTGAAATTCTGATCGCCCAAAGTACAACCACCGGTAGAAGGCGGCAAATCAGCAATAATATTAACCGTATAAGGACCGGCTTTTTTAAATATACTTGGTTTTGGTATTTTGTAAACGTAGTAAGGCTGACCGTTGATGGTAGTATCACGCACAACCGGATTATTAGAAGTGATAACTGTGTTAGACGGGTTGATCGTCCAAACAATTTTCTTGGTAGGTACATTCAGGGTAAGCTGCAGGTTATAATTATCATAAACGCAGGCTGACGTAATTTGCAGATTGGACACCGGATCAACCGCATTTGCCGTAAGTGTGGTTGCCAGATTAGTCCCGGCAGAATACGAATAAGATTCAACTTCACCAAAGCCGTAGGCAACGGCATTAAACCCGTCATCAGCGGTCAGGTTAAAATTATTGGTACGGTAACCGTTAAGGTTGAGCTGCAGGTAGGAGTAACCCGGCAGGGCTGGCATTTGTACAAAGGCCGTAACCGGTACGGCACCGTTAATGCGAAAGCTGGGTGCCGATGCTGTTTTTATCAATACATTTATATACTGTTCGGTAATATTTTCGCGGGTGGAAGAGTAAACAGTAATATTTTTAATACTGTATTCAATTGGGTTCAATATAACCATATCCGGGTCACCTACAGTTCCTGCGCTTGGTATTCTGTCTGAACATTTCTCCGTTAAAGCAAATTGCGCTACGCTGATCGGTTTATCAGCAGTAATACTGGAAGATTGATTTAATGGATTTGGGGAAGAATAAAACCCGCCGGTGTTTAGTATTGCAACAGTAGTGCCGTTAATCTGTACATTAGTGTTGTCGCTTTGGGCTACAACGCGCACATATTGCCCGAGTGTTCTTTCTGTAGCAGCCCTGCCACCGGGAGATATCACGCTAAAAGGGATAAAACCGTAAGTCCTGCCCCAGCTTTCTATCGGATAGTCCTGCTGATACAGCGGGTCCTCCGACATAGCAAAGCAAGAAGGGTCATTGATAAAAGCACCGCTGCTACCCGAAAACATGGCAAAACGCTTACATCCGGATGTGGTAGAATCAACTTTGACAGAAACGCCGGTCAGGTCATTGCTTGATAAATATTCATAAACATCGCCCACATTGGCCAGCGTTACGCCGCCTGCTACCAAATCAGTATTCCCTTTCTTAATAAAAACTTTTGTATTTGCCTCACTTGCAACAACTGTAATAAAATTTTTACCCTCATTTGAAATAGAAGTTTGCGTATAGTTCATGCTGTAATACTGCTGGCCCAATGCTTTAATTGGTAATATTAGGGAAGCAGCAGAACGGGCACCGGCAAAAATATGTGCATAAACAACAACAGCAGGTTGCCCGGCATCAACAACAATATGTATGGCCCGATTGCTGAGTACACGGCCGCTTTCAGTATCGTTGATATAAGCATTGGCACGAGGAACCTGTATTTCTGTAACGGTATTTGCGGTAACAGCAAATCGTTGTGAAGAACCATTTACTGATACTGTTCCTGATGAGGCTTGTTTTGAAGTGATAAAAATACTAATGTTGGCCAACTGGGCAGGCTTATTCGGAACGTGTGTAGGAAAAACAGACCAAAACTCCAATCCTTCATTAGAAACACTTTGTGCATCAGCCTGATTTTGAGCCGATAAACAAAGCATTAATATAGCAAATATAATTTTAAGTAGGTTTTTAATCATCTGATCCTGACTGTATAAAGCTAAAGTTTACCCTTACAATATTATCCATAAAAACAGTAAATACGTAATTTTTGCAGCGAACGGCTTTTTTTTACTTAACGCAACATTTTTAGTACATATTATTAGTAGTTAAATAGTTATTTATCTTCAAAGGCTGCCAATTACCAAAATGTTTTACGATGAACAAACTGTTGCCCGGCCTGCTGTTTTTACTGCTGTCTTTTTCGGCATCCGCGCAGCGTAGCTACCAAGTGCAAGGTGCCGTACAGGATTCTGCAGGTGTGCCGCTTGCCGGTTCTATCATCAGTTTGAAAACGGCAAACGATAGCTTAACAGCCATAACAGACAATAACGGTTTGTTCAATTTTAGTATGGTAAAAACAGCATCCTTTAGTTTGAAAGTCAGGCTGATAGGTTTCAACGAATATACAAATCATTATCAGTTTAATGCAAAACTTAATGAAATAAAAATACAAACCATTCAGTTAAAAGAAGCACTACGGCAGCTCAAAGCCGTAAATATTGTTGATGTAAACCCGATCACACTAAAAGAAGATACGGTAGAATACAAAGCGTCGGCCTACAAAGTGCGGGAAGGTTCGGTGGTGGAAGATTTGGTAAAGAAACTGCCCGGATTAACGGTTGATAAAGACGGCAACGTTACGGCGCAGGGAAAAGCTGTAACCAGAGTGCGCGTAAACGGTAAAGATTATTTTGGCGGAGATGTGCAAACGGCCACGCAAAACCTGCCTGCGGATATTGTTCAAAACATCCAGATTATTGATGATTATGGTGATCAGGCAAATTTAACGGGCATCAAATCCGGCGAACCCAACAAAATCCTGAACATCACGATCCAGAAAAATAAAAACAAAGGTTATTTTGGGCAGGGAACCGTTGCTGCCGGAACGGAAGGCCGTTTTGCAGGCCGCGTTTCTGCCAATAAATTTAAAGATGCCGAACAGGTTTCGGCTTTAGGTTCGGTAAATAACACCAACTCCAATCTTTTCAACTTTGGCAGCAATGGCAGCGGTGGCGGTGGAAGTAACAATACAGGCAACGGCATTACAACAGCCACTTCTGCCGGGTTAAACTACCGGAATGATTTTGGCAAAAAGATCACTGTTTATGGTAGTTACAGTTATTCTAAGCGGGACAACAATACAATCAGCACATCATTGGAGCAGCGTTCTTTTCAGGATTACGCACAATACAATGCGGATAACGGTCAGGATTTAACGCATTCCGCCAATCACCGCCTCAACCTTAACCTGGAATACAAAATCGATTCTGCGGATTATATTAAGGTCATCCCCAATCTGTCGTACAGTTCTTCGGGCACAATCAGTACCGATCTCATCAATTCTACAAAACCCGGCGTTGCTTCTTTTCAAAATAATTTTTCGCAAAGCAATTCCACTTCTCCGGATGCCGGTGCCAACATCCTTTACAACCATAAATTTAAAAAACGCGGTCGGAATTTCAGTATCAATGCCACGATCGATCATTCCAGCCGAAACCAAAACCGCGATGTGAACAACGATACCAACACACGGGATTCTACCGGAACATTGCCGATGGATTTGGTGCAATTGCAAAATCAAAACATCGAAAATGATAATCAAAACACGCGGACAAGCATTCGGGCAACTTATATGGAACCGGTTAATCAAGTTTCTTTCATGGAGCTGAGTTATGCTTACAATAATTCGCTCACGCAAAGCCTCCACAATACGGATGACTTAGATCCGGCAACGGGATTGCCAACACGCAACAGCTACCTCAGCAACAATTATAGATATTCGTTCATCACCAATCGTTTTGTGTTGAATTATCGGGTGATCCGGAAAAAATATAATTATACCGTTGGTGTATCCGCACAGCCGGGAACTTTGGAAGGGCAATCAATTGGAAAAAATATTTATACCAGCAATCATTTTTTTAATTTTATTCCGTCGGCCCGTTTTATCTATAATTTTTCCAGGAGCCATTCCTTCACCCTTAACTATGATGGCTCAAACGCGCAGCCCAGTTTTTCGCAACTGCAACCCATCCGTGATAGTTCTAACCTGCAAAACATCATTGTCGGAAATCCATACCTAAAAGCAGCATTTACCAACCGGCTGAGTTTGCAGTATAACCAGTTTGATCTAACCAGCGGAAATTCGCTGTTCACCAATGTTTCTTTTAATGAAACACAAAACCAGATCGTCACCAACCGCATCAGTTCGCGCAACAGTACCGGCCAGGAAATTAATTACCTGAATACAAACGGATTTTACAACCTCAGCGGTTATTATGCCTTTTCAAAACCTTTTGCCAAACGGAAATACACGCTGACTTTTAACGGAAATGCCAATTATAACAACAACATATCTTTTACCAACAGCCAGGAAAACATTGGCCGCAACTGGGTTTTAAGTCAGGGAACGCGTTTTCGGCTGGATTTGGAAGATGTAATGGATGCAGATTTTAACGCCACTTACAGCTACAATACCACGCGATATTCCATCGTGACCACGCCAAGCACCAACGCAAAAACATTGGTTCTGGGTGTAAACGGCCGGACTTTCTTTTTCAGTGATTGGACACTGGGCTACGATCTTGTCAAAACCATCAACAACGGTTACAGCAGCAGCATCAAAGCGAACCCAACTTTGCTGAGCACTTATGTGGAGCGGCGTTTCCTGAAAAAGAACAGGGGCGCGCTGCGGATACAAGGCTTTGATCTGTTTAACCAAAACGTGGGCATTTCCAGAAACGTAGCGGCCAATTCCATTACCGATTCGCGCAACAACCGTTTGGGTAGATATTATTTGTTGTCTTTTACGTACCGAATTCAAAAATTTGCCGGCAAAAGGCCGAGGATGGATTTTGGTGATGGCAATGATAAAGGAGAGCGGAGAAATGGGACGCGCGGTGGTGGCAGGAATGGTGGTGGCGGCGGACGAGGCAGGAATTAATATTTTTAGTTTAAGAAGCTGTTTTGATTTTTATTTAAAGAAATAACAATGCTTCTTTTATCACTATAAATCTTGTCTGCATCCGAGGCAATTGTTGAAGCTTGAAAACCTGCCAATTTTTAGGTGGTAAAAGAAGCATGAAAAATAAACTGAATAAATTTTAAACAGGCTGGTAATCATTTTTATTTCCCCTGTTGCTTTTGCTGGTAGCGTTGGATCCATTGGATTAAATTGGATTGCTTTCAAAAGCAGCAATATCTAATTTCTCATCTTCTATTTTATAGGTTTGAGATTGTGAAGTATATCTTGGGTTTCTTGACTCAATATTTACCATTTTTCAGTCAATGTTCACAAAGTCCTAACCTTCTAAATTGGATAAACAAAACTTGCGATGTTTAAATACGTTTACGAAGCCTGCTGAGAAATACAGGTGTTATGCCCAGGTAAGAGGCGATATGCTTTTGGGCTATTCGTTGTTCCAGTTTGGGATACTGTTTCTGAAATTGCAGGTATCGCTCTTCTGCCGTTTTTGAAAGGCTCGAAGTAAAGCGCTGCTGGTACAGATTAAATCCGTTTTGTGTCAGGATACGAAAGAACCGCTCGAACTTTGGCACCTGCTCATACAGCTCTTCCAGCTTGGGGTAATCCAGGTAAAAAAGTGTACTTTCCTCTAAAGCACTGATAGAATAAAAGGCTGGTATTTGCCGGGAGAAACTTGACATATCTACGGCCCACCAGTTCTCGGAGCAAAAAGAAATGTTGTGTTCATTCCCAAGCTGATCAGTATGATAAATGCGCAGGCACCCTTCCCCAACAAAATAAATGTTCCTGCATTTTTCTCCTGAGGATAACACCTGCTCATTTTTCTTAACCTTCCTTTGCTGTAACAGTGACTGTACATAAGCTGCCTCCCGGGTATCGAGGGAAATATGCATGGCAAAATTTGACATAATCAGCTTGGAAGATATCATTAGATATTTTAGCCAAAGGTAGCAGGTTTTGGATTAATTCTTTGGCACATGCATGTGTATTGCAATCAGGCACCAGTCATTTAGATATATAAGAAAGTAATATTATTCTAACCAGCCCCAATTTTGTTTTAAGACAGGGCTCCAAAGAAACCGACAATACGGGTGATCTGGTTTTGCTCGTTGTACTCGAAGTAATCCATTCCTTCCTGCGCCTCCTGGCCAGGCTGAATCAGTTCCCACTTAAAACGACCGCTCCCATTATGGTAATCCACCTTGGAAAGTAAGCGAAAGGTTCTGCCTGGCATTGTTTCGTAAGAGCCGTAAACCAAATTTGCCAATGATTCAGACCCTGTAATTAACGGGTTTTTCGGATCAACATAGCTACTTTCATCAGTCCAGCAATGATAAAGTGCCACCTTGATAGTTGTGGTATCTGCCTGATTCCAAGCATCAGTGTACTGGCGGATGGATTCTTCTATAGTTAATTGAATATTCATAATAAGAGCCAATTGATTTAAACTTACTTAACCAGCAGCTACAAAGGAACAGACCCGGGACCAGAATAAAATTAAACTAGTTTTATAAATGAAATTATTTAATCCTAAATAGTAGCAATTATTTTTTGTAAGGTTCCCATTTTTAACACGTATCAAAAGTAGATTTGTCTACTCTTACAGATTATTAATTGAACTGAACCAGTGTTAAACAAACGACCCTTTATTTTACACCTCAAATCACCACCAACAAATTCCGAACTTCAGCTTTGCCTCCCTGTTGATAAACACCGTTAATCATTCAATTAAATTAGCTGATGCGTTTTAATGGCTTATTTACCTTTAAGGGTGCTTTTAGTATAAATTGGTTTAAGAAGAAACAACATTCATCACTGAAGCAAAAACGATACTTCTTTTACAACAGCAAAATATCGATCTGGTGCGCATGGACCATTCCTTCCCGCGGAGACCAGGCAAAAATGGTAAAACGGCCATCCTGCGAGGCCACCAAAGCAACGGCATCGCGCTGATCAAACACAAACTGCGCGGCCGAAAGATGCCGCGTGCCACCCAACGTTGCCGGATGGACCACACTGGCCGTACTGCCGATAATCGGCTCAGTAATCACAATCTGATCTACGCGTTTGCTTTTCCAGGAGCGGCCGATTTTGGCACCAAAAGCCAGCAACTCATGCCGCTCATTGATGATCGTTGCACCGTCAACCGCCGTTAAACCGCCCACGCTGTCCACCGCCTGCCGCAGTAAGCTGTGCCAAAGCATCCGGTTTTCTTCATGATCGTTCAGGTTCGTCAAATCTGACAGGCCCGAAAAGGCCGACAGAACCGGATAAGTAATTGGGTAAATGATAGAATCTTTCCATTCTTCCGTATCCGCAGGCACTACCAGTAATGCGCCGCCCCGGCCGTGCGCACGCATAGAAGCGGCCAGCTGCACCAGGACATTTACCGAATCCGAGTCGCTATAAGAAGAAGTGAAACCAAGCAGTGAGCTGATGATGGGCGGCCTGTCTGCTGTGTTGCGGCTATGTTCGTCTACCAATTTAATCTGATCGCCTTTTAAAGTGGCCACGTTCACAAATTTGCCTAAACCGTCAATCCGACGATGTTTTACAACCAGCAAACCCGGTTCTACCACTTCCAGCACAAAACACAAACCCGTGATTTCACGCGTCGTCCCCCACAAAAACAGTTCGCCATCTTGCAGCCAAACCCCCAAATGGATGCCCGGCCGCTCCACAGCAGGTGCCAGTTTGGTCAGTGTATTTGTTTGAAAAGGCAAATGATGCTCGAAAACCATCGGCGTGCCTGCCATTTCCGGCGGCAAAAAAGCCAAAGAGATTTTGGGCGAATGGCCTTCTTCCCGGCCCAAACTGGCCCAGAAAGCAACATCAATAATCCTTTCAATAATATTCGCGGATGGTTCGGGTGCCAGGTGCAAAATACCGTTTTGGCGGGCTGCAGAAAAGTGCTGTTCAAAATGGTGGGCGATAGCCGGAGAAGCAATCCGTGCCGCCTGATAAGTTGGCTCCGGGATATTCTCTCCAAACGTATTGTTGTTGATATCGTTCATTTTTGCAGAAGCAGCACTTAGGTTAAGCATCAAAACTAACTCAAATCGCTATAGCCTGCAAATAAAACATGTCAGCACAATGTTGTTTATTGCATCAGCACAATGCTTCTTTTACGGGGTATTTTTTGGGGTGATAAAAGAAGCATTCAGGTTTTCGGCCCGCGCTGATAGATGATCAGTCCGTTTAAAAAATTGCGTAAAATCTGGTCGCCGCAGGGTTTGAAGTTCGGGTGGTCATCTTTGCGGAATATCGCGCTGATCTCCGTTTTGGTGATCCTGAAGTTGGCCAGGTCCAGCACTTTAATAATATCATCATCGGTAAATTTCATGGCTACGCGTAGCTTTTTCATGATGTCGTTGTTGCTCATACTGTTTTTATCGGCCTAAAATTTACCTTGAAATCTCAATTTTTACTTTTTTGTTTTTGATTTTTTCCGCTTTTACCAGTGCAACGGTACGCTCAATGTGTTTCCGGTTGATGGCCGCATAAGCCGCATAATCCAGCACTTCGATCAAGCCCAGGTCCGCTTTGGCCAGCCCGCCTTTTTGCAGCAGCAAACCTACAATATCTACTTTGTTTACCTTGTCTTTTTTGCCGGCCGCGATGTAAAGCGTCATCCAGGGCGAAGGTTGCGGTATCTTGGGGTTTTCCGGCAGCACTTCTGCTTCGGGCAGCTCTTTTAAATAAGCCGGTTTTTCATCAGGCGTCAGCAACAAATACGAAGTCCCTTTGGCGTGCATCCTGGCGGTTCGGCCATTCCGGTGCGTAAAAGCTTCTTCGTTGTGCGGCAGCTGATAATGTATAACGTGTTCAATTTCAGGTATATCTAATCCTCTGGAAGCCAGGTCTGTGGTGATTAATATTTGATGACTGCCATTCCTAAACTTCAGCAAAGCCCGTTCGCGGTCGTCCTGCTCCATGCCGCCGTGGAAAGTCCCGTTGGGCAAACCGCGCTCCCAAAGCAAATCGCTGATGCGGTCAACCGCTTCCCGATGGTTACAAAAAACGAGCGTGGCTTCATTGCCAATTTTACAGATCAGCGCAAAAAGTGCATCCAGTTTATCGGCAGCATCAGTTAAAACCATTTTCTGTTTCAAATCCGGTACAGAAGCGTTATGCCGAAGAAAATCCAGCACAACCGGTTTACTGATCCCAGTAAAAGCCGGGATTTCATCCATTTTTGTGGCCGAGGTCAGGATTCGTTTTTGTACGGATGGCATTTGTTTGATAATGAAAGACATATCTTCCTGAAAACCAAATTCCAGTGCTTTATCAAACTCATCCAAAATAAGCGTACGGATGGTTTCGGTGCTGAAAGTATGCCTGCGCAAATGATGGGCAATCCGGCCTGGCGTACCGATTAAAACAGCGGGCGGCTGCGACAAATTATTCAACTCGATTTTTACCGGATGGCCGCCATAACAGCAATTCACCTTAAAACCGCTGCCGATCGTTTTAAAAACCTGTTCAATTTGCAAAGCCAGCTCGCGCGACGGCACCAAAATTAATGCCTGTACCGTTGCAATTTCCGGATGGAGCAAACTCAGCAGCGGCAGCAAAAAGCCAAGCGTTTTCCCCGAGCCGGTGGGCGAAAGCAGGATGACATCACTTTTTTTGGCAGCAGCAATTGCGGCCTGCTGCATTTCGTTCAGCGCGTTTATATGGAGGTTGGCCAGGGCTTGCTTAATCATGGAGTTTTGGGTTGAAGCCAAAGTTAAGGTAAATATTAAGTTTTGCCCTGTTGTGCCGGTTTCCTGCAATTGCAGATTTGCATGCTGCTTTTATCCAAAAAAATTCCGGGTAAACGTAAAAATGGGAGTGCACAATTAGTATTTATTTTTGGTCGGCCAGTTCCAGAAACTTTAGGGCCTGTTTAAATATTTTGGCTAAAGCCATATCTAAGTTATTTAAAATCCACGGCCTGAAGGCCATGGCAATTTGGACACTTTAGTTTTACGTTTTTTATATACCGGAAACAAACAAGGCCTGTTCCGGCAGGATAATCATGGAATTTCAATTGCCACGGCCTTCAGGCCGTGGACAAAAGCTGCAAACAACGGGCTTTAGCCAAAACAAAAGTATAGGGCACTAAAATTTATGGCATAAAAGAAGCACGATATTACTAATCCTGAGCTTGTTAAAAATATGATAGAAATTTAAACAAGTGCTTAGTTTTTGGGCTTTAATCATTGTCCGATTTTAGGCCGATAAAAGAAGCATTCATTATTCTTTTAAAAACCCAAAGTAATTTCCCTTTCCTCATTTTGGATACGACAACAAGAGATTGGGTTATTTTTTTCGTGTAAAACATGGCCATTTTTGTATTGAGAAATGATCTCAAAAAACTAAAAGACGAACAATATGGAAAAGAGAAAATTGGGCAGCCAAGGGCTTGAAGTCCCTTTGATAGGACTGGGCTGTATGGGAATGACTAAAATTGCCGGTATGGATATTTATGGCAAAGCTGACGAAACAGAATCCATTGCAACCATCCACCGGTCGCTGGAGTTGGGCGGGAATTTTTTGGATACGGCAGATTTGTACGGCCCGCTGGAGAATGAAAGACTGATTGCAAAAGCCATCAAAGGAAACCGCGACAAATATATCATCGCCACCAAATTTGGCTATGAAATTGATGATAACGAACAACTAACCTGGCAGATCAACGGTAAAAAAGACTATGTAAAAAAAGCACTGGAACGCTCGCTCAAAAACCTGGGCACGGATTATATCGACTTGTATTACCTGCATCGCCTCGACCCAAATACCGCAATTGAAGAAACCGTTGCCGCAATGGCTGAGCTGGTGAAAGAAGGCAAAATTGGTTACATCGGTTTATCAGAAGTTTCTTCGGAAACGATTAGAAAGGCGCACGCTATTTCTCCTTTAACAGCCGTGCAAACCGAGTATTCTTTGTTTGAAAGAACGGCAGAAGAAGTAGACATTACCCAAACACTGAATGATTTAGGTATCGGTTTTGTAGCCTACTCGCCGCTGGGCAGAGGTTTTGTTTCCGGTGAAATTAAAAGTCCGGATGATTTTGCCGATGACGATTTTCGTAAAACTATCCCACGTTTTCAAGGCGAACAGTTTTATAAAAATATTGATTTATTAAATGAGATCGAAAAAATGGCTGTAGAAAAACAAATTACAGCTTCACAATTGTCTATTGCCTGGGTGATTGCAAAAGGATTTCTGCCGATCCCGGGAACCAAACGCGTAAAATATATCGAGCAAAATATTGCCGCAGCCAGCGTAAAATTGAATGATGCTGATTTAGCACGATTGGAACAAATTATGCCGCTGGGAACTTTTACCGGTGCCCGTTATGATGAAGCCAACATGCAAGCCATTAATCAATAAAAAATTGGTAGGAAAAGTTATCTTTATAAATACTTTTCCTACTTCTTTTATAGCATAAATTTATGGTAAACGCACCTTATACAATCAATTCCATTTCAGAATTACATCGGCTTTTAGAACTGCCAAAACCGCAGCATCCATTGGTTAGTGTGATAAAATTAGAAGAAA
>JAABUT010000801.1_pt1 | contig 43080 bp, 37 predicted proteins | sample 5559281 | NCBI WGS metagenome assembly JAABUT01 (sample SAMN10711880, study PRJNA513359) | rock metagenome | isolation source: Antarctica rocks | place: Antarctica: Victoria Land, Ricker Hills nord | collected 2016-01-04
AAAACTGATTGCAATACAGAAACAATGAGCTTAATGTTAATAATAAAACGCTACTTAACACTTTTAATTTTGCAACTGACGAGATTTTGAACTCGATTTTGAATTCAAATGAACTCTTCAACTTGCATGAATTTATGTACATGTTTCATTTCTTATTATTCTTGAATTGATTGCAAAACTGATTGCAAAGTAGAAATAATATTGCAGCGAATTCTAAATTCAAGCTTACAAGATCAAATCTCAATCATGAGTTAAACAATAGATCGCGATTATCAAGCAGTTCAGAATCATCATTGTCAAGCGCATCATCATCATTTTCATCATCATCATTCTCATTATCATTCAGTAAAAAACTTCATAACAAGCAATTTGTTGAAAAGATGCTTCAAAAACAGTCAATAATGAAGTTAAGAACTGATGATAGAAAGATGAAATTCATCAAAGTAAGTTTGAAACTTACTAAATTGCAAAAAGAATTGCAAAAGTAATTTCAAAGACGCTGATCATATATTAGAATGTTCAACTCATTGAGTCAGCTTATGTTATCAATGTCATCATAAAAAGTGATCTTATTAAGATTAAGAAAATGCGAAAATATTGCAGAGAAACTGTGACACTTCGTGAAATTCATTGATATCAAAGAACAATTGACTTACTTATTTCAAAGCTGTTGTTTCAGCATGTGATTCACGAAGTATATCATGAATTGATTGAAGTTAATCTTCGCTTTCAATCAAAAGCTATAGAGACATTGCAGAAGATGACAAAAGCATGATTGATTGCAATGTATGAAAATTAGTTTCATGATCAATTTTGCAATCAATTTTGCAATTCAAATACTGATTACTTAACAGACATTAATCTTTGTGCAATTCACGCAAAGCATGTAATCATTCAAACGAAGAATATAAGATTAATTTTTCATCTCACAGATGAAAAGTTTACATTTGAAGTCTGTTCAAATTACATGACAAAGTAGATAATCATGTTACTATGCAATCAGAATGCAACACTGTCATAAGACAAATAGATAGTAAATACAATTTTTGCACTGTCACACTGTTAGTGATACTATTGCTTTTGCGCATAATTCAAGTTAATTCTTATCACTTTTGTTAATAACTTTAGTTTTTTTTCTCTTGAATGTAAAGTCAATTGATTAACTACTTGTATGCATGAAATTTCAGCGCAAACGAAATTTTTGCACACGATAATTAAAACTATCTATATTGATGTCATTTTAACACGTCAAACTTTAACTATTTGTTGTTAATCTTTCTAAATTAAAGTGCATGAAAACTTAGTTTGTGTAAAAATCTCATGCATACAAGTATTTATTCTATTTTTAGAAATCAAATTTGAATTCAGTTTGCATGAAAATTTTATGCATATGAGTAAGTATACTATTTTTAAAAATCAAGTTTAAGCAACTTAACTCAATCTTGAATTGAGCTTAAGTTAAGAGAGATCAACTCAATCTTAACTTGAACTCAGAATGAAGTTGAGTTGATTTTTCTCAACTCAACTTAATTCTAACTCAACGACAGATTTAGTTCTTGCTTTGCTCTTCATTGATAATATTTTATACAACGATGTTTTGATCTTTGATCTTCGATCATGAAGTCAATTTCATTGCATTCATGATGCTCATGATTATAGTGTTAAAAACTGCGTTCTCTTGCAGTCTTGCTCAATGATTATCATTCATTGAGCAGAGAAATAGTTGATGAAAGAAAGATGCACATGATGAGAAGATAAAGTATGATTGTATTAAATAACTCTTTTCTTCTTTTGATTTGACTTATATCATGTAAATGTTGAATGAATTGTTAATATAAATGTGCAATTGCAATCATTTAATGATTAACTTTGATCAATAAAAGAGAATGCATTCTGATCATTCTTTTGTGCTCTCAATTTTTCACATAGATAGATGTATGACTTGATGTCAAGTAAAGAAGATGAGTTCAAACTCTCTCAATATATTAGCATGATTAATGAATTACTACTTCTTCAAGCATTGTAATCATAACTTTCAAACTGAGATCAACTATTTTATCTGATATCTTTTCATCAATTACTTGATGACACTGTCAATGTGATGAAGATGTTTCAGTATATCAACGCAATTGACAAGTTGCAAATTCTTCAATCACTTGTAGTTGTTATGAGCATATCAAGATTAATTAGAACTAGTCAATGATTTAGTTGAGATCTGATCTAGATCTGACTCAGATTTGACTCAGATATGACTCAACATTCTTTTTCTTTCTCAACACTCTTTTCTTTTATCAACATCTTGTTCATTTACATCATCTTCTTTTCATGTTACAAACACATTTCTTTCGAGTCTAGCGTAGTCTCTGAACATTACATAAATAAAAGCTTTTGTATCAATCTTCTTCTGTATTCTTAATATTCAGTTATAACTATCTTTAAAGATCAAGCACTATTAACTCTGATCTTCATTGATTGTATCATCTAGACACGATTCTGACATTATATTAAGAATTCGTTAATCACACGATACTGATCTCATTACTCATTCAACATACTTGTACAGACAGAACGAGTCTAAAGAAATTCATTTACCTAGTGATCAACGACAATTGAAAGACAGAACAACACTAAAGAGTTGAATAAAATCAACGACGAGACTGTTTGAATTGCTAGACTACTTATTGCTCATTAAGTACGCAAAGTTCACTCGATTATGAGAATCACGATAAAGAATCTTCGTGAATTGCTCAAGAATCAAATCGATCGATAGATTCAACGATAAAGAATCTTTGTTGTTTGCTAGAAAATCAATCAAATCAATCAACAAACAAATCTCATCTTCTTTGTTGAAGATTGAATCTCATCTCATACGTCTTTCTTCTTCAATCATCAAGCATCATCATTTGTTCAATTCTCTTTCAAACAAATCTCATCATGTCTAGTCATTTGTCTACTGAAGAGCATTTTGAAGAATTTTGAAATCGTTTCTCTCAAATCTCTGATGCTGATTCATTGAAATCATTAAGTGCTGCATCATTTCTTCATGAAGATGACAAATCATTCACTGAAATGATAATATCTTTCATGTTTTACAAAATTTGAAAGACTCGAAGTCTAGTTCTTGATAAAGAAACAAATCGACTCTACGAGTTAAATAAACAACAAGAAGATGAAATCAAAGAGTTGAAAACAAGACTTCAAACTAAAGAAAACACTTCTTCTGATTTCATCTACTCTGAGCGTTCTAGATCTCAAAAAATACCTGATTCTTCGCTGTTTACTGATGAAAAGAACTCTACTTGAGAGAACTGATACGGAAAAATTCAGAATAAACTAGAGATCAACATCGATCTCTTTTCTAATGAATGATTCAAATTGAGCTATGTACATTCTAGATTATTCAATGACGCAGCAGAGATCACTCAAGCTAGATGCAAACATGATTGTGCTTATCTTTATAAAATCATCGAAGATTTTTTGAAAGAGCTAGCTCAGTTGTTCAATGATTCAAATAAGAAAGTCAACTTTCGTAAAGAATACTACAACTTGATTCAAGAATCAAAGAAATTCAGCGAGTTTTATACTCAGTTTCAATGACTATCTTTCTATCTAGACTATCACGAAAAGCAACTGATTATCGATCTGAAAGATAAAATACATTCTCGTCTTCAATTCATTTGAGTAGATCAACTAGTTCAATCTGATTCTTTAAAAGAAATTCGTTTCTATCTGATTTATTTGAATAATGATCAGCGAGTCATTCGAGAGATCAAAGACAAGCTCAAAGACGTTGATGATCTTTCAAAAACTATCTTTCATAAAGCGACTGTTGTCACTCAGTCAGTCAATCACTCAAAGTCTGATCATCTAAAGCTGCGCGACGCGATTTTAACTAGCATCAAAGAAGCAGACATTCTAGTTGAAAGCTGTTTCATATGTCATAAATCAGATCATAGCTCTAAAGAGTATCTCGATCGATCTACTAAAATCAATGCAGTGAACAAAGAATATGATTGCTTCGATTTCAATTTCAATTTCAATTTCGATTCAAAAAACTAGTTATCTTTTCAAAAGTCATCAAAGAGATAGAGATTATATCTTTGTGCAAACTAAACGAAATTCTATTGAAAGAGAATTACTTTGAAAAGTCATTTCTAATTGACATTCATCTCATCTCTCAGAAACAATCTTTCAGTCTTTGTTCTTTAATAGACAGTGATTCAGTCGTCTACACAATCATACATTCTTATCTAGTTAATAAAGTATGCAAGAAACTAGAAATTTAATTTATATCACTGACAAAAGAGAAGCTAATAAAAGATTATGATGAGAAGATATTTAAGAAGACAATCACTCATAAAATTCTACTCAATCTCATCATCAAAAGTCATAAGAAATTGACTGTATCAATGTTGATAGCTGATATCAATCATCATGAAGTCATATTGAGTAAGCTCTGAATGAATAAAAACGAAATATTACTGAATATGCAAAACAACATCATTGTTTTTTTGAATCAATTGAATACTTCTATTTCGATTTTTTCGATCTCGCTCAATTCAAAGCACTCAAGTTGATCGCGATCAACTTCGTTCTCTTTAATCACTCAGACTAAGATCTCTATGATGCTCAAATGATCAGTTTCAATCACTGCTCAGAAAGAGTCATTCTCAATTCAAAGCATAAACGTTGCTTTGTTCAAAACACTGTTAAATCATTCAAAGAAAAACAAGATCAAAGTCTTTGCTCTATTCATGATGAACATCAACAGAAAAATTGCGTACAATACTCAGTGCGATTTGAACGCTCTAAACGTCTCTTCAATCAATGAAATGACTCAGAATTTAAAAAACATTAAAGCGAAACTGCTTTCGAAATATCACGAGTTTCTAGATGTTTTTGATCGAGCTCAATCAAATAAACTACTTTCTCATCGCTTCTATGATCATAAAATTGAGCTTACTAGTGATTCAACGTTCTTTCACTGTCGAGCATATTGAATGTTCTCTGTCAAACTTCTGAAAGTAAAGAAGTATCTGAACGAGAATCTGTCAAAGAAATTCAACACTCTCAGTCAGATCTTCTATTTCTCTTCGATTCTATTCACTCTTAAAGCAAATGAAGATTTTCGATTTTGCATGAACTATTGAAAGCTAAATGTCATTTTCAAAAGAAATAGATATTCTCTATCGTTGATAGACGAGATCATTGATAAAATAGTGAGTTGAAAGCATCTGACTAAATTGAACATCATATCAGCATTCAACAAACTTCAAATGCATCTTGATAGTGAGAATTACATCATCTTTATCACTGCTTTAGAAGCATATAAATACAAGATGCTATCATTCAAACTGACTAATGAATCGATCTTCTTTCAGCAATATATGAATGACGTTCTATGAAACTTTCTGAACGACTTTTGTCAAGTCTATCTAGATGACATTCTCATCTATAGCAAAATAAGAAAGAAACATAGAGATCACGTCAAACTAGTATTGAGTCGACTACGTGAAGCTGAACTGCAGATAAATATTCGAAAGTGCAAATTCAATATAGAAGAAACTGTCTTTCTAGAAGTCATTGTATCAGAACTAGATCTTCGTATAAATCTCAGCAAGATGACAGTCATAGTCAGCTGAATCACTTTGATCAATCTAAAAGAAATTCAAAGCTTCGTGAGATTTGTTAACTTCTATCGTTGTTTCATTAAGAACTTCTCGAAGCTAGTCAAATTGTTCACTCAGCTGACTAGAAAGAACACATCTTTTGTTTAAAACAAGATCTGTGTTCAAGCTTTTGACAATCTCAAGAAACAAGTCAGCTCAGTCTCAATACTTCATCACTTCGACTTCAAACGACAAGCTATTCTGAAAATCGATGCTTTGAACTATGTAAAAGATGAAATACTATCTCAGTACAATGATGAGAAAGTTCTTCATTCGATGACTTTCTACAGCAAAAGCATGATTCTCGCTGAAATCAATTATCACATCTATGACAAGAAATTGCTAGTCATTATTCAATGCTTCAAACACTGATGATTTGAGCTGAAATGCATTGAACTACTCATTCAGATGTTCATCAATCATCAGACTTTGAAGATCTTCATGAAAAACAAACAGTTGAGTTGATGACAAGTTAACTATCTGAACATTCTATCAAAGTTCAACTTTCAGATCATCTTTAAATCAGGCAAAATAAACACTAAAGTCAATGCTTTAATCAGAATGTCTCTAGCAGACATCTCTGAATCAGCTCAGTGTCTTGAAGATCATTTTCAGACTATTCTGACTTCTGATAGAGTCGATGTTCTATCTGTTGAATCAGAAGCAAATTTCTATCAACAAGTATATATGACAAATTAAACAGATGAGTTCTGCAGCAAATATAAATAAGCTATGAACGACAACAAGCTTAAATTTCATATCACTAAACTGAAGAACTGCAAAATCATTGATGACATTTTATTTAAAAAAGATCTACTGTGAATTTCTGAGAACATGCACACGAAATTACTACAAGAAGTGCATGATCAATCTTCAATCTTTCATCTCGACAATAAATGAATCATCAATCTAGTTCAGCGTTTCTACTATTGATCAAATCATCGAGCTACTATTCGATGATACATTCAAAACTGTCATGCTTGTCAGCGAAGCAAAGTCTCTAGAAATAGCATCAATGAATTTCATCATTCTTTTTCGATTTCACAGAAACGCTGAAAAGATATAATTATGAACTTCATCACTGAACTATCTCTGTCAGAAGACTATAACGTCATTTGCACAGTTATATGTCATCTCATCAAAGAACGTCACTATGTTCTCTGTCATTGAAAAGACGATGACATCTCAGTCGAAGAAATGATTTGAATCATGCTATGAAACGTTTCTCAACTGCATGATTTATTCAGTTCTATTGTTTCAAACAGAGACTTTCAATTCATATCGACTATGTGAAAAAGTCTTTGCAAGCGATTGAGAATCACAGCTAGTCTATTCACAGTCTATCATTCTGAGATCAATGATCAATCGAAACGAGTCAATCAAGACGTTGAACGCGAACTTAGAATCTACTGCAATTATATGCAGAACGACTGAGTTAAATGAATATCTATGATGAAATTCAGTGACAATTTCAATATCTTCTCGATCACTTCAATGATTCTCTTCTACTTCAATAAAGAATTTCACTCTTGAATGAGTTTCAATTCAGATACAACTGACTATGAAACGACTTGTGAACAACTTGAAGCTAGAAAGACAAATGATATTGTTATTCAAATAAAAGAGTTACTGAGCTTTGATCATCAACAATTGAAAAAGATGAAGCTGATCATTGAAGTTCAGATCAATAAACATAGACGAAACGTCACATATGAAGTAGATGACTGAGTTTGATTATCTTTCAGAAACGTCAAGACAACGAGACTCTGCAAAGATTTGAAAGACAAACAGCTAGATCTCTATCAAATCACTGCTAAAATAGATATCTTCTATCATCTTCATCTATCAGTCAGCATGAAGCATCTGCATTCGATATTCAGCTCGAAGCTACTACAATCATATTCAGAAGACTCTCTATCAGAACAACATTCAGAATCACTCAGATCAATCACTATTGAAGACGATAAACATTGAAAGATAGATGATATATTGAACTTCAGACGCTATCGAGGTCGAATACAGTACAAAGTCAAATGAAAAGATCTAGATAGAGACGACGAATGATACTATGTTGATAAAGAGAAATTCAATGACTCAGAGAAAGTTTTGAATGAATTTCATAAGCTATATTCAAGCAAATCGCGCTAAATATCGGAATAACTATTAACAAAAGCGAGCAAAGAAACTACATTTATGCGAACATGAATTTTCGAAGAGAAAAATAATGTTACGAGCGTATCAAGTCTGATTAGAACTAGTCAACGATCTAGTCGAGATCTGATCTAGATCTGACTCAGATTTGACTCAGATATGATTCAACATTCTTTTTCTTTCTCAACATTCTTTTCTTTCATCAACATCTTGTTCATTTACATCATCTTCTTTTCATGTTACAAACATATTTCTTTCAAGTCTAGCGCAGTCTCTGAACATTACATAAATAAAAGCTTTTGTATCAATCTTCTTCTGTATTCTTAATATTCAGTTATAGCTATCTCTAAAGATCAAGCACTATTAACTCTGATCTTCATTGATTGTATCATCTAGACATGATTCTGACAGTAGTCACGACTCTCATATTAAGATTGACTTTTTCACTAAATATCTTTTCATCTTTTACTGACATTGACATGTCATTAATCTTCTTCGTAGATTGATTGTGACTGTTAGAGAAGATGCTGTCGCGTAGATGAAAACTCTGCATGATCAACTTTTCTGCTCATGCAATGTTTTAACATCATTTGAATTGCGTTGAATTGAGATCTCTTGACTCTTCTGACTTCTATTTGAACACAGAATAGAATCAAAAGATTCGTAGTCAACATCACGTACAGATGAATCTCGTTGTCAGTCTTATAAGACATGATAAAAAAATGTGTAATGAGATCAAATTAATAGTATTCGTACCTCGCACTTTCGCTCATTAAGCGAAGAATGAGCGAAAGTGCGAGGTACAAATAGTTCTGTTGAGCGATTTGTTTATTTACTTTCGAAACTCGATCTAAAATTAGATCGCTTACAAAAACTAATTCAAAAGTAGAAACATAGTTGTTGCATTGTCATTACACTGCTCGCTAGCCTGATTGAGGCTTGCGTCAATCTAGATAGATAGCTTTCTACTGTAGAATACACATCTTTATGCAATCATCAGATTTACACTTCATCATCATTCTCAGTTCATTCTATGTGCTATTCGATCTGCTAGCTGTGCAAGTGCTCAACTACAAAGTTATGTCGCTGAATACAATCACGTTCATGAGTCTGCAAGGCAGCGAGAAGATCATAATCGTGCCACGCAATCATCTACTAAAGTAGATGCTGATCACTCAAATGACGTACATCTTTCAAATGACGTTTTTTTTCCTTTATGTATTCAACCTCTTCTCATCTCAATCATTCAATCACATCATGTCTGAATACTATATAAATTTGAAGTATCGTATAGAAGAGACTATAGATGCAATTCATGACGACGAATACAAGTTTGCAAGCACTGCAGCTCAGACATTTGAAGTTTCTGTTCGAACGCTTCAAAGACGACTAGTCGAAACTCACATCTCATTATTTGAACGAGAATCACATGAATATGTTCTGAATACTGAGCAAAGGAAGACTATATGTATATACTTGACACGCCTGAACAAGCTGTCGATTTCTGCTTGGCTGAGACATCTTCGAGAAGCAGCAAATTTCCTACTGCAGCAGGCAAATCTCGTGAATTCTTCTCGAGTTGAACAGCACTGACCAGTACGATTTCTACAGCAAAATCCTCAGTTTTTCAAGAGAAAACAAACTTCTCTTGTCGCTGATAGAAAGACTTCTCTGACTGTTGAGGTGACAAAGCAACATTTCTACGATTTTCGAGATGTGCTGACCAAATATGCGATTCAATCGAATGACATATGAAACATGAACGAATCAGGCTTTCGTATCGAAGTTGAAAGAGATCATTTAGTGATTACATTGATCAAAAAGAGATCTCTTCGTGCAATTGATTCGAAGGTGAGAAATTTAGTGAGCGATGTGAAGACGATTAATGCTGGGGGAGAAAAGATTCCTCCCATGCTCATCGTTCTCGAAATCAACATTTTGAACAAATGAGTGCAGGAAAATGACCTGGATGACGATCTATTGCTTGCTACTACTGAATCCGGATATTCGAACGATGAAAAGGCCTTTGACTGGCTGAAGCACTTCGATTTTCATAGTCGAAAGGCTCAGGTAGAAGCTCATAGACTTCTGATCATGAATAACTACGGGTCCCACCTTACCTACGAGTTCCTACAGTACGCCGATTTTCATAATATCGTGATATTCACCCTTCCCCCGCATTCTACACACGTTACGCAGCCATTGAATGTGGGAATATTTCAGCCCATGAAGCATTATCATTCGGAGGTGATTGATGAGACAATTCGGCTCGGATCAACGAGTTTCAACAAACAGGACTTTCTTGCTTCCTTCACCAGCCTACGAGCCAAGGCCTTCACTGAATCGAATATACGGTCGGCTTTCAAACAGACTGGGCTTGTTCCATATTCACCAAAAGTGGTTCTGGAAAAGGTGAGGGTCTGGCAACCCCCCGAGTCAACCCCTCCACGAGATCCTTTTCTATCCTCCTCCCCTATAGAGGCCACTCCGCATGGACCCAGAGAGATTCAGAAGCTTGATACAGAGCTTCAAGACGATTTAGATGACTACGATATACCGAAGAAGCTACGCGAAAAATTTGGTCGATATATAAAGGGGTCATTAGTGGGGGCTAGCTCGCTTGCTTTGGCCGAACGTGACATTGAAGCGACTCACAATCACAGTAAAGCGAAGGCTAAAAGGGACAAACTCGGTGGATCTGTTGCTCAGAAGGGGGGGGTAATAACCGTTCGACAGGCAAGGGGTAAAATCACTGCTGGGGTGGAGGAGGAGCGAAAAAAACGGGTCCGAGCATCGGAGCGAGAGGAGAAGCGGGATGCAAATGCTCGGATTAAATGGAACAAAGCTATTGCGAAAGGCTTCAAATTAACTGGCAAGCCAGCTCAGAAGTGAATCGACAAATGGGTCACTGTTTTAGATGTAGAATACGAGGATGAGGCTTCAGTAGAAGAGGTTGTAGACCTGTTGGGGTAAAAAACGTCATTTGGGGGGTGTACGTCATTTGGGTGGCCAGCACCTACTTTAGTAGGTGATTGCGTGGCACGATTAGGTCTTACTGCGCGTCTTTTTTTCACTGCGACGGTCATATTGTTTGCAGTACGTGTCTAGTGAGCCCGGCTTGATTGAAAGTCCATGGAAGATGAATGTTGCTAAGTGTTTGTGGATGCAGTACCCGTTGTACACGAGCATTCGCAATCTTTACTTTCACCCACTCTCCAAATTCCCTGGCCCCAAAACATGGACCATGAGTCGTTTACCATACGTGGTGTCCCTCCTCGGAGGGGGACTGCTCGACGACATGACGAATATCCATGAGCAGTACGGCGACATCGTTCGAATGGCACCGGATGAACTCTCCTTTGCAACCAAAGATGCTTGGCAGGAGATCTACGAGCACCGTCAGGGCCACAATAATTTCACCAAGAGCGAAACATGATACAAAGGTAGCTAAGTTGGTTCATAGAACCAATTTGTGGACTCAGATCTAAGATACCATTGTGTAGCTCCCCAAGGAATGCCCCAGAACATCGTCACCGCAACGAATCCTCCTGATCATTCTCGCATGCGCAAAATGCTGACCAACTCATTCACCGAGAGAGCCTTACAAGGCCAAGAGCCGGTCATTGAGTCGTACATGCATCTGGTAATGACCAGATTCCGGGCCATGGCCACAACTAGCGACGCAAAGGAGAGTGGTGTGGTAATCAACATGCTCGACTGGCTGAACTTCTTCACCATCGACATAATCGACGACCTTGGATTCGGAGAGTCTTTCAATTGCCTGCAAGATAGTCAATATCACGATTGGGTCAAAACGCTCCACAACTTCTTGAAAGGGATGGTCTTTGCAGCAGCCACCCGTTTCTATCCATCAGTTGAATACTTATTCTTTGCACTGCTTCCCAAAAGCATCATCGAAATGCAAAAACGACACACAGAGTTTGCGAACAAGCGAATCAATAGGCGCCTTAATATGGAGACGGATCGTCCGGATTTCATAACTCCAATCATGAAAGACAATCAGGATTACAGAAACATGAGCGTTGAGGAGATCCAGTCCAACGCTGCAATTCTCATGGTGGCCGGCTCGGAGACGACCGCAACCACGCTAGCCGGACTGATGACTTATCTGATACAGAACCCAGAGCCTCTTCGGAAGGTCACAGCCGAGATTCGTGCCAGATTTAACAAAGAGGAGGACATTATCATCGCTGCGACCAAAGAGCTTCCCTATCTCAACGCTACTATAAATGAAGGATTACGGCTTTGCAATCCTGTCCCAGGAGGCCTCCCCCGTGTTGTAGGGAAGGGCGGGGATACAGTCTGCAATGTTTTTGTTCCAGAATTTGTAAGTTGTGACATGACAGGACCTGACACCACTGTCGGAACCGTGACCACAGCGAGGTGGAATATCGCTAATGCTCACTGACATCACTCATAGACCACAATCTCCGTCCGTCCCTGGATTGTAAGCCGCAGCCCGCGCTACTTCCACCGCCCTAACGCCTTCATTCCCGAGCGCTGGCTACCTATCAACCAAGGTCGACCATCAGACCACGTCGACGATCAACTCGAAGCTAGCTATCCATTCAGCATTGGCTGGGCCAATTGCATGGGTCGTCACCTAGCGTGGGCGGAAATGCGCATTTTCATGGCGAGATTTCTCTGGGCTTTTGATGTCCAGTCTGAAGGCCCGCCGTTAGATTGGACTAAGCTGAAGACTTACGTTATCATCCAGAAAGAGCCCGTCGTAGTGAGAATGAAATTAAGGCCTGGTACGTGAAGGCAGGGAGTTCGGCATGGGCCACATGCGACACCAAGGTGACAGAATGCTTCAGTTGCGGCGTTCTTGATCGTGGTGGGATGGAGGGAGGAAGGCACTGGAGGATTTCTTAGTGGAGCTGAAGACGAGTCTACAGTAGAGGTGATTCCGTGGTTTCCATGGTGGTGGACTGGGGGTGGGGGGGGGGGGGAGGGGGGGCTTCGATGGGGCTAGAGGGAGATCTAGATGAGCCGGGGTGGTGCTGGGTTAGGGGTTGGATATGATGGATCAAAGGTAGATGTGATGAATGTGTCTGAATAGATATACACATTGAAACCCAAGGAACTGGCGATATATTACTACCGGGTTCAGTTTTCATCCTCATCATAATCCTTACACCCCACAACACTACCAGGAGTGCCTCAATACCTTACTCCCCCACCCCTCCCGCTCCTGCTTCCCCTTTCCCTTCCCTCTCCTCCGTCATCCCCCTTAACCCACCCCAGGAATCAAGCCCCCCAACCCACCAGCCAACCCCGCGCCCCCCTGCCCGCCCCCACCCGTCTGCGTATTCGCGCTAGCACCATTGCCGGTGCCACCGTTGCCGGCACCAGCGGATTTTGCGATGCCCCCGGCGGAGCTGATGATGGGGCCGATGCTGCCGAAGATGCTGGAGAGGAGGCCGGTGATTTGGGCGGGGTTGAAGGATTGGGGCGTGGGGAGGGGGATGGCGAGGGTGAGGGGCTGGAGAAGGATGAGGGGGAGGAGGAGGTGGGTGGGGTGCATTGTTTTTGTTTGTGTGGTGGTGGTGGTGGTGGTGTTGGATTAGAGATTTGGGGGTTCGAGGGGTTTGTAGTTGGTTCCGTAGTGGTTTTGTGGGAATGATCGTGTTGGGATGAGAGAGGAGGACGAGGGTTGTTTCTTTGCCAGAGAGCGTGAGGTGGAATGTTGTGGTTGAGAGGACTTATATGGGGAACCCTCGCTTCGGTTTCGGTTAGCTCGAAACGCCATTGACCCGCCCAATGTAGTTGTACCCCTTATGGACGGAGGATCCCGTGTAGCATTTCCGCGTGGGGGGGCATGACGGACGTATGCAGCTATGGCAAGAGTGGCCGTGAACAGCTCCATTGCCCAATGAACGGGTCTCGCGCAAGATGATTGCTCGATGGATTGGAAACGTGAGGCCAAGCAGCGGGTCATATCTGTAGATCATAGTATGAAAGGCAGTAGATAGCTCCCGAGTGTTGACGTAAGAATCAGCTTCATTGAAGATACCCATAACATTGCTCCGACCTTCTAGGCCACCCTCTTACGGTCCAGGTATGCTAGTCACGTGCCCTGCAAGTTTCGACTCTCTCGCGCAAGTACACCACCAGAGCTACTTATGTTACCATTGAGAAAGACAGGAATACAGATACGGAAAGATCAGATGCAAGCATAACGAAGAACAAGGCCCTTTTTGGCAAACGAACGTAAGATAAACCTTTGGCGAATCTTTACCGAAACTTCGCAAATGGTGGTAATTATAATGAATATACGAAAAGCAGGTCATCGAATAACCACTGAAGCCAGAAGCATGCAATTCTCAAATCCCACACCTGATAACGCTTTAGCAAAGTGAAAATAACGAAATGCCCGTGCTGTGCCGCCCCACCATCGGACTTGGAACATGAACATGGTAAATAGCGGAATGTTTCGAGTGCGGCTCAGGCAATACTTTCCTCTAAGCGAGGTGTGGGGTCCGTACTAAAGTACAGTTTTGAAACTGACAAGAAGAATTGTAGAACACGAGAAGCTCGACCTACATCTCAGCACTATAGTGTCAAATCTTTTGAAGTCGCCCAAAACAGTCAATGTTTCACGGTAGCCAAAGGTCGAGAATCCCGCGCTAGAGATCCACCCCCTGCATTGTGCCGAGATGGGAAAGTCCGAATTCGTAACCACGTAGGCTGGTTGATGAATTTTGCTTTCCATCCCACGATGTTCTCATACCAGTCAAATATGAAAATACAGAGTCGCTGCTGCGATGCGCGATTGCTGTGTTGACGACTAGTCTACCTTGCCCCTTTGGCGGTATCCTTTAGCGCAGTACGCGATTTCTTCGAGTCTTAGCGATGAGCGCACGACTACTCCTACCCTAGCGACTTATGCTAGCGACATCCCCGAGTTCTAGCGACCTCAGCGAATAAGCGACTTCTCCTGCCGACTTCTCCTGCCCTAGCGACTTATGCCAGCGACTTATGCTAGCGACTTCCCCAGCGACCTGCAAGACCTTCGATACCATAACCAAGCAGCAGCTCTTCTGGCCATGATCACCCATTTCACGTGCATTATAGCTCGCTTCGACTTCAGCTGTCATAGCCTCAATTAATGCCTCGATTCCATTTTCACTCATTTCGAAACTCTTTCTCTATCAGCTCTGTAGGCTCTCACTCGCGTCTGACGCTTATCTTTACGTCACACTAACGAGTCCGCGTAGACTGCGAGTCTAAGCACGCTAATAATAGTCGAGGTTCTACTGAGTCTGACATGATATTGATTAGTGTATGCCGCGCAACGGGTTGGGTTCTGGACTGGGTGACGAAGATAGAAAGTCATTTAGAAAGCTACTCTATGTAAGATGTTTGATAGAGAGTTAATTCTAATCAAAAAGCTGAAACTGCTTGCTAGCACACATGAACTAAATTTGATGGGCAAGTGAATCATGTTTAATGTTTGCTTTTGAAGAACTTTTAGAAGCACTTATTTAATCACTGCTCGACGCGTGTTACGAACCTGACTGACGCGTGTTTTGACGCATAGAGAAAGGTGGATAGGGCGGTGGGTAGGGAGGTGGGTAAAAAGATAGAGTAGAAAGACTGATAGAAAGTTAGAGTAGTCATTCTGGTAGTAGGTAGGGAAATTCGCTTCACGCTTCGAATCACCCCTATCCTTTTGCCCCCCCCATTTACCCATATTTGCCAAACGGGTTCCCTCGGTTAAAAACCCAACCCATTACCCAACTCAATTTCAACCCATTCAGTGGGTCACTCAACCCATCAAGATTTTCCTTGGAAGGAATTTAACTCATCACTGCACCCAAATCAACTTAAGTCGTTGCGCGACGTTTTGGTAAGTGGAGCCCAGTCTTCGTGGCCGGCGGCTTCTCGAGGACGGCGGCTCCGTGGACGGCGGGTGTCCTCGTGCACGGCGACCACGTGAAAAGCGATTCCGTGAGCGACGGTTGCTCGGGGAAAAGCAGCTCCGTGGGCGGCGAGTGTGTTCTCGTGGGCGGCGGGTAATATTCGGCACTCCCTCCGTATGCGCAAACTCCAGCCTAGTTTCTCGGGCATCTCAACTGCTACCTACTCCTTGATTCTACATGATGCAACACCAACAACACACGCAACCTTTTCCCTTCTGTTCCCCGCTGATCTAGCGCAGTTTCTTGGATTGGGGATAAAATTGCTTGATACATCATCGAACCTCCTCCACCTTACCTCATCCCTCCCTCCACTCATCCTTCACACTTAACGGTTAAAAATCAAAGCATATTCTATCGGTATTTTCTATCAGCAATCATCACGTTTTAACCCACCACAACCTGATGGCGTCTCGCCTACAGGTTTAGACACTTCTGGTACAGTTGCACCTTCAGCTTTCAAGAAAAATTCACTCGATGGATGCGCGTGTGAGATAGATGGGGGTGGGCCGGTTGTTATGGGGGCAGTGTTGGTGGTGGGGAGAGGGGATGCGTGCTTGATGAAAGGGTTGCTTTTGTCTAACATCTCGGGATTTGTGGAGAATGGACAGTTTCCTCGAGATTCGTCTGTCCTGGTTTCCAATAATATTTTAGTATACATAGCCACTACATACATTCCGCCATTATGTTGCGGTAGCACTCGGAAGCATCCACATCTCACCCCCGATCAGGTTTATGCACCGCCAACCTAATTCCCACCCTCCACCAACCGCCCGCCCTCGGTTCTCGCCGGACCCTCTTACGCACTGAAGGAATCCAAGTCAACCGAAGCCCCACACAGCGTCGCACCTACTCCCCCCCAAACACGTTAGCATCTCATCCACCCATATTCTCACCAACCCCCAACCAACCAACGATCTCGGACACAAACTTACCCAAATTGTACTGCTTTGCAAACGCCTTGGTCCACCCCCCCATGAACCTCGTTGTAGTCGCCACCCCGGGTTTGAAATCATCCTGGACGGCCCAGAGTGGCAGATCGGAGCCGATGTCGGTGGAGATGCTGGCAAACATTGACGTCCATTGTCCGCTGTAGGTGATTCCCACATCAGTATCACCGTGCTCAAACCCCTTCAAGGAACCAAAAGACTCAAGAGAAGAGGCAACCCACGCATTAGCATAAATCCCCCACTTCCTGCCGCTTGCCTTCAGCGCCGCAACCCACTGCTTCGCGAGCGCCTCGTTACCGGCCGCGCCCAGCTGCCACGAGTTACACGGGTTGCCGCCCGCGGTGCTGGTGGGCTCGATGTCGAACCAGAGGTAGTTGACGGAGATGGCGTTGGAGTCGATGGCGGCAAGGAATTCGTTGAGCTGGGTTTGGATAGGCTTGCAGGCGACCCCGTTGGAGCTGCCGGTGCCTATTAGGGGGTTAGGGAAATTGAGAGTGGGTAAGAGAAGTTGGGGTGGGGAGGGTTTACAGGGGTACATGTAGGCGTCGAAGCTGGGGATGCCGGCGGCTTTGGCGGCTTTGTAGACGGTTACCATGGTGTTGTCAACCGCACCTCCCTTGAGAAGAAGTCAGATGAGCATGTTCTGGTGGCCATGGAGGAGTTTCAGACTTACCGAGCCACAAGACTGCGAGTAGCCACGGGCCACAATCTTTTGGAGACCACCTGATTTGGCGCAGCTGTAGAAACTGCTTGACGGCGCAGACGAAATGTCACAACCCTTGAGCTCACCTGATGGCGGTGGCGGCGGCGGTGGGGATCCTGCTACGCAACACTACGAAGTTCGTTAGTATGGGAACGTGAAGAAGCTCAAAGCGCTCAAGGTTTGAAAAGTGGCAGATGAGTCGGCTTGATGGGGCACAAGGCTACCTCGATATTGCTTGGGCCTGGACAAGCACCGGCAACATAGTGACCCCCATTGCACGCAGTGGCAGTGTTTTGACAGACACCAGCGCCATCAGCGGTGGAACATTTTGTCGTCGTCGTTTGCGGGACACAGCACTAGGATCGTTATGGACATGAGTCTCTAGAAGGAGGAGACCGAATTACCTGGATACTGCTAGGGCCTGGGCAAGACCCGGCGATGTACTTGCCGCCGCATGCTGTACCAGTGTTTTGACAAGTACCTGAGCCAGAGGATGTGGAGCATTTTGCCGCGGCGCAGCACTATTCGAACGTCACGCGTGAATTCACCAAAAAAGTAGGTTCAAAGAGCCTTACCTGCACGGTGCTTGGGCCGGGGCAAGCGCCAGAAACAAAATGACCACCACATGTATCCGCGGTATTCATGCAGACACCAGAGCCGGTAGATGTGCTACATGTCTTTTCAACACAGCACTCCACGCTAGTTGGGTCGTTGGGGCAGTAGCCAGCCAAGTTGAAGCCATTCGTGGTGCAGCTAGAGGTTGACTTGCAGGTCCCAGATCCGTACTGCGTTTCGAGGTCAATACTAGCGTTGAAAATGCAGCGGACAGGAACGAAATACAGGAGTTGAGCATGCTGAGCCGATTGCGCGGCCAGTCAGGATATCGAGAGAAGTAGCCGCCTCGGAACTGGCAGGGAAGGCTGACACAAGTGTAGAGCCTGCAGTCAGTAAAGAAAGGAGAAGTGTGGAAGAATACATCTTGGATAGAGTTCTCTGAACGGAGAGCGGGGCAATATAAAAGTCCAGATGGACAGGCAATCGGTTGAAGTGGAAGGAGAGAACGCGAGCGAGACGCTTCATTTAATCTCTTTCTTTTACTGTGGTATGCTGCAGCTGATTATCAGGATCACCACAAAGTTCACGATCGGCATTATGTACTTCCAGGGCCAGTTAGCTCAATGCCCCGGTGACGAGAAGTCACTTGTCAGTTGCGCGCCTCTGGAACATGCCAATCACAGCTTTCGGACCCCAACAATGGCGGTGGATGTTCGCAATTTCGTATTATTGAACTACTTTATATGGCACGTGGAGCGCTGTACCTGCATGTGAGGTATCGTTCTGCAGTAGAAATCCGGGGTCAAGGTAACTAAGTAACTGCTGGACGGTTATGGCGGGCTGCCACGAGGTCGATCATATCAGCAATTGCAGGGCATATGAGGGTTCGCGTAACACAAGCGTGTTGATTCGCTCTTCTTTCCTTAGTAGCGCATCTAGCTGAACGCGTTAGTTTGTCCGTACTCTATTCTCGAGTGCTTTTGCCTGGAAACTGGAATATCGCACAGCGGCACAGACCAATTCCTCTTTGACGCCTTTCCACCCTCCGCAATTGTAAGCGAGTTTTGACTGCTGGCGCCTTGGCGGGACGTGCAGCACGGGATTAGCGTGCTTCAGAGTGCGCCACAGTGGTACGGCCAATTAAAGTTCTGAGTCAGCCTGTAACCAATAAGGCAACATCTAATCTTATCGATCGTCGGCATGTACCGTGTCCGTTCTTTCTTGAGAGCACCAGAGGACCAAAGCATGATGACAGGGAATCCTAGAAAACGCTTGGTCTGTTCCTCGCACAACGCTCGAAGGAGGCTATTGACCAGATGACGATGGAATTTTGGGCGTTGAGACATCGTTCCTATCGAAGCACTACTGGAAGCTTGGGCGTGGGACGGGAACATAGTTACCCGCCATTCGCCAGAGTCCTTCATTGGCGTCGATATTCGAGCGATCAAAGGAATGGAGTTTGTTTTTATCATTACCGTCCTGACTAGTCGGTAGCTATGATGCATGGCGAGCGCGCCGGTCCATCCATGCTGTCATGTCGATAGGATAGTCTGGGCGCGAGGCTCGAGGTTCTAGATCGTTCGTTGGGTGTGGAGACCTGGTATCTTAGGCACATTCAATAAGTATTCACCTGATGTGTTGTTGAAGGCCAGTAGATCGGGTTCCCAAAAGTCAAGTTGAAGAATTGTAATACGTGATGTACCTATAGGTACGAAGTAGGCGCCAAGAACGAATCGAGGAACTGTCAACCCGTAGCTTAGGAAAGTAGAAGAAAGCATGCGAAAAGGGAACGCACTGCCCTGCAGGATGCCCTCCAATCAAACCAATCGTAACCTTCCAACCCTCTAATATTTACTACCATTCAACGATCCTGACTTCCCAGGCGCATTCTCAATCAATGTCCTTCCCCTATAGATGGATCATTTCGGCTTCACGGGTAGTGGTCGAACATCGACTGAGTCTGTTGCTGCCGTGCTGGCTGCTGGTAGCTCGAAGGGTTTCAGATTGATAGGCTCGCAGCGGCCAAAGATAGGTAGCTCGTCGTCGCTGCCCTGGCTGGTTAACTCGTCGCCGTGGAAATCTTGAGCCACCGGCCACTGCATCGGCACGTTCCGAGCATTCTCCATGTCTGTCCAGTCATGATGCTTTGGTCCGCCGCGCCTACCGCGACTCAAACTGCTCGATAGTTTCGAAAACTTATGGTTGAGATTCAGATTGACAAAGAGAGGTCGGTAGGTCACAACGCACGCACAGAGGATAGCGGTAGCTGGCTCGATCTGGCTCCAAGCGTATTCGTTGACCAAGGATTCTAGAGCTTTGTGAGCATGATGAGAGAGTAATAAGGAAAAGCATTACCAGTTAGGTCCTCCTGTCTGAGAATGCCCATCGAGACAACGCGCATAATTCCAGCCACACAAGAACTGTAGCTTTTCAGAAAATATCAGTTTACGGGGTTGTTATGACTTACAGGCCACCGAGAAGAAAGATACCCGACAGCATCAGCTTCTGTTTAGTGGGAAGCTTCAATTTCCACACCATATATAAAGGCAAATACAAGACCACAACATCAAGGCCTAGATTCGCAATCGTAACGCTAGAATAGAATGATTGCAGATCAATGCAATGGTCCGTGAAAAGAAGCGTTGGATCAAAAGCCGATGCGAAGGGGCGACACTGAAAGATATTCATGAAGACCTCAATGACAAACCAGAACACGCACGCAATACCAACGATGAGCGACACTGTCTTAAAGGGAGCCGTGGTGAAGATTCGGCGATAGAGTAAAAGTATCGAGATCTTTACGCATGTTATCGTAAGGGAGTAAGTAGTCATGGTAGCCATGAGAATCTGTTGCGTAGTTGAGTTGATTATGTACTCAACACAGCTGGCAGGACGGAACAGGACTTACCTTAAGGAAGGTAGAGATCTCTGTGGGCGTAAGTGTTGCCATAGGCCTTCCGAGTCCTCCTTTGACTATGACTGTCGGCAAGAATATGAAGTCAGTGAAGCAGCGAGGGGCCTCAGGTAAAAATTTACGTACGCAATACACTCGAGACTATCATGCCATACAGAGGTAGAAGACTGCCGGCAATAAACAAGTCGTCGATCCCAAATTTTGCTTTGCTCTTCCTTCGCGCTGAAAAGCGCAATAACACAGCAGCCGTGTCGATGATGCCAACTGCGGCGCTGATGTAGTAAAGTTTAGTTCCAGATGCCATTGTTGTCTGGCTTGATGTGATGGACGAAAGGGCTTCAAATCCCGCGAATACCTGAACAACTCTGACTTTCCCAATCCTAGATGAGCTTATAAAGAGACCTCTTTAAGGTTCCTAGATCCTAGAGATCGGCGTAGTCTGCAGTAACAAAATACCCAATTATCAGGTTCAAGCGGTGGCTCTAGACCAGTCATAACGGAGATCGTTGCGCCGCAAGCCATCAACGGATACGACTGTATCAATACTCTACTGAGCCCTTTGGGACTACCCCGGTGATACCAAGAGACGTAAACAGCCGCAATCATTCCAAATCGTCGGAAGCACAAACGTCATTCTAGCACATTCTAGCACAGCCAAGCGTAGGCCGTTTCGACAACTCACTTCTTCAAACAATCACACAGCCGCCATGCCGCCGCATCTCCACATTAACGATACATGTATTCAGGCGCTCCATTCCTTCTTTCCTGTGGTGATTCAGCCGCTCTTTACCAATTTGGGTGTTTATTTTATAATTTTGTCGGGCGGACGAAGCCTACTCTAATGACTCTCAGCATACAGCACATAGCTCAACCAAGCAGAGTAGGTCCACTATTAGAATCCCAACGTTTTGTGAGTAAATGTGATGGATTTATTTGCCCATTCCAGGAAGATGCAAGTTTTAGATCGATATTCTCTTGCCTTATTTCCCCCGGGGATATGCTGTCTACCTCGCATGTCAATCACATGTTGAAGCTGCATGTTTGTTGCAGGCTGACGGCTGACACGGGCTGCGGGTCCTATTGCCTATCTGATGGCGAGTATCATGGCTTAACTGCGTTGTGGTCCAGGACTAGGTTGATGCTTCTTACCACTTGACCGCGGGAACCTGCAAGATGTGCTGAGTGTGCTGAGTAAGGCAATCAGTTACTTCCGCTGAGCCATTGTAAGCAAGATGCGAGTTTTCTTCCAGTCGGTTGTAGCACCGGCTCGGCCGGGTTCTTTCTTGCCTATGACGCGTCTAATCATGTGAGAGTTCTGATTGGCTGGGATGGCTTCACCGGCTTTTTACGGGTTTTCCGCGCGCAGTGGGTTTCCGCGCTAACTATGACTAATTATCTTAGTGCCCTTTTTAGCACGCTAGACTCGATACTGTCTAAAAGTAACCTTTCTAGGTTAGAGTGCGCGGAAACCCAGTGTGCGCGGAAACCCCGTAAATAAGGTACCTACGCGTATGCAATACGGAATATCCACTTTCACTCTAATACAAATCAAATCAATCCCTGTGCTGATGTCGATCGCCATCCTAGCGTGCTTTGCTTGTGTAACGTCGTAGAGAATTGTACTACAGGATCCCGTACGATCAGCTCTGTGTGACTGTGTCTCACCCATCAGGCTTCCTCCTGGGAGGATTTGCGAAACAGGATGCAATTGTCCGTATGAATTATAAATAAATAACATTAATCGTTCGAACGAGCTCGTCATCCCCGAACTATGTTTCGAATGACTAGGAGGACATATGAAATGATATGATCATGAACCGATCCTCGAATATAAATCCTGAATTGAAATCTTGCATTAGCGTCTCAAAAGATTTGGAATTGAGGTGTTTCTTTACACGATTAGGTGTCTCCCAAGGCTTATCGTACTCAAGCCTCTGAAGCTGGTTGCTTGCGTCATATACCAGTCCACATATATGAAACTCGTGGTGCAGCTTACCTTCCGGATGCCTTCATTCGTAAGGTCATTGGCTCTGCGTCTGGTATAGAACGGGTAGGTGCATGTCTTGGGTAGTACCAAAGTTCAACGGAGTGAAGCCTGGGACTTGCCGCCTCCTATCAGCCATCAGCTGTGGCCTTACTCGCATCTACGAATCGCGCTGAATGAGAACAATGTCTACTTGACAAATAATTCTCTTCTCAACTATCTGGCTCAGCAGATCGACAATGATGCGAGAAACGCGAAGGACCATGGCACTTCCATTATCGCAATACTAGTACATGGATTGCGGCAGAAAGAACACTTGCGATGTGGCAGGATCCGGGCAAACCTTTTCAGGGTCTTAGGAGCTATACGACATCGCCCGCATCAAGGATTCTGGTATCAGGCAATATGCAGTGCCATCCTTGTCCGCATCAATGATTCACTGGAAGATCCCAACAATGGCGTGAGCCATGAAAACTGTTATCTCTAAAGACTGCGCATCTCAAATACTTCTACAGGGCTGTGAAAGAAGTAGACTCCCATTCGCGGAGGAAGCCAATCTTGAAACTTAAGATTCTCCCTCAACATATCGCTCTAGCCTCTGAGTCTTGCTATTGTGGCATGTGCTTGTCCAAGCTTTGTCTGACACTGCCATCTGGGTACGGACTGCAAAATCGCGACTGCAATGCCTTTCACAATCAATTTTGACGTACTTTATACGATATGTGAAGAGGAAAGTGCACTTCTGGGTGATCTACATTGGCTGATCGATCTTCCACTGACAAAAATCGTCATAGGTATATTACAACGGTGGAAAGCACGATGTTGCTGCGCTTTGTCTAGTCTCAAAACAAGCAAACATAGCAGCAACACCATGGCTGTATCGTTCTGTCGTCTTCGACCTTTCCAGCAAAGACAATCGCCCTATGGAAAATATCATCGATGTCCTTTCCACGTTTCAGCCTAGCTATAGACGTCTTGTCCGAGATGTTACTCTGATATGGGGCTCGAGGCGGCCTATAACCGATTCATCAGTAACCAGCGGCGGGAATCTCAATACAAGAGCTTTTGCCCACCTTCTACCATTACTCTCCAATGTTCAACGTCTCCGGTAACCCTGCTGTGCTTAGATTCTCGAGCTAGGACAAGTGTGCTAAGTCTTGCTCCAGATGGAAGATGCTTGATGTTGACGAAGACGAACTTCCCAGCGCTATCGACAACCATCATAACGTAATGGAAATTGCTACCTACCTTCTTTCGCGGAGCAATCCCGCCTCATCACTTATTTCAAGCTCGACAACTGATGACTCCCTGGAGTTTCCATCCACGAATATGGAAAGAGGACTTGAAGAAACTGCGTGCCTCGGAAAATCAGACCTTGCAATCCTTGGACCCAAATCGTTCCAAATCCAGTCCATGGATTTGAGCTTCGAAGGCTCTGGACAATTTGGACTGGTAGCACACCGTACGAGACCCAAAGAGAACATCATTGCCACTGAAACCCCGATGTCCATGGAAATCATTCTAAAAGCCTACGACTTTTCCCCAGACTGCACGGCTCTGCAGCAACACATCGACTTCTCCAAGCTTGGGACCTTAGAGCTCATGAACTGCGCAAACCTTGGGTTCCTCTTTAACTCTATGCTATGTACCTACGAAATTTACTATCTCAAAGTTTTACGAATCCGCGGAGGCACTCTCCAATCCCAGCATGCCGGATACTTTGGCAAGGAAAAGCTCGAACGTTTCCTCATGTTGCACACCGGCCTGCAAGAGCTTACCTTTACCAACTTGGGAGTCAACAGACCAAGCCTACAAGCCGTCAGCGCTCAAGGTGCGACTTTACAAGCCCTCATTATGCACGAGTCAAAATGTCTCAATCCTTCGAATACGATGCAAAGATCCACACTTAGCGCAGATGCTCTCAGGCACCTTTCGGAAAGATGCCCGCGTGTACAAAATCTATCTGTGGACCTATCGACCAACAATCTGTCTTGTTCGTCCGAAATCGCTGGAGACTTGAGGCGATACCAAAGCATTACGCGTTTGGAAATCTCGCTACCGTCATGGGAACAGTCACTATCAATCGATCGTGCTTGGGCCATCAAAACATTCACAAACGTGGCCTCGCCACGGCTGAAGAGACTTGACATATATTCTAGCAAATCCCATAGTCATTCTACTGGGCTACAAGACACTTACAAGCAGAACTCGGGATGCCACTGGCGCATCGATCGTGTGGGGAAGGACCTTTTAGCTGCTGATCTTACTCCTTTGACCGACGGGCCCAAAAGTACGATAGTCCCAATCTAAGAGAAGCAAGAATTGTGCTGGATGAAAAGGTCAAGTGAATCGTAATCGCCGGCCAGCTCGCATTTGGCATATATCAACGCCGTTACCACCGCCGTTACGCCCGGCCAGGAAATCCAACCGCTGCCCCGTTATTCATCCCTTCCCCCGATTCGGACAGATCACGTCCCGCTCTAGCCACTTGATCTTCATCTCCAGCACTACAAAGTCCCCAAACCGCTTTTCACTCGGCGCTTCTACGAGCTTATACCACGCCGTGTAACGATTAATTAATTACTTGCCCACATTGGCTCCCTACGACGACCTCCCAATGATGACGCAGTCACGACTTCACCTGGCTTCGAAGCCCCCTCGCTCTTCACACGGCTTTGGCATTGTCCATGATTGACGAAACCCTTTTCTACGACTGGCCCGTCACAGATTCTGTAACTCGCTGGCTACTACATGCCACACGTTCATACGATTTCTATACTTTTTAAACGCAGTATTTGTTCGATAGCAAGAAGCATCTTCCTACAATTTACTGACCACAAGAACTTGAGCGTACCCGTCCCTTGAATGCTGACATTTGTCGTTAAGCCGCTGAGGGAGATATTACATCGTCGCCCTGGCACTTTCCCCAGCATTTCAATCCGACCCCTTAAAGAAATAATCGCAGCATATTACGCATAACATCAACAAGATTCATACATTTCTGTGGAGAGGATCCCACATCCGACGCCAATCCTTCCTTATGTCCTACTCTACATCTTTCCTACCCACCCGTCCCCCTTTGCTGTTTACTGCCCTGCTCTTCACTACTCTGTTTTCCAATCCCTTTATCCTTCTATTGACAGAGCGAAAAGTCTCAGCTAGCTAAGGCTTCTCCAGTCGCCCTCTCCTCATCCTCTCTACCCCTCATTCCCACCTCTCCACTATTCTCCCTCCTCATCAATCTTCACTTCATAAAGTAAATCTCCACTCCTCCACGTTCATGATCCTTAATATTCCTCACTCCTCCACCTCTCCACCCCCAACATGCGAAAACTCCCCACATTCTTCGTCATCCAGCGCGCCCTCCCCATCCTATCCCATCACCCCTCCACCCCAATAAGAGTGGTTTTTTGATAAGATAGTAACTCCGCGACTGGGCTTCTAATGTAAGAAGTGACTGAGGAGATAGATTGGTGGGAGAAGACGGAGAGGGAAGATGGGGAAACCGATGCATGTAAAGGGATTGACAATGGTGTATGAAAGCCTGTTTTCAAGGGATATAGTATCAGATGATGTACATCAAACCCCGTCCCGATGGGAAGCCTATCATTGCCTCAACAGTATGAGGTAGGGATGTCGTATGAGCAAATATGCATCTCAAAGTGGTACTCGATAGGCCTATCAGTTCCAATCGAACACCGCAGAGACCTGGCCAAAATCCCCATCCAAATTCATCCAAAAGCACTCTGCGGCTTCGAAATGACAGATCTCGTCTTGTCGTACTCGACGCAGGTATCTGCGTCAAATACCCCTGAATGCATGGCGTACCCTCGGAAGGCTAACAGCCTCAACCGAGGAATAAAAAGTCGTAGGCGTGGTTATGCTGGCCACTTGCGTAGTCGTCGGTGTCGGTAACGGTCCAAGCTCGGTTGACAGGCCAGGAATTGAGTCATAGTGATTGTGTTGGATACTCGAAGTATCCGTATTTTTCGATTGTGCTATGGGAATTTCTCTTGTTCTCGAGATCGTAAACGAGGTATGTGGATCTCAGGAAAGTGTTCTCTAGAATTGTCGCATCAAAGTCCCAGCTGAGGATTTCGAACACACACTGGTGTTTTCTGTGGTGGCCGAGGGCGTCTTGGTGACGGTGACGGCGGACGAACTCGTGTGATGGGAATTGAAATCTTAGGACCGTCTCATCCGCCAAAGTCGAAAGTGACGTTCAAGTTTCGGTGCTTGAAATTGCAAGGAACTAGGACAAATGGACCATTGGGATCATCAGGTAGAGATATATCAGTTCGTTTGACGTAGTTGATGGCCAGTCGAGCGATTTCTTTAGGCAAGATTGATTATGTAGCGCCAGAGTCCGGCAATTCAGGAAACCCGGGGATAACGTCCCATGCGATCGGGGAGACATCCACACTCGAACGACCCTCATGATTCATCAGAGCTACTCTCGTGAGTTGAGCGTTGAAGCCGTGAATGATGATTCCCCCCAACTAAGACGAAGGGGCAGTCCCACCACTGGTCTATCATATTTGGCTGCGTCTACTCCTCTGAAAAGTGTAGAATCTATGGCATCGTCCCGACCACGAAGCCAGAGACTGTAATTTTGTATTTATACAAGGACAGTTCCTCCATACGACGGAGGATACTAGGATACAGAGGATCCCTAACATGTGAGAAGCGAGTTCGCCTGTTTCGAATCCAATTCCTTAGTTGGCGGGGATGGGAAAATACCGAAGTCAATGCTAAGTTTCGAATTGCACCAGTTCCAATCGTCAAAAATTTCTTGCATGAGCTAGCTAATGTACGATGAATTGTCATCACATGCGGTTCCAAATCCAACTGGGTTTGTTCCATGACCGGAAGTGCTGTCTTTATACAACTCAGGTGGACGACTTGTGAAGGGACAACTTAGACAATATCAGTCAAAGTCAGATTTCAATTCTTCAGACTAGAAATTGTGGGAGAGCATCAAGCTCACAAGCTCCGTAACGGTGACAGGGATCATGTCGCGCGATACACAGCTTAGAGGATTTTAAATATACCTACAGGTCAATACTGCCCGCATCGATTGCTACAGCTATTCGTTGGGGCGTCCCAAGACCAATATGGACGACGTAAATGATTGCGCCTCTTCAAGTCCTGCGTTGATAATGCCGCGCCCTTGGATACTTGACGTAGTAGGCTTGCGTTGCCCTATCTTTCGTAGCTTGTCTCACCTGAGACCGCCAAAACTACCTATCTTAGTGAAGTCCATGCCAACAGCTTTTGAACTGTCTGCACAGGCGATAGTGGGAGCTAAAAGGAGTACTACTTGAAAACGCATACTTGATCGAGCCATTGTTCGGGCTTTGTAAGGTGTAAAGTTGTAATGCTGAACTCAATCGTAAAGGACTAATACGTTTACTGATGAATATTAGAAACTAAAAACACTGCTGGTAGGCTGTTTCGAAGAAAAATATTATTTGCTGGCCGGGAAGATATGCCTGTGACAAAGCTCGCCTTCCTACTACACCCCTATCACTGACGAAGATGTGACATATTTAACATGACGACCGTGAACGAAGCCCTGATGCGAATACACTCGCTCATGAACTAGAGTAATAGAAATAATGGTATTCGATGATATTTCTTTTAATAAAATCAGAAAGCAGGATACGGTGAATTCATCAACCTCTTGCGCCTCATACCGTCGAGACGGAATTTAAGGTAGTAGTACATCTGAAATCTTTTGTAAGCATCTTCATAACAACATGTCAGGACATTGCTATAACGGCTTTTCCGGTAGCACTAGCCCTTGAATGTCGCAGGATAGCTAGCAAGGTAACCCAATTGCCACGTTTCCAATCACGCAGACGGCATCGCAGAAATCCAGCGAAAAACCGTAGACCACTATTAGTATATGCCATGGGCTTACGAAACTTGCGGTCCTGCCATGATAGCTCGGAGGCTTGTCTATCTGTATGTTTAGACCATCGTTAAGTGCTATATCAATAATGAAACCCTCTTCATGTCCTGAAAGATGCGAGAATATAACAGTCAGTTGTTAAAACATAACGATGGGACTTTTCTGAGCGAAAAGAAATCCTCCAGAAGCCTATCAGGGGTGGCTCCTCCGTGCCTGCAACGGTCCATCTACATAGAGCTTGTTACGAGTAGATTTAATTAACTGATCCATGGACGATGTTAAGAACCGCAGTGGTGCCAAATTCGAATCGATATTCGTGCATGTACCGTTAGGTCAATGGGGTTCTCAAATTCTAAGTATACATAGTATCTAGGATTGCCGCATTCCGGGATAGAGACACAAGCGCCGCGCTACTATCTGTGTACATGAGCTCTTTGAGTATTACACCATATCAGTTGGTGAAGCGCAAGAGACTCATATGTTGTCATTTGCAGGAGGAGAGGTGGTTTCTAGAAAAGATTGGGCACCATGATTAAAGTAAAGTGCTGTACATAGTACCTAAGAACACGCGAGGTCGGATGACGTCAGGGTGCTAGAGTCCAATTGAGCTAGCAGTCATGGACGTCATTCTCACATGGAGCTTTAAACTCTTTCAATAACTTCAGTTCATTTCACTTTCGACAATTGATTCGCTTCATGTCAATGATCGCCACAAGAGCTTCTAATCGTTTACTTCCTACAGCCTTTAGGTTCATCACCTTAGCTCCTAAAAGTAGACTTCTTTCTTGTTCAGCAATCCTCCGTGCAAAGGACCCCAAGATGTCGTCCGGACCTCCAAAACATGAGATGGCCTACTTTCCTAATATGACCGCTGCGCTGCCCTCAAAATCTGGTGAATTTCGGAGAGTCCTTTGGACTGGCTTGTACTCTCAAGTGGTCCTAATGACTGTGCCGGTGGGAGGAGATATCGGTGACGAGGTTGGTCGCCTAAACTTCCGGTTCAGGGGAACATGCTGCATTTGAAGCTGTATGCCTTTTTGGAAGATTCCTGACCTATCTCTCGATCTTCTAGGTTCACACTGTTGATCAAGCTCTCACCTTTACTTCTGGCATTGGCAAAGCAACTATTGCTGGAAAGGATCAAGATGTCAAAGCTGGGGACTTGATGGTGGTACCTGCTGGAACCCAGCACCAGTTCGTCAACACAGGCCCGACTCCTTTGGTTAGTAAATCCTTCTAAGCACATCTTGGTCTTTAACACAGCACACCCTTCAATCTGGGATCAGCAAGTACATACATTAATGGCTGTTAACGAGAGCCCGTAGATTCTTTACACCATCTATTCGCCCGCAGAGCACAACCCGCAGACTGTACATCAGACAAAGGAAGAGGGAGATAAGGAAGAAGAGGGAGGCAAAGACGAGGCTCCTGAATGGGCCCGCAAGAACAAGACCGAAAATGAAAAGGCAGGGCTAGTCAAGATGAGTGGGAAATATTAGGAAGTGATCATTGGGTACATAGTCACCACTGAAATTGATGGGTAAACATCAAGGACGATAAGTCGGCAATGCTTGCGGTTGCATGAAGAATCGGCCGTCTAAAGCGTGAAATCAAAAGTCAAACCTAACAATTATTTCTGGAAATCATTTTGATGCCGACTTCAGAGAGAGCCTCCCGAATGTGCCGTATTGCCGCACCAAAGGAGTCAATGCTACTTTTGCTGAAATATTATGATGGGCATAAGTTTGTCGCCGCCGGCAAAATGTAGGCTAATCTTGCTTTCCATGTGGCCACACTATTGCATTTCTTTGTGCGGAACCACAATCCCAAAGCCACACTTTTCTCTATCTTATTGAAATGGTCTAACGTGTGGCCAAGTACATCCTTGTATTAGCCCTGATGTCCTAGTGTTTCCGAGTTGTGGAAAGTTAAAGAAATGTCTTCAAAGATAAGTTCCGGTAAAGATCGTTCTGCCGCTCCATCATTCACAAGTCTCCGTTATACTAACACTTCGATAAATCACTACTCATAATCTCATTAATCCTCTTGTAAGTTACCTTTGTATCTTAATACTCTGTCCTCTATCCTGCGATCACCGGTCTTCATCATCCATCAAAATCTACCAGATAAACGGGGTCACACTCGATTCAACCTCTACCGCAGAACATGCCAGGCTGGTGTCCTGTCGCCTCGAGGCGCGCATATGCCTCAGAGCGTGACTTCGAGATTCGTAAGTCCCTCTCTTCTTTCTCTTACCCTGGTATTCCCACTTGAGCATTCTTTCACGACTTTACGAAGATTAGACGACAAAAAGCACGTCTGACAATTGCCAGTTCCCCAAAGTTTTGTTTCAGACGCTGAGAGGAGTGCCGAAGCAAAGAGGGAACAACGAAGGCAGTCTGATACTGGACAGTCTGGGAAAGTTGAGGAAGAGGGAAAAAAGACTAAGGATGGTGAAGGAACCAAATCCAAGCCAGCAAACGAGACCGAATCAAAGAAGCCAGAAGCGGAAATTGAAGAAGAGAAGTAGAAGGAGCGGTAACAACTCCTTGCACAGTGGCAAAGTTTTTGGGCTGAAATTGAAGAAAGAAAGAGCCGTGGTTTGCCACTCCTCAATAATGTGTAATTCATACTAATGAGATATCCAGAAATGCAACCATGGCCCAAATTAACGGCTACAGCCTACCAATTGCTCGCAAATCGCCGTCACACTACGGATTCCAGGTTGACACAATCCAGCTCGAACGCATACATGTTAAACTACAGAAATCATACATTTGCATTTCAGTAGATTACCGTGCAAGGCGCCACAATTTAGGTTATGTTGTCAGGTAAAACAGCCGCTTGATATCACAGTCTACTCCGGGCACCTCGGGTCAGATCTCCAATGCAATACATCTCGGGCAGCGGTGCAAATAGAGAAAGAAATCGTGGACCGACTCAGGCTGATATCAGAGAGGAAGTGATCAGACACGTTCCCGGTAATGGAGCCAGGGTGTCGTAGATTGTCAGCTATTTTCATTGGTTGGGTTCAAGGCATAGGGCGGTGACGGTATGTTCGTTTTATTACATAGCTAGTCCAGTTCGAATTACTTACAGATCCACCGGATCAAGGCTTGGGCATCCTTCTGTCCATGTATTCAATGGCCGCCTTCGCCAGCTGACTTACTTTGATCACTTTCTACGCTTCTGAGGGAGGAAAAAAATCTGATGGGCCCGGAAGACGGATCCTGCGCCGGGGTCACCTTCTTTACCAAGCCGGTTTGAAACTCTTATTCATTCTTTCTCTACTTCGGCGATCTTTCTCCACTTCGGCGATCTTTTTCCAGCAATGGCAACGATGTGGACGTAATGATTTAGACACCATTCTGTCAAGGATTACAATGCTCCCAAAACCTACGAGCCCCGGAGGTTTTCTCCCAATGCCTCTGTGGTGTCCCTCACAGCATTACGGCCCACAACTCCAGAAGCGGTGCCGTAGATAAAGTCCCACATGAATCCTCCGTTTTCCCTCACTCAATAGGTCTAGCTGAACCACACCGTCTCAGCTTCTCTCCGATTCAGATTGTAGACCATGAGCTAATTCTGTGATTCCGCTCTCTAATTCTGTATGCAGAGTTCACATCGTCCACTCCAGACAGCACATCCGGCATCGATACGACTATTAGATGGCTAACAATACCGACGATCATTTCAAGCATGACTTTAGTAGCGAATCCGACACGCTTAGAATCTATTCCGAGTACTAAAAGCAATAAAGCATCGGACACTCCAACAACTTCAACAAATCCTACATGGGGGAATTCCCGTCCACTTCCTTCGCCACCAGTAAGATCTTAGCTGAAGCACCGTCATAGAAGGTCCGACGCTGAAGAATTTTCGCAGGTCGGACAGTAGGTAGAAAGGCCGGCATCGCTATTGGTGTAGCCGCAGTGATAGCCTTGTTTTTCCAATGGTAAGAATGACCTACAAAGTATAGGGAATGGCTAAGACTGATAGTGGTAATCAGACGTTGGCCGAAAAACTCGAGACGGAAAACATCAGTGAGAGAAAAGGCCTCGAAAGAAAAGCCTTCAAAGGGCAATCAAGAAGTCCTTACCAGGATACGATCACTTAAGTCAAGGAAAGGTAGCAATATTGTCGCTTCGCTTGAGCTCTCTTAAGACATGCAGGGTTCGATGACCGGTCCCAAAAATATGTGTAACGATTCTCCTGCACAGAATACTATTTGTCTGAGTATCATTCGAAGGCAAAGGCCCAACAATAGTGAATCAATCCACAGCTTTTGAATGAACAATCCCTCCACGCTTTGAGAGTGCCTGGCGATCAGACGTTACCTTGCTTGTACTTCTACGTCGTGTATTGGTGGAGTTGGAAGTAGTAGGATCGTTGGAGGGTGTCTTCAACAATCTCCCTCGCAGCTACACTAGGAGAGCACTGAGCTACAAAGGAAACCTGAAGAAGCCATCGAACCTGGTCCAATCTCGCTCGAAGAATCCCTTGCACTCCCTCAACACCTTGCAATCTTCCTTATGCCCCCTTTCCTTCCAGCCAGTCTGCTGACAAGCCTGCAGTAGAACCGTTAAAACCAAATCGCCTTCCGCGGTGAGTAATGACATACCTCTCCACAATACCAGAAGAAGCCGCATCTGCCACACTTTGATATCCTATTCTCACGCTTCCCGCAAGCATGGCATGCCCTCTTACCATCCACCAATACCGCCTGCGCGTCGACGCGGTCACTCAATGCGAGTAGACCGGCTAGAGGGAGGCGTACTACCTTATAATTCAGCACACGCCCAAGACTCCATGGCCTTGATACTTACTTGACAGGTACTGCTCTCCTCCTGCCTAATACCAACCGTCATGTCCAGAAAGCCATGTTGATGTGCGTACAATATGGCGACGGTATCGCCCACTCGATACTTGCTTAAGTCTGGAGTCCCATCTTCAAGGTAGAACGCAATTGGAAACGTCCCACCACTATGGTCCTTGACCAGAAGACGCAGCCGCAAAAAGTGGTTGACGTGTGTAATTTCGGCCAATAGGCACCAGTGGCGCGTCGGATGATACATATATCCGCCCACGGAGTGGTAGTAGTCGAGGTCCATGTCATTCTCGTCAGGACAGGCGCTAAAGGGAGGGAAATGGCGTGGGTTACGAAGATCGGTCGGCATGATAAAAAAAAAATTTGCAACCTCAGCTGTAGAAAGTTTCGAGAGTACAGAAGAGGCTTTCTCAGGCTGAGAATGGAAAGGTAACAATCAAAAGAGGTAAATAGGTGCTTTTACACCACCGGGACGCGCTACTGGCCGCAAAGAAGCATACAAAGAGTAGACGGGTGATGGCTAGACAGACACCAGCCGAATTGCATTAAATGCTTTCATATTTTCCATGATATAGACGTTGCTACCCTTGGTCTCAAGCAAGATTCTTTGTTAGCCTTGCGGCAGAGTACATACCTACGTTTTCGGAACCAACAGAACCTGAACGCAAAACCGCATCGAGAGGTCTGAACCTTACGATTCCCATACTGATTCTCGTCTCTTCATCTTATATATACCAGCTATACCAATGGCAAGCAAGTTTGAGATTAGATATCTTCATTAGGCAACGCCCGGCACCCAAACCAAGCGACCCTTGGCCGGCTACTATCACCGAACACGCGACAAATACCACCTTAGTATTATCTTTGCCTGTCTTCACGTCGTCGATGAGCATTCTGGATGGCTCAGACAATCCACTATTGCAGGATCAAATACAGCTCAATGGCCAGCATCAAACCCCAGCAACAAGATAAACGATAAATCAAAGGCGGATTCAGGAGGTTCGGAAGCGCTCAAACGGGATCAACTCCGCAACCAAAGGCAGCCACGGTTCTACACCTGTAAAGAATCTAGGGTTGGCTGCACGTGCCCGATCTCCTGATCTCTAGCCTGCTTCAGGGCTGTGGCGAGATTTTGCTGTGAGAAGTTGTCAATTTTTCAAATTAATTGAAAAGGACTTAACATATTGAGAGATTAGAGACTATGACTATGTAACAACCGAATGTAGGTTTAGATATGAGATATGAGAATGGTGTGAACTAGCCAGGGTTTCTATGTAGGTTGTTGTTAACAACGATGATTTGGTCTAATGTACTAATCACTTCTCTTATAGCAGCACCTGACGGACTTACGATCATAACCCGTCTGGACGATAAACTACTACGCCAATAGGCATGCGTCGTTTGTATTGAGGGTATGCAAACAAGCGTGGACATGATGACACGATATCATCCGTCTTCTCAAGCTCCAATCGACCGTTCAATCATTCTTCACACTATGCGTTAACTGTAGGAATTAGCATACACAGCCCGAACACATGACTCCATAACTCATAGCTCATACGTCCGTAGTTCTTGGCCGTCAACTACAAGTCCTCATCCTCATCGCCGAGCCCTTGTCGGTCCGCAAATTGCATGAATTCCCCATCCCCACCAGTGATCTTCTCCCACGCATCCCTTACAGTTCGAAGCAGGTCGTCTTCCAATACCAAACCAGGTGGGAGATCTGGTAGCTGCAGGATCCTATTGGGCACAGTACTACTTGCTAGATCGTCTAGGTCGCTTATCATATCTTTACTCGGATGTTCTGAGATTGCGTGTTCCTGGGTATAGTGAGCGCCCCAGAGGACATCTGGTTTAGGGTCTTCGACCACAACTGAAAGGAGGTTTTTGACGGCCATATTGAGTAAGGGAAAAGCTTTTGCTGGGGACGTGTGGCTGATTGACGCATAAATAACACCTGGGTCATTCGATATCGGTCGTTAGTTAGGTCCTTTAAACTGATAGCGAGCGCGGAAGAGAAATAAGGCGGAAGGTGCACATATCAGACTGTCAGAGGTATGTTATCTTCAATGGATATTGCAGACAATGTAGATAAGTATTCGTTGTTGGATCATCATGAATGCAAAAACCTGGCAGGCAGCGAGTATGATCAAAGAAATTAGTTGAGACTCACATTGGCCGGCGGGACATTCTCCCGTATCACTCGAGTGCACCATGAGATATACCGGCGGCCGTTTGTCGGCACTAAGAGATGCAGTGGGATAGACGACCAGGGCACCAGCGGGTGGAGGCGATCCTTCACTTGGAAGGGGGAATAGGGAGGAAAGTGGCGACGACACAATGCTTATGGTATGGGCTGTCTGTACAGAGGTGTGATCCGGGGATGATCGATGCTCCGAAGGCAAATCACAAAGATTACCCACGATCCAATGAGTCCAGATCTCCTCTCCGTCATCAAGGCGTACTCGTAAGGGAGGCGCCGTGTCGTCAGGACTTGATGTTTCGTTATCTAAAGATTGTTGACGTGTGTCTCTGATACTCTCGACTCCATTGTTAAGCACATAAACGCCGCCACCAACAGCCAGAGCACGACAAGCCACTTGGGCTACTTCGGCTAGCCCGCCCCATCTCGGCATGACTGAGCCAAAGCCCGGTCCAAACACTCCTATTGAAGTAAGATGTCTGTGTATCCGAGGAAGGGCATATGATGTCGTCGTCACTGCTGGTTGGTCCGGAGACAAAGTCAAAGCTAATAGTGGCGGTTGTAATGGCGTTGGTATCTTAACATGAGCTGTCAAGAACTCTGGAAAAGGCTTTTCCCCCCATTGCTCCAATATTGCTGGATGGGATTCGACGTCTGCAGCCAGCTTAAGGAATCTCATCAGCGCTCTTGTAGATCTGAGATCAATGCTAGTATCTCCAAACACATCCTCCCGACCTCCTGGGATTCGTTGTAGTCTGTTTGGAGGATCCGCTGAGTTTGAACCAGACACGTTATCATCCTGCCCAATTCCCTTTCCAGAATGTCCATCGTATATCCACCAACTACCGACAGCAAGAAATTCCAATTGTTGGTAGACCTTTGAAGAGATAAGTGCCGGTAGTAGGTTTGAGCGAGTGTAGATCAGTTGCGGCGATAGCGATAAGCTATATGCGCGAGAGAAACCTAATCTGGACTCAGAGCCAGGGTCAGGCTTGTGTGAGATCGTAGCATTCGTGAAAGGCGAAGAGTGCGAAGCTGACGGGAGCGATGCTTTGAGGCTGTTAGCTAGATGCAAATTAAGATACAATGCCAACTTTACCAAGTCTAACGGAGTCAACCCATGCCTCTATCTCTTGTAAGCTAAGAGCTGCTTCTGCGCCTCCGTAGTAGTCGTTTTTGTCGACATGCAACACTTTCTTCCCAGACCTTGAAAGGGCGCTTTCTCATTGCTACGTCAGTCAGAAACGTCTAGCTTCTACGCTTTGTCTCTGAAGCTGGCCAGAGAGCCTTACAGTGCTAGGAGAGATTGTGAGATTCCAGTGCCCGAAAGCACCACATCCCATATTGTTTCGCTAATTGACTCCATGGTTTTTGAGGAAACGTTTGGACAGTACGGATGTATCTAGGTAGTGAACAAAAAATCTCGGTTAGGTAAGGTACCTCTGGTGCCTAGTGGAGCCGGGTGACTAAGTCAAGTCAAGTACAAGTTTAGATTTTCGTTGTTGCACCGTTGCACGGCCTTCACTACAACCACATTCACATACTACCTATCTCATGCCTACTATGTTGTGAAGATAAATGCTCCCTGAGCCTTCATTGGCTTTCAGGATATGAATGTGTGAGAATGACCAATGCCATCCTGTATCTACTGCTCTGGATTTTGCCTGAAAGAAGCGGTTCGTTTTGTGATGGTACAGAAACACTGCTTGAAATCTTTCGCCTAAGAGCTCGAAAATGGTACAGGCGAAGTCTTGAAATTCTTCTTGTATGTTTAGATGAATAGTACGTTCGATGCTGGAACAACGACTGAGGTACGGATGGTTTCCAAGAAAATGGAACGAACACCGCACGTGCACCGTACTATCTAGAGCAATCCGATCGTTCTGATTTCGGCTTTGTTAAAGACACAATGGATAAATACTGCCCACACATATCGTTTGCTCTCCAAAGCCCAATAAGACAAAGCCTGCTTTGCTACATACATCGACTGTCCCAAGATAGCAGAGCAGTTCCGTTCCAATGCCATTGCTTGTACTTTGCTATTGAACTTACTGGGCTACTCGTTAGTGAGAAAAAGTGTTAAATATGACATTTACTACTTACCTCTCCTACGAACGGGAAAACAGCCAGAATGACACATGCGTGGCAGTTGGACCCCTGTTCGTTGGTTGACTGACGGATGTTGGCAATGGTGAATTCTCCAGGATTTCGTGCGCCATACCGTGTCGTACCGTTGCAATCCCCTCTCAATGGACTAAGTTCAAGTCCAATCCAGCCATTAGTGTCCCCATGCATTTCCCCCTCTATTCCACGAGTAGTTTCGCCGAGACATATGCCAAAATGATAGGCGCATAACTCAGACATCTTCTTGCCCTTCTTCAACAACCCTCGCCTTCAATATCTTCATTTGATCTACTGGTCTATCCTCCGCTCCCGTCTTCACCAGCCCCATTCTTTGCACAACCCTCAACCCACTCTTCACCCTCCCGAAAATCGTGTGCTTCCCATCCAGCCATGGCGTCGGCGCGAGGGTAATACTATTACTATATCAGTGCCGCGAGCCATTCAATACCAGACGGACATCACGAACAAGAACTGACTACCGTTGGTATTTGGTCCACTATTCGCCATGCTCAAAACACCTGCACCAGTGTGTTTAAGAGAAGGGTCGATCTCGTCTTCGAATTTCTCGCCGTAGATGGATGTTCCACCCCGTCCGGTGCCTGTAGGGTCGCCGGTCTGGAGCATGAAGTTGGGGATTATGCGGTGGAAGAGAACGTTGTTATAGTAACCGCGGCGGGCGAGCTCAGCAAAGTTTTTGCATGTCTGGAAAACAATCAAAACGAATCGTAGAGCTAAACAGAGAAGGAGAATTTACCTTGGGTGCATGGTCGTTGTATAGCTCTACCACCATGGAACCCTGCGAGTTGTCAGCTAGTATCTGAATTGGGACTACGACGGACTTGACTGACCATAGTGGTGTCGATTGCTACATTTGTGGCCATGCTAGTTTACTGATGCTCATGCAAAATTTTTCTACTGCAAACCCAGTTCGCCGAGCCCTATCAGAATCGCGGCTATCCATAAGCGTGCATCAAACTTCCACTTGATTTAAATATCCTTTGTCCATACCGTTAACAGGACTGAAGAAGGCTTCACCCGTCGCTCTACAGTGATTCAATCTTGCATTGTCAACATGGCCACAAATCCATTGGCGACCGCATCTACTACCCCCCAACCCCTCTCTTTCCCCGCCCTTACTTTCGCCAAACTCTCCCCTCACGCCTTCCTCCACGCCCACCTCACGTCTCCTGCAGGCCCGACCCGTCCCTCTCATCGCACGCCCTCACAATCGCGTCGGCCGACCGTACACACTGGCTCTCTTACCCACGCCAATGGCAGCGCGGTCGTCCGCATTGGTGATACCGCTGCTGTATGTGGTGTTCGTGCTGAGATACTACTCGCGAAAGATGTCGCAGGTTATCAGCCCCCACGGCGATCGGTCCAGGAGTCTACGAATGGGAACGAGGGGGACAAGCATGCAACTAAGAGGAGGAAGTTGAGGGAGGACAGCGCCGAAATGGCCAGTCTAAATCTACTGGTGCCGAATCTGGAGCTTGCGACTGGGTGCTCGCCGGCGCATATGCCTGGTGGCCCGCCTTCAACCTTGGCGCAGACATTGAGCCAGAGGCTGTTGACATTGATGCATACCTCGCGGTTAGTGGATCTGGACGAATTGAGGATTTGGTACCATCCGCCAAAGATAAATCCCCCAGACAAGATGGAGGAAGACGATGTCAATGAGGAGGATACAAAGTCGTCTGTTAAAGCTTTCTGGACCCTTTACGTCGATATTCTCTTCATCTCCCTTGATGGAAACCCTTTCGATGCTGCATGGGGCGCTATGCTCGCAGCGCTGCAAGATGTTCGATTGCCGAAGGCGTGGTGGGATGCCGATAAGGAGATGATTCTGTGCGACGATGACGCTTCTATGTCAAAGCCGCTGACCCTGAGTAGAGTGCCGATTGCGGCTACCTTCGCCGTATTCGCAGTTGGCAAGGCGGGAGCGAAGTGGATATTAGCAGATCCAGACGCGTTTGAGGAGAGCATTTGCGAGGAGACAATTACTATCGTCGTTCAAAAACAAATACAGAACCTGGTATGGGATGTCGTGGCTATTGAAAAGACTGGAGGGTTTGGGGTGGGGATAAAAGACATAAGGCAACTAGTAGAGATGGCGCAGGAGAGGTGGAAGGATTGGAGCGAGGTGCTGTCTAATCGTGGTGGGGCGCCGAAGAAGCAGTCTGGGAGTAGCGGAGAGATGTCTGAGAAAGCAAGAATAAAGGCTGAGACAGAAGAGCGTGTCAGGATCAAAATGGAGAAGTTGGGCATGCCTCCGCTCAAGTCGATTAAGACATGAGAGAAGGTTAATAAACTCTATACTCCCCGCAGTCCTGGTACAGCTTCTGGACTTGTACCGAACGCTCGCTCACATTGCATGGTAGCGAGGCCTCAGCACCACTTCGATACAGTGTAAGAGGGATGGGCGGCTATCGTATCTTGAATCAAGAGCTTTGACTGGAGCTCTTAGCAAGTAGTAAAGACTTCTATCACAGAGGCCACAAGTCCCAGGGTCCTCACCGAAAGCGTTGTGGTGGCACGCATGCTCATGATTGGATAATTGGGACTCGGATTCTTAGCATAGCTCAGGGGACAGTGGTCGCATCGCTCTCTACGATATAGCTAAAGCATTTCAAGTGTGAGGTATATCACCTTCTGGTGCTATTCCTGCCTTGACGTGCAACTTGAACTAGTCGAATTATATTTGAACATTTTGCCTTCCCTCATTTATCCAGTTACATGAGAAACTCCCAGAGCCCAATCTCGTTCCCAGCACTACAGCTTTTCCAGGCTCCCCATACACCGCCATATTTCCTGCGATTCTATTGAAAATCCTCCTACCTCCGTACACGCCGTATGAATATTGCAGCCCCGTGTTTCCAACTGACTTTACTTTACGAAACACCTCTACTATAATTTACTACTCACACCTTCCTCCTCTTCTCCGCCCGCCCCGGCCCCTCACCAGCCACTCCCCTTCGTCTCAACTCCCCACTGCTGGCCTCGCTGTCCTCATCCAATATACTCTCAGAAGCCTGCCGGAGCTCGTGTTCTAGCGATGGCGACTTGGGGATGGATGTTTTGTTGCCCTTTTCTGATTGGGGAGAAGATTGGTCTACGGAGGCTTCTGGGTTTTCGAGTGGCTTTTCCTTAAAGGAAGTTTGGGGAAGGGCGATGGAGAACGAGAAGAGCTCGTTTGTACGATTGCGGTGCGAGGTACTCTCTTTACGTTTCTTCTCCTCTCCCTTGTTTTTAGTCTCGTCTGCTCTTGTGCTTCCGTTGCCTTCTTTACCTTCTTCGACTATGTTATCGAGAGTCTTCTGTTTCTTGAGAAGTGAGAAGGGACTACCCCTCTCAACCTCTTTTTCCTTCTTGTCCTCCGCCGACTCCTCATCTTCGGCCTCCGAAAATTCCCACATCGTCTTCAAATCGCCCCTGATGAAAGATGTACCCCACAACGAACCCAATACGCCAGGAACAAGGTAGAGAAGAGCGGGCTGAGCGTGGCCGTAAACGTGCATGACGCTAAGTGTGCATAGCATGCCTATGACATAGCCGACGAGACTGGAATTGAAGTACGTCTTTGGAAAGCCACCGCCGTGCTGCTGTGTTTGGGTATTGCTCTTTAGTTGACCGACCCAGAACCGCTCGCCCCAGCTACCTGTAGCGGGCTGCCATTTGGCTTTAATTATCTCAGATCCTGGCAAATCGGCTACATCAAGCTCTGCGAGCTTACCAGTGCCTTTCAATGCAGATTTGCGCTTCTGTTTTCGCAAGTAGAACAGGTAGAGATCGAACCTTAAAGCCAACCCAATCATAATGCCCGGCAAAACCACATCTCCAAGGCCTAGCATCGACAACGCCTGCTTCCCCGGATCCTCATCCGGCCCTGGCGGTCTCGGAAACAGCAGTTTGGCCGGAATCTCGAGTTTTGTAGCTACCGTAACCATCAATGGAGTGAAGAAAACGAAGTAAATGTCGTAGAAGAACAAAGAGCTTAAAATCAGTGTGCCGGTCCAAAACGTGGTGGGGGACATGAGTTGAAGAGTACTGTATGCGAAGCCAAAACCCAAGATATTGGTCAGCCACCATGTTTTTTTGACAAGGTTGTAATAAAGAACAACGGCGCAAGCGATGCTGAGACCGAAAGCCCCTTGTGGGCCAAGGCGGAAGCGCGAGTAGCCTTGCTTGCGAAGGTAGACACGGATATTTATTTTCTGAGATGGGAAATCTCGTAGCGTCCAGAGAATATGATACAATCTCGCTGGTAGCGGCAACCTTGAAAACAGTCCTGGAAGAGGACTCGAGATTTGAGCTGATCTGTCAGGCAAGCTCTCTACTTTCCTCAATTGCGGTCGCACCTCCCACATTCGACCGTCCCACATATACCTATCCGGGAATGCGTACGAATGTAAAACTCCCATACCATCAGTGAGCAGCCTAGCTACAGAAAGAATACCAAAAACGGAGAAATACCAATTCAGTATCTTATTGAGTAGAGCCGGGTCCTGCAGCCATTTGATGATGAAGTAGAGCCCAGTAAGAGTACATCCAGCAAGGAGAGGAAACATGATGGCATCCCCGGGGGAGAGGCCCTCCATCTTTTGTTGGCTTTCTTCGGTTTCATCATCTCCGCTGTCGTCTTCTACATGTTCCCCGCGCCTGGAAGGTTTCGCGGCTGATGAGGGACGCGATAGCGACGCATGAGCACCAGCATAGATAGGGAGAAGGGCAGAAACTATCAGATGTAGATAAGTCGGTATGACTGGCTGGATGAGACTGAAATGGTATGCTATGCGTCCCAAAATTTCCATGCTAGGCTCCATTGCGGAATTGCGTGAATGACAATATGAAAGCTACTTTAGAAGTGCGACTTTAACGCTGTATTAGCGAATTTGAAGGGAAGAATGAGTGGCGATTTCGTGTTGGTTCAAGAAATGAGGAGGGCAGCGCAGGAAACAAACAAGACTCCAAATAGGAGATGGACAGCGGCGCCTCTGGCGCCTACTTGCGCGGCTGTAGGAGTATTCCCGGCCCGATGCACGTTCCGGTCCCGTGCACACCCCACTTTACTACTTTCATCTTTCTTCAAAAATCAATTACAAATTCAATATGGCTTCAATTGAGGCAGCGCTTGCAGATCTA
>JAABUT010000802.1_pt1 | contig 43080 bp, 41 predicted proteins | sample 5559281 | NCBI WGS metagenome assembly JAABUT01 (sample SAMN10711880, study PRJNA513359) | rock metagenome | isolation source: Antarctica rocks | place: Antarctica: Victoria Land, Ricker Hills nord | collected 2016-01-04
CACGAGTTGCAGCAGCGGCTGATCGCGGGCGAGCGGATCGCGGGGTATACGGAGGATGACGTGCGCCGCGCCCTCGGTCGCCCGGTCGCCCGGCCTGATCGTGCGGGGTGATGCCCGCCATGCTATCCTTGCGCGGGCAACGCCGGACGAAACGAGGGATGCGATGGGGTTCATCGAAGGCGGCACGGCGGTTCTCTTCGCCGTCGTGATGTATGCGATCTTCTACGGTATCGTCGGCGTGCAGGTGCGGAACGTCGTCACCGCCGACGAGGAACCCGTCGCGCGCGTGTTCGGGTTTCTCGGCATTACCTTCGTCTCCCTGATGGTCTGGGGCATCCTCGGAGGCTTCGTCTACTGGGTGATTCTCATCTGGTTTCGCATCTGGCTGCGCGACCCGCACCCGTGGCGGCAGGAAATCCTCAGCACGACGGGCTGGTTCCCGTTCGGGTTTATCCTTAAGCACGGGCCGTTCCCGGTGGGGGCCATCCGTGGGGTCGTAATGCTGCTCGGGTTTCCCGTCGTGCTGCTGGTCGCGGCGGGCATCGTCGCGCTCATTTTGCGGGTGCGCGATGCCGTGATGAGTCACACCGAAGGTCGATCACAGGCTGGGCAGGGCGCACCGTCGCCGACAAAGGAGTTCCGTTCGTGAAGCGCGCGTTGATGGTCTGGGGTGGGTGGCAGGGGCATGAGCCGGAGCAGAGTGTTCAGCGGTTCGCGCCGTATCTGCGGGTACAGGACTATGACGTGACGATCGCGGACACCCTCGATGCGTACCTCGATGCGGCGTTGATGGGCACCCTCGATCTGATCGTGCCGGTCTGGACGATGGGGACGATCACGAAGGAGCAACTGGCGGGGTTGCTCGGCGCGGTCGAGCGCGGCGTCGGCATTGCGGGCTGGCACGGCGGGATGGCGGACTCGTTCCGCGACAGCGTCGAGTATCAGTTCATGGTCGGCGGGCAGTGGGTCGCGCACCCCGGCAACATCATCGACTACACGGTGAACATCACGAACCGCACGGACCCGATCACGGCGGGGCTGGACGATTTCGCGATGCACTCGGAGCAGTACTACATGCATGTCGATCCCTCCAATGAGGTGCTCGCCACGACGACCTTCGGCGGTGACATCCTCCCGTGGATCGCCGGATCGGTGATCCCGGTCATCTGGAAGCGGCGGTGGGGCGCGGGGCGGGTCTTTTTCAGTTCGGTCGGCCATGTCGCGCGCGACTTCGACGTGCCCGAGGCGCGCACTATCGTTGAGCGGGGCATGATCTGGGCCACGCAGTAGCGAGTAACGAGTAACGAGTGGCCGGAGACAATGCCCTTCTCGCTACTCGTTACTCGTTACTCGCTACTCGCTATTTCCCGAAGGGGGTGCTATGACGGAACCGGTGAGAGTCGGCCTCGTGGGGTGCGGGACGATCAGCGCGATCTACCTCAAGAATGCGCAGCGTCTCGCGGCGTTCGACATTGTGGCGTGTGCGGACCTCGTGCCGGAGCGGGCGCACGCGCGGGCGGCGGAGTACGGCGTGCCGAAGGCATCCGGCGTCGCCGCCCTCCTCGCGGACCCGGAGATCGAGATCATTCTGAACCTGACGATCCCGAACGCGCACGCGGAGATCGCGCTGGCGGCATTGGAGGCGGGCAAGTCCGTCTACAACGAGAAGCCGCTGGCGATCAGCCGCGCCGACGGGCGGCGAATGCTGGAAATCGCGCGGACAAAGGGGCTGCGCGTCGGCTGCGCGCCGGACACCTTCCTCGGCGGGGGCATCCAGACGTGCCGCAAGGTGATCGATGACGGCGGCATTGGCCAGCCCGTCGCCGCCGTCGCGTTCATGGTGAACCACGGCCCGGAGCACTGGCACCCCGACCCCGACTTCTACTATCAGACGGGTGGCGGGCCGATGTTCGACATGGGGCCGTATTACCTCACCGCGCTCGCCACGCTGATCGGCCCGGTGCGGCGCGTCACGGGATCGGCGCGGATCACCGCGCCGGAGCGCACGATCATGAGCGAGCCGAAGCACGGGACGACGATCCACGTTGGCGTCCCCACGCACATCGCCGGTGTGATGGATTTTGTGAGCGGCGCGGGCGGCACGATCATCACGAGTTTCGATGTCTGGGGGAGCACCTTGCCGTGTATCGAAATCTACGGTACGGAGGGGACGCTCAGCGTGCCGGACCCGAACACCTTCGGTGGCCCCGTGCGCCTGAGCCGCCCGCGCGAGCAGGGGTGGGAGGATGTGCCGCTCACGCACCCGAACGCCGAGAACAGCCGGGGCATTGGCCTCGCGGACATGGCCGCCGCGCTCCGCTCCGGTCGCCCCCACCGCGCGAGCGGCGAACTGGCGTACCATGTGCTCGACCTGATGCACGCCTTCCACGACGCCTCCGACGCGGGGGCGCACATTGACATCACGAGCACCTGCGAGCGCCCCGCATCGCTCCCGATCAGTCTCGCGGACGGCGAAGTGGACGCGTAAATAACGAGCAACAAGCAATGAGGGAATCGCGCGCGATATACTGGGTGCGACATGTGCGGAGAAGGAGTACCCGGATGGTGACGAAGACGCACGCGACAGTCGAAGATCTCTACAACGCGCCTGATGACGGCAAATACGAGCTCGTGGAGGGAAGGCTGGTGCATATGTCCCCGACAGGGTTCCGGCCAGTCCGCATTGCGGGCCGCATTTTCAACGCGCTCTGTGACTATGAGGAAGCAACGGGGAGTGGCATGGCCATCGGCGATAATCTCGGCTTCATCGTCCGACAACCGCGTCAGCGTTCCTTCAGCCCTGACGCCGCGTTCATTGCAGGGGCACTCGAAGAGACGGATGATTTCGTCGAGGGCGCGCCCCTGTTCGCTGTCGAGGTGCGCTCGAAGGGCGACTATGGCCGGGCGAGCGACGCGGAATACGCTGTCAAGCGCGCGGACTATTTCGCGGCGGGTACGCGGGTCGTCTGGGATGTCAATCCGCGCGAGCGCACGATTGCTTCCTACACTGCCGATGTTCCCGAGTCGCCGCATATCTTCCACCCAGGGGAGATTGCGGACGCGGAACCCGCGCTCCCCGGCTGGCGGGTCGCCGTGGATAACGTGCTGCGTTAGACCGTGGAAACGCACATGACAATCACCCGGCTTCATCACGCGCAGATCAACCCAGCACATCAGAGCGTTCGGCTACGCGGTGGAATCCGGCTCGTAGGGATGTTCGCCCGTCATCACGCCGATGGCGCGCTCCCTGAGCACGATAGTTACCTCGCGGATTTGCTCGCGCAGTTCCTCGCCTGTTTTTGGCGTGAAGATTAGTGTCGCGAGCGCGCCAAAGAGGATGCCGAGCACGAAGCCAAACCGGAAACCGCACCGTGGTTGCGCGGTCTCGTCCGGCGTGAAGGTGCTATGACCCATCGGGAGCGGCGTATCGCTCGTTGCCATTGATGCTCCACGGGTATGGTGGATAACGCTCCTGCCGCCACCAAAATCCAAATCAGATCGCCACTTCCCGTTCCACGTCCCACGTCCCACGTTCCACGTTCCACGTTAGACGAGCGGCTCGCCGTCGCGGCCCGTCGCGGCCTTTGCCATCGCACGCATCCGGGCGAAGGTCTTCGCCGCGCCGATGATCGGGGAGGCGACCTGCTCGGAGACGAACTCCGTCGTCCCCTTGACGCGCTGCGCGGTCTGCGTCAGTTCGCCCGCCGTGCGGGTCAACTCTTCGAGCACGGGGATCAGCTTGTCCTTCATCACGAGGGCGAGGTAGGCGAAGACGCCGACGAGCGCCGCGAGCAGCAGGACAGTGACGACGAAGAGCGCCGCGAGGAAGACGATTGCCATGTCCCGGAGTCGCTGGAGGCCATCCCAGTGGTACAGCAGGAAGGCGACAATGATGAGTACCAGCAACAACACAACCGCGAGAATAATGGGCAACGCCTTCTTCATCGACCGCTCCTTAATTGTGATGCCCGCACCCAGTCGCGAGCGATGACCGCCCCGTTCTCACTTGTTCACGGGTTCCGCCCGCGCGATCACGCGGAAGGTGATGAGCCACGCCAGCAGGATTGCCCCCAGTCCGCCGATCAATGCGTTGCCGACCGGCATGCTGCCGTAGCGGAGCAACCCGCCCCCCGCCAGCACCGCCGCCACTTCGCCCGCGAAGACGCCAATCATCGCCGCGATGAGATAAACCGGCAACTGCCAGAAATGCCGCCCGAGCGCCGCGTGCGCGGCGAGACCGAGCACCCCGGCAATCAGCACGCTCAGGAGCACCGACGGGGACATGCGGCCTCCCTCTCCTTACTCACCGACGATCATGAGATCGCGCGCCGCGATAACGGCGAGGAGAGATGCAGGTTGCGTGCCACCTGATGCGTCACTGTCCGCAGTGGAGCCGTTACCCCGCTCGACGCGCTGAATTGTACCGCCGCCGAGCACCTCATCGCCGTGGTAGAAGACGACCGCCTGCCCCGGCGTCGCGGCGGGCTGACCGAGGCCATCGGGGAAGACGAGCCGCGCCGTTCGGCCCGGCAGGAGCGTCAGAATTGCCGTGGCGGGCGTGCTGCGATAGCGAACCATCGCCTCGACGGTGATTGGCTCGGCGGGCGCGTCGCCGATGAACAGCACATCGTCCGCGATGAGTGCGGTCGCGTTGAGATCCGCCGCGCCGCCGATGACGACCCGGTTCGCCTCCGGTTGCAGGCCGACGACGTACCGCCGCTCGCCCTGCGCGACGTGGAGGCCGCGCCGCTGCCCGACGGTATAGTGCCCGATGCCCCGGTGCCGCCCGACGACATTGCCGCGCGTGTCCACGATCTCGCCGGGGATGAAGGCGTCCGGGCGGCGCTCCGCAACGATCCGGGCATAGTCGCCGTCCGGCACGAAGCAGATATCCTGGCTCTCCGGCTTCTCCGCAACGGGCAACCCATGTGCCCGCGCCACTGCCCGCACCTCGCGCTTCGTCAGCGTGCCGAGGGGGAGGAGCGTGCGCGCCAGTTGCTGCTGCGTGCAGGTGTAGAGGACGCTCGACTGATCCTTCGTGTCGTCCACCGCCCGGTGGAGGTGCGCCGCGCCGTCCGCGTCATGCCGGATGATCGCGTAGTGCCCGGTGGCGATGTAATCCGCACCCATCGCGACTGCCCGACCAAGCAGGGCGGCGAACTTCAGGTGCCGGTTGCAGTTGAGGCACGGGGTCGGCGTGCGTCCGGCGGCGTACTCGGCGGCGAACGGCGCGATGACGTGCTGCTCGAACTGCCGCTCGAAGTTGAGCGGGTAGAAAGGCACGCCGAGCGTCTGGCAGATGGCGCGGGCATCCTCGACGCCCTCCAACCCGCAGCAGGAGCCGGTGCCGCACGCGACCACGCCGTCCTCATCGCCGCTGTAGAGGCGCATTGTGATCCCGACGACTTCGTACCCCGCGTCGCGCATGAGTAACGCCGTGACCGCGCTATCGACGCCGCCGCTCATCGCCACGACGCATTTCTTCTTCTCGCCCGCCGCCAACGGCGGGATCGCGGCCCGCGCCGCGACGGCTGCAATGTGATCGCTCGTTGTGGTGTACATCCCGTTTACCGGTGTCCTTCCAGAATTGTCACAATACCGTAGTATTGTATATTCCTAATAGCGGTGGGGCAAATGCGATGCTAAAGTCGTCATCCAAGCGTTACGAACGGCTATATAAGGAGGAACGCGCGGTGCCGGAGTTGCCCCAAACGATTGTGGAGGCTGGACAATGGCTCCGAAGCGGGAAGATCACCGCAGCGGAACTGACGGAGGCGATGCTTGCGCGCTGCCACGCAGCGCAAGAACACCTCGGCGCATTCAACGCCATCACCGATGAGGCGGCGATGGCGGCAGCACGGGCGGCGGACGACGGTTTCGCCCGTGGAATCGATCGTGGACTATTGCAGGGCATCCCGCTCGCCATCAAGGATCTGCTTGCCACGAGCGACGCGCCGACGACGGCCAATAGCCGCGTGCTCGACCCTGCATGGGGCCAGCGGGCAGACGCGACGGTCGTGCGGAAGCTGCGCGCGGCGGGCGCGGTGCTGGTGGGCAAGACGGTGCTACACGAGTTCGCCAACGGCTGGCCCGACCCCGCGACGGGCTTCCCGATCGCGAAGAATCCGTGGGATCCGGCGCGGACGACGGGCGGGTCGAGCTCCGGCACGGGCGCGGCGGTCTGCGCGGGGCTGGCTCTCGGCGGGATTGGCTCGGACACCGGCGGCTCTATTCGTCAGCCAGCCTCCTACTGCGGGATCAGCGGCATCAAGCCGACCTTCGGGCGGGTGAGCAAGGAGGGGTGCGTCCCGCTCGGTTACAGCCTCGACAATCTCGGCCCGCTCGCCCGCACAGTGCGGGACTGTGCGATCATGCTCGAAGCGATCGCCGGGTACGATCCCGCCGACCCTTGCACTGTCAATGTCCTGGTGCCGTCGATGACGGCAGGCTTGGACGGAACGCTCGCCGGGGTGCGGATCGGCATCCCGCGCGACTACTTCTTCAGCGCGCCGGAACTCGATGCCGAGGTGAAGGCGAGCGTCCTCGCGGCGGTGGAGGCGATGCACGACGCGGGGGCAACGGTGGTAGATGTCGATCTGCCCTACACGGAGAGTGCGGCTGTCGCGCAGCGCGTGACGATCAGCGCCGAGGCGTATGCATATCACGAGCGGGATTTGCAGGAGCGGCCCGAATTGTACGGCATGCACACGCGGCTGCGCCTCTTGCACGGCATGATGTATACGGCGGCGGATTTCGTGCAGGCGCAGCGCGTCCGCTCGGTGGTGCGAGATGCGTGGACGGCGGCGATGGTCCACCGTGCAGTGGACGTGCTGATTACGCCGACCGCGACCGCCATCGCCCCAACGTTCGCGGGGTACGATGGCATGAAGGTGGACACCTCGCCCTCGTTCACCGGCGTTTGGAACCTCGTCGGCTTCCCCGCGCTCAGCATCGGTTGCGGCTTTTCGAAGGAGGGCCTGCCGATTGGCATGCAGATCGTCGGCGCGCCCTTCACCGAGCCCACGATCTTCCGCGTCGGCGACGCCTATCAGCGAATCACTGACTGGCATACCCGCGTCCCGGATGTCGACTTTGCCACGGAGGTGACGGCATGACCGACCATGATACGAAGGATGTTGCTGCGACAGTCGATCATCTGCTCGCTGTCGCGGGACTCACCGTGACCGAGGCTGAGCGCGACTACTTCATCCGCGCCTATCCGATCCTGCGCGAGTCCCTCCAACACCTGCGCATCCCAGAGGCCCGCGACGCCGAACCTGCTCCGATCTACCCGGCGGACAATCGGCGCTGACCTTCTCCTTGTCCCCATCCCGAAACGAGGCGGACGCTCGATGCTGCTGTGTGCGGCGAATGGATTCATGTCGTTCTTGCTCCAACCGCTCACCAACCCACGATCGCATGATTGTTTGGTAGGGGAGGTGCCGTTGAGCGGCGATCTCTTTGACCGCTTCGATCATCTCGGTGGGGAAGCGCAGAGAAATAAGGTCCATCTGTCCGGCAGGGGGGACGTTTGCGTGCGCGTGAACCCGCGCGACCCGGTCCTGTCCGCAACTCAGGCGGTGGCGTTGCGGTTACGTCTTCCGTCTGATCGAGATAGTCGGTACTGTCGTGTGTCGCCCAGAATTCGCGTGCCTCCTCCTCTGTCTCAAACTCTGGAAGCAGGGGACGATCTTCTTTCACAGTAGCGCGTGCCGTCTTAGCGATGTCGTTCATAGAATTTCCGCTCCTCGCTTGTCATCGTACGGGTAGAAAAACCCGCGTCACGACTCCATTTCCGGCTTGAGGAAGTCGGGCGCGGCCCATGTGGGGTTCGGGTAGGTGTAGAAGCCCCGGCCCGTCTTCATGCCGAGGTCACCGCGCGCGACGCGGTCGGTGAGGATTTGGGGCGGTCGGTCGGCGGGGTCGCCGCTCTCAGAGGCGTAGTGCTCCTCGATGTCCCGCACGACATCGAGGCCGATTTCGTCCATCTTGCCGAACGGCCCCCGATCCGTGTGGTACATCGTCATCCACGCGCGGTCCACATCCTCGAACGACGCGACGCCGCTATCGACGACCCTCAGCGTCTCCTTCTTGATCGCGCGCCAGACGCGGTTGAAGATGAAGCCGGTGCTCTCCTTCTGCACGCGCAGCGACAGCAGCCCGATCCGGCTGCCGAACGCCGCCAGCGTGTCCATCGTCGCCGCGCTCGTGCGCGTCCCTGCACCGACTTCCACCATCGGGATCTCCCAAACGGGGTTATAAAAATGGAAATTCGCCACCCGCTCCGGGCGCGCGGTCGCGTCTTCGAGGTAACTGACGCGGATGGAGGAACTGTTCGTGGCGAGGATTGCGTCGTCGCGGCAGAGTTCGTCCAGTTGGGTGAAGAGCGCACGTTTGAGATCGACGCGCTCCGGGATCGCCTCGATGACGAGATCGACATCGTGAACCGTGCTGTGCAAGTCGGTCGCGTAGCGGAGTAGTCCCTCTGTCTTTTCCGCATCCGCCGCCGTCATCGTGCCGTCCGTGACCCACTGGTGCAACAGTTCACCATTCGCTTCCCGCGCGTGGTCGAGCGCGGCGGGGTTACTGTCGTAGAGTGTGACGGGGACGCCGTGCTGCGCCGCCCGGAGGGCGATCATCCGTCCCATCGTGCCCGTACCGATCATCGCGACTCGTTCGATGCCGGTCATGCCCGCACCGCCGGTTTTCGCCAAGTGTGCGGTGCTATTAGCCCTTTCCTCGTATTCATGAAAGCCCCCATGCATGATGCGAAAGACCTTGACAACCCGGAAGGGGCATCCTATTGTACCCTCGTACTCCATTGCAAGCAGTGATCTGTGGCGTTGCACGAAGTTGTCGGTCGGCAGGTCCGCAGTCCACATGCGAGTGTCATGGCGCCGACGCTCATCGTGCACGCGCAGGGCCGCTGAAAAGCGGGGGCGCTTTCACACGGATGACGACGCGATCCGAGGATGTGGCCGCGAGGGTTCACGGGAACGGCGGATGAATAGCCCCGGTTCGATGAGGAGGAAGCAGCATGTCCCTGGACGAGCGCAGCACGGCGATCTTTGATGCTTTCCAATCCGGTCATCTCACGCGGCGGCAGTTCGCCAGGCGTCTTGCGGCGGCAGGGTTCGCCAGCAGCGCTGTCGCGGCGTTCCTCACCGCGTGTGGCGGCTCCGAGAGCGCGACGCCGACAACCGCGAAGCCCGCGCTCGCGCCTGCATCGACCTCCGCGCCGATCCCCACACCTGCCCCCGCGCCGACACCCGCTCCGGCGGCGACGACCGCCGCCGCGTCGGCCTCTTCCGGCACGACGGGCACGAGTGCAAGCGCCGGTGGCGACCTCGGCATTCTCAAGTCGCCGGACCCGAACCCGAAGCGCGGCGGCACGCTCAAGCTCGCCTTCGGTGTCACGACCTCGAACTATGACCTGCAGCAGGGCGCCACGGCGAGTGTGCTCTGCCATCTGTACAACAACCTCATTCGCCTCAATCTGGTGGATGGCCTCAAGACGATCGTCCCCGATGTCGCGGAGAAGTGGGACGTGGCGGCAGACGGACTCGCGTACACCTTCAAACTCCGCAGCGGCGTCGTATTCCACGATGGCACGCCGCTCACGGCGGATGACGTCGTCGCGACGTACAACCGGATGATCTTCCCGCCGCAGGGGGTCGTCAGCCTCCTGAAGGATCGCTTCTCCGCAGTCTCCAAAGTGGAGGCGACGGACCCGCTCACGGTGAAGTTCACGATGAAGCAGCCCGCGCCCATCTTCCTGCTTGTGATGACCGACACGACGCAGGCGATCTACGCGAAGAAGACGCTCGACGCGAACAACAACGACCTCCGCAAGGTGCAAGTCGCGCCGGGAACGGGGCCATTCATGTTCAAGGAGTACAAAGAGGGCGAGAAGTGGACGCTCGTTAAGAACCCGAACTACTGGAACAAAGATCTGCCGTACCTCGATGCGCTGGAGTTGATTCACGTCGCCGCGTGGTCGGACCGGGGGACGGCGGTGCTCACCGGGCAGGCGGACCTCTCGTGGAATGTCTCGAAGGAGACCTTTGACGAGGGCGCGAAGAAGCCCGACGCGATCAAGACGAACCGCGTGGGCAACTTCGGCGCGTATCAGGTCATTATCAACACGAAGAAGAAGCCGTTCGACGATCCACGCGTCCGCCGGGCGATCAACCTGGCGCTCAACAAGCAGGGATTAATCGAGGCCTTCAAGACGCAGGAGCAGATCGACCTCTCGCGCTGGGTGCCGCACGGCGGCGAGTTCGCGACCCCGCGCGAGAAGGTCGCTACGCTCCCCGGCTACCGCACTGACAAGACCGCCGATATCGCGGAGGCAAAGAAGTTGCTCGCGGACGCGGGCTTCGCCGACGGCATCAAAGATGTCGAACTGCTCTCCGCCTCCGTTCCGCCGCACGCGGAGATCATGGCCCCCGCCATCCAGGACCAGTTGAAGCGCGCTCTGAACATCGACATCAAGATCCGCGTGGCAGAGCGTTCCCTGCTTGTGGAGGACGAGAAGGCGGGGCGGTTCACGCTCGTGCTCGACACGCCGTCCGGCCCGATCTCCGACTTCTCACCGATCGGTAATACCTACTTTAAGACGGGCGGTTCGCAGAACTTCGGCGGCTACAGCAACCCGAAGTTCGACGACCTCCTGCAGAAAGCGGACGGCGAGATCGACCGGACAAAGCGGGCCGATTTGCTTAACCAAATCCAGGACATGCTCGACCAGGACCCGCCGTGGCTCTTCATCGGTTACACGGACCATCTCATTATGTGGCGGGCCAATGTCAAGGGGTTTGCGCTCGACAAGCGCGTCCAGCTCGAATGGGGGCGGGTCGATACGGGGTGGCTGGATAAGTAAGCAGAGAGCGGGGAATCGGCACGGCATCATGTTCACGGTTGGCGCCGACGGAAGGAAACCGGGCGACCAGGGTGGGCGCTCCGACGGGCAACGGTAACGACGTTTCCCGTTGAAAGGGGTACACGGGACTGTGCAACGCTATCTACTGCGTCGTCTGTTGACAACGATCCCCACGGTGCTTGGCATTACGATCTTGATTTTCGTCGCGATGCGCATCCTGCCGGGCGATCCGATCGCGTCCATCGCCAACGAAGGCGGGGGTGGGCAGTATGTTCTGAGCAAAGAGGATCTGGATTCTGCCCGCGCCAGCCTCGGTCTCGACAAGCCCCTGCCACAGCAGTACGTCAGTTGGATGGCCGATGTCTTCCGTGGTGACCTCGGTCATTCCTTCTGGAACAAGGAACCTATCCGCGACACAATCATTCGGCGCGGCACGATCACCATGGAGATCGCACTCCTCGCGGTCATCTTTTCCTGGCTGATCGGCGTGCCGCTCGGCATCCTGAGCGCGACGCGCCGGAACTCGTGGCTCGACAACGTCGTGCGGCTCTTTATGACGATGTTCCTCGCCATCCCGAGCTTCTGGATTGGTCTCTCATTTGTGCTTTTCCTCGTCCTCGTCTTCACATGGCGACCGCCACTGACCATCGTGCAGCTCTGGCAGGACCCGGTGAAGAACCTCGAAATGGTAATCGGCCCCGCGATCGCGCTCGGTGTCGGGCTTGCGGCAACGCTCGCCCGCATGACCCGCTCATCCGTGCTCGAATCGCTCGGCGAGGATTATGTCCGCACGGCGCGGGCGAAGGGCGTGGGAGAGACGATGGTCATTGCCCGCCATGTCTTTCGCAACGCCCTCCTCCCGGTTATCACGACCTCCGGTGCGGCGATGGGCGCCTTGCTTGGCGGCGCGGTGGCGACGGAAACGGCGTTCGGCGTCCCTGGCCTCGGCAACCTGCTCGTGCAGGCGCTGAACAAACGTGACTGGATGGTCATTCAAAATCTCGTCCTGCTCTACGCCGTGATCTTCACGCTCATCAACCTGATCGTGGACCTTAGCTACGGCTGGATCGATCCACGCATCCGGTATGAATAGCGAAGGGCTGAGGACTGAGGACTGAGATGGGGGAGGGCGGTTTCCCGATGGCCCAGGCAGGCTCGGTCTCCACAACGAGTAAACGTGTCATGATCGTGCGGCCGAGCGCGGGGCGTGCCTTCCTCGGCGCGCTCCGGCGGTTCATGCGGACATCGCCGCTCGGCCTCGCGGCGGCGGTCTTCCTCGTGCTGCTCGTGCTCACGGCGATCTTTGCCCGGCAGATCGCGCCGTACAACCCGCTCCGGGCAGACTACGCCGCGACGCGGCAGCCGCCCTCGGCACACCATCTGCTCGGCACGGACAACCTCGGACGGGATGTGCTCAGTCGCATTCTCTACGCGCTGCGGGTCAGTCTCATGGTCAGTATCGCGTCCGTCGCGGTTGGTGCGACGATCGGGACCCTCTGGGGCGTGACGAGCGGCTACATCGGCGGGAAGTATGACATCCTCAGTCAGCGGCTGATCGAGGTGCTGACCTCGTTCCCGACGCTGATCCTCGCGTTGCTGCTCTCCGTCAGCCTCGGCCCCGGTCTCGGTACGGTGATCGTCGCGGTCGGCGTGACGCAGATCCCGCTCGCCACGCGGATCACGCGATCCGTCGTCCTCTCGACGAAACAGACGGCCTTCGTCGAGGCAGCGAAGTGTGTCGGGGCGTCGCCGCTGCGCATCATGCTGCGGCAGGTCGCGCCGCAGTGCATCGCGCCGATGCTCGTGATCGCGACCTTGAACCTCGGCGCGGCAATTTTCGCGGAGGCGTCGCTCTCGTTTCTCGGCGTCGGCGTGCTGCCCCCGACAGCGAGCCTCGGAAACATGCTCGGCGGCGTGTTGGCGCAGTCGTTCAAGCCACCGTGGTGGCTCGTCATCTTCCCCGGCACGGCGATTGCGCTCACGGTCCTCGCCGCTAACCTGCTCGGCGACACCCTGCGTGACTTCCTCGACCCCCGATTGAGTCGGCGGATCGGGTAGGCAGACGGGGAGGGTGGTTCGTGGGCCGCCCTGATGAGTGATGTATACCCTAGCGATTACTCCCCCGCGACGGTTGGGGAGAGTTCGTTCCAGGCCAATTCCATCGCTTGCAACTGCTTGTAGGTCGTGTAGATCGCGGCCCACATCGCGTCGATGGCGGCCTTCGCGGCGGCTTTGTCGCCTACGTCGAGCGCGGCGCGGAGGCCGGTCACGGCGGCCTCCTGCGCGCTGGCGTTTGCCGTTGCGGCGTCCGCGAGGGCGTGCGAGGCGGCGAGGTGGCGGGAGAGGAGCGTTTCCGGCGCATCGGGCGGCTCGGGACGAGCGAGACGTTCGGCCCGTGTGGATGCGCCATAGCGGAATGGCAGTTTGTGGCCGCCTTCATGATCCCACTGCGTGTGCGTCGGCTCCAGGTGCGGTGTGACGGAGAGGTACATCGTCATCGGTTTGTCCCCGATGCAGCGAACCTCGTGCCACTCATCGGCGCGTGCGAAGCAGAGCTGGCCGGGGCCGAGAATCTTCGATTCGCCGTTCATCGTGAACTCGGCGTACCCCTCCAGGATCAGGAAGACCTCGTGACCGAGATCGTGCGTGTGGCCGGGGCTGACGGCGCCCGGCTCCATCCGCATGATACGGGAGCGCATCTCCGGCGTGATGAAGAGATTTCTGACATCGGTGCGGTAATCGTAGACATCGAATGGCATGGGAACTCCCTTTGGTCGTCAGTAGCCGGTAGCCGATAGCTGGTAGTCAGTAGTCAGTAGTCAGTAGGAAGAAGGCAGAAACTAGATCATACTATGGCTAAGTTGCTTCCATCTGACTACTGACTACTGACTACTGGCTACTGGCTACTGGCTACTGGCTACTTCCCCAGATACGTCCGCACAATATCGCCGACGAGTTGCACGTCCGCGACGGCATCCCGGCCCGGCGTGATCGGCTGCGCGCCGGTGCGGATGCACTCGCCGAAGTGTTGCAGTTCGAGCTTGAATGGGTTGTCGTGCCAGGAGAACTCCTTGCGCCATGGGGTGCGATCCGCTTCCATACCGTGCAGCGTGACGTAGGAGGGCAGGCCGCGCGCGAAGCCGGTCGGGAATGAGGCGAGGACGCGCTCGCGGGAGCCGTAGACTTCCAGCGTCTCCTTGAACTCCCAGAGTTCCGGCAGATCGACCCACGAGCAGACGGCGCGCTTGCCATTGTCGTATTCGAGCACGGTGCTGATTGCGCGTCCGTCCGCCCAGATTTCCGCACTCAGCACGCGGGCGGGCGGCCCGAACGTGCCGTGCAGGTTGCCGATGTCGTGGATCATGCTGCCGAGGATGATGCTGTATGCGTTGTTGATGTCGGGCGGGAGGCTCGCGACGTCCGGGTAGCCGAGCGCTTCGGCAACGAGGGCGTCGTGCTCGGCGGTGGAGGCCTCGCGGATGCTCGGCGGGATGTCGTTGAAGCGGTGGACTTTGAATTCTGCTGTGTGGAGGCCGTTGTCCGGGTGGAGGTGATTCACCTGGATGAAGCGGATATCCGCCATCGCGCGCACGCGCGCCTGCGCGAACTGGTAGGCGGGTTCGTGCCGCTTCATGTACGCCACCATCAGGATGACGCCCGCCTTGTCCGCCGCCGCGACCATCTCCTCCGCCTCCGCGACATTCGTGCACATCGGCTTCTCGACGAGGACGTGCTTGCCCGCGTTGGCGGCGGCTATGGTCGGCGCGGCGTGCGAACTGGACGGGCAGACGATCACAGCGTCGATGTCGCTCTGGACCATGTCGTGGTAGTCGATGAACTGCCGCTCCGTTGGCACGCCGTACTCCGCGCCGATGACCGCCAGCAGCTGCGGCGACAGGTCCGCGAGGCCACCGATCGCGAACTGGTCGTCCATCTCACGCAGATGTGGCAGGTGCTGAATCTGCGCGATCGCCCCGCACCCGATAATGCCAATCTTCAACCTCGCCATAGCAACCCCTCCTGACTGAAACCGGGGAGAACCGCAAAGACACAAAGAGCGCAGAGGACGCAAAGGAGAGAAAGAGTAAAAGAAAGGAGAACGGGGCTTATTCTATTGCTTCTTTCCCTTCGTGTCCTCTTTGCGTTCTTTGGTTCCTTTGCGTCTTTGCGGTTATTTTGGTGTCTCTGCTTCGTCCGTGCCGACGGTGACGGGCGGGAGGTGGGCGAGCAGTTCGTTGAGGGCGGCATAGCGGCGGTCGCGTTCGAGCAGGAGCTGGTCGCGCTCCTCCGGTGTGTAGGTGAAGAAGCCCGCGCCGGTCTTCGTGCCGAGCCGCCCCCGCGCCACAAGGTCGTGGAGCGCCGGGGACATGGCGTAGCCGGAGCCGAGTTCGCGCGCGAGCGTGGCGGAGGCGTTGTCCCAGACATCCAGCCCCGCCATGTCCGCGATCAGGAAGGGGCCGAAGAAGGGCATCCGAAAGCCGAAGGTGCTGCGGCAGACCTCGTCCACCTCGCGCGGGGTGGCGAGACCCTCCTGCACGCAGGCGAGCGCCTCGCGGAAGAGCGCGTTCTGGATGCGATTCGCGACGAACCCCGGCCCGCTCTTGACGATGGCGGGGCGCTTGCCGATGGCGCGGAGGAAGTCGTACACGCGCGTGACGGCGGCGGGGTCGGTCGTGTCGTGTGGGATGACCTCGACGCCGGGCGTCCACTCGGGCGGGTTGAACCAGTGGAGGCCGAGGAAGCGTTCGGCGTTCAGGACATGCTCCGCGAGGTCGTCGATGGGGAATGACGACGTGTTCGAGACGATGATCGCGTCCGGTCGCGCCGCTCTGGAAAGGCGCGCGAGCACGTCGAATTTAACGTCCTTCTGCTCAAAGACCGCCTCGAATATGAAATCGACGCCCTCCACGACCGCCGCGAGATCACCGATTGCCTCGACCCGCGCGCATCGCTCGACCGCCTCCGACGGCACAAGTCCGGCGTCGGCGTGGCCGCGCACGCGCTGCATCAGGCGCTCGTGCGCCTGCGCGGTCATCTCCGGCGACTGGTCGGTGATCCGCACCGTCAGACCGGCCACCGCGAACTGCTCCGCCACCCCGAGGCCCATCGTCCCCGCGCCGATCACCGCGACCGTCCTCGGCCACGCCGGTGCGTCCGTGCTTCCCCGCTCCGTCGCCATTGTCCCCTCCTTCGCGTCTCCGCCTCCCGTTTCCCGCAGCATAACACCTGCGCGCTGACCGGAGGTGACCATTAGCCACAGAGGCACAGAGAGCACAGAGGGGCATACTCGGACCCTCTCGTTCTCTTGTATCCTTCTCTCGTATTTCTCGGTGTTCTCTGTGTCTCTGTGGTTCATGTGTCTTCCGGGGGTGAGCATGGAGCAATTTGTCGGGGTGTATCGGCTGGTAGGGTGGGAAGTGTGGGAGAGCGGGAAGGTAACGTACCCGCTTGGGGAGACGCCACAGGGGATGATTGTCTACACGGCGGGCGGGCACATAGCGGTGCAGATGATGCGCCCGGATCGCCCCGCGTTCACCTCCGGGGATCGCTGGCGTTCGACACCGGAGGAGGTGCAGGCGGCGTACGCCGGGTACAATGCCTACTGCGGCCGCTACGCGGTGCACGAGGCGGAAGGGTACGTGTCGCATCTGCTGGAGAACAGCCTCTACCCGAACCGCGTCGGCACGGAACTCCAACGGTTCTATGAATTCAACGGGAATGTGCTCATCCTCACCACGCCGGATTCGCGCATGACGTGGGAGCGGGTCGAATGAGGTCCCTTGTCGATCAGCGCGCGTTGTGCTCGCGCGAAGGGGCTGATAGGCTGAAGCGTCGGGGCGTTGGGCGCGCGGGTGTGCCGGTTCACGAGAGGGTCTATGCAGGGTAACGGGTCTTCCGTCATCGCGACGGGTCAGCGTGGGGCGGGTCGTCGCGATCTGTTCCGGTTGGTGCTGCTGGCGTTGCTCATCGGGCAGATGCTCATCTACTACGACACCGCGACGAAGGCCGTCCCCCGCATCAACGTCTATCTGCTCGTCAATCTCGCGCTCATCCTGCTCACGTTGATCCCGTGGGCGCGCTGCACGCAACTCGTCTGGGCGCTCGCGTGGCCGGTGGGCGCGCTGATGCGGTGGGACTGGGCGACGCGCGACACGAAGAGCGATGTCTACTGGGCGACGAGCCAGGGCGTGTACTTCCTCCTGCACGGCATGAACCCGTACACGCACGTCCCCACCTGGGTCTACGAGCATCAGGCGAGCGCGGCGAACTACCCGACATACACCTATTTCCCCGGCAGTCTCCTCGCGGAGATCCCTTTCTACTTGCTTGGCAATGTGCGTATTGGCCTCGCCCTCGCGGACCTCGCGACCGCGCTGCTCATCTACCTGCTCGCGCGGCGGTCCATGGGCGTCTGGCATGCGCGGTCGCTCGCCGCGTTCTGGTTGCTCTTCCTGCCGGGGTTCCAGATCGCGCTGCTGCTCGCGATCCTCGACTTCTTCCTCATCTTCTGGATCGCGCTCGCCGTGCTGCTGTACACGCGCGGGCGGCTCGTCGGCTCGGCCCTGGCGGCGGCGATGGTGATGGCGACGAAGCAGTACGGCTTCATCTTCGTCATCCCGTGGGGCATCCTGCTCGTGCGGCCGCTCGTCGCGCACCTGTGGGAGCGATGGCAGGGGGGAGAGCGGGGCCGAAACCTGATCGCCACGCTACCGGGGAGGCTCTGGCTCCCGCCCGTCTCCGGGGCGCTCCTGACGGGCGTCGTTATCCTGCCGCTCGCCGCGCTCTCGCCGCAGGCGTTCGTGGACTCGACGTACTTCCATCACGCGCACAAACTGCCCCGCCCGATGCTCGGCACGCCGCAGTGGAACGAGAGCATCGCGGCGCAGGTCGTCGCCCTCGGCGGCTTCTCGGAGGAGCGGATGAAGACGCTCGCCGCCGTCGCGCTCGCGCTGACGATGCTCGCGGTGATCGGCGTCGCGCTCGTCAGGGTGCGGGATGCGACGTCCGCGCTCCAGTGGTCGGCGGCGCTCGGCGGGGTCTTCTTCGCCTTCAACGGCGGCGATGTCCAGTTCTTCTACTGGCGGCTGCCGCTCTTCCTCTTCCTGCTCGCCTTCATCACGGGGTTGCCCGCCATCCGGCCCGCGCCAACGTTCGTTGCGGAGGGGTTGGACGAACGCGAGGAATCGCGCGACCTCGCCGCCCGCGCGCCGTGACCCGGAACCCGGAAAACGGAAAAAAGTAAGGAATCCGCCGGGCGCACATCAACTGATGGGCGTCCGGCGAAAGCCTGACAGAATGAATGTAGCGGATGTACGCGGCAGTATCATCCTATCATCCGTGTAACTACGTAGACCGTGATTCGGTGCGTGCCCACGCTGCATCAGCGAGGATGGGTGGAACTACGTAGACGATCAGGTCAAAGCGAGTTGGCGTGTCGCGCCGACCTTCGGCATTTCGTCCCACGTCCGTCCTTCGCGTTCACGGCCCGCACGCTTCGTCCGCACGCCAGTTGCGCGCGTACCACAACGCTGGAGGCACGCGGGCGTATTCATCGCTACGGGCTGTTTCCTTAGCCGGGCATCTCAGTGGTCATCGTGCGGTGTCGCGGGAAGTCAGCGGCGTGGTACAGTTCGTGGCCAGCGATGCAGTACGCCAGCGCGCGCACGGTGATCGGGCTGCCGTCCGCCACCCCGCCGCGTGCCCATGCCACTGCGGGCAGGCTGCGCAGGAGTGCTACCGTCGCGCGGCGTACCGCGACGAATTCGTCAACGATGTCCGCCATTGTGCGCTCCGCGAAATTCGCACCTACCATGAACCGGTCCGGGTCCATCCCCGGCAGTGGTGCCGGGTCGCTGCGCCCGAAGGAGAGAGCGCGGTATGCGAAGATGCGCTCCGTATCGGCCATGTGCCCGACGATTTCGAGGGCATTCCACTCCCCCGGTGCGGGCCGCCATTGTGCCTGCGTCGGGGTGAACGGCGCGAGGGATGTGGTCGTCTCGCCGATCTGCCGCTCGATGATCGCGATAATGTCGCCCTCCGGCACGCGCCGGATATAGGTGTCGTAGAACGGGCGGTACTCATCGGCGGTCGGCGGCCCGGAATTCCCTTCAGCCATCATTCACCTTCCTCGGTCGCTTCGGGTTATTCCTCAGACGGTCTCTCAGATCGCGCCCATCGGCCAGACATAGATGGCGGCGGCGAAGATGATGTAGACGGCGACGAGGGCCAGCCCCTCAATCCACGTACTCTCGCCATCCACGGCGACGATGGCGGTGATCAGCACGCCCGCCGCGATGGCGACGATCTCCACGGGCGCGAAGACGAGTGTCATCCGGTGACCGAGCAGGGGGGAGAGGAGCGCGAGCACCGGCCCGACCATCAGCGCGACCTGCAACGACGAGCCGAGCGCGATCACCATCGCGAAGTCCATATCGCCGCGCCATGCGACGGTCAGGCCGACGAGGTTCTCCGGGATGTTGCCGACGAGCGGCACGATCACGAGGCCGAGGAAGAGTTCCGGCAGCCCGAGCGTCTTCGCCGTCGGCTCCAGCACTGCCACGAAGGCGTCCGCGACGGGCGCGGTGATGAACGCGAGCACGCCGAGGATGACCGTCGCGCTCGCCCAGCCCCAGTGTGCGGCTTGCGCCGACCGTTCCGCGCCGCCCGCTTCCGGCGTCGTCAGGTAGAAACGCAGGCTGGCGATGTAGACGACGAGCAGGACGAGCGAGACGACAATCGAGAGGTTCTGTTCCTTGCCGCTGTCGATGCCGACACCCGTGGTCAGCAGGAGCGCGGGGGCGATCAAGCCCGTCGCGGCGAGCAGGAGCAGCGTGCCGTTCATCGAGGCCGCGACCTTGGAGAACCGCTGCACGCCGTGCCGCCAGCCGCCGACGAACATGCAGAGGCCGAGGACGAGTAGTGTGTTGCCGAGCACGCTCCCCGCGATCGAGGCGCGCACGATCTCCAGCAGCCCCGCCCGCAACGCGAACCCGGCAATCACCAGTTCCGCGATGTTCCCGAAGGTCGCATTGAGCACACCGGAGACGCGCGGCCCGGCGGTCGCGCCGAGTTCGTCCGTCGCGACACCGATCCCGTACGCGAGGATCGCCAGCGCGGCCCCAGCGATGACGAAAACGAACACATCCGTCAGCCCGAATGCCCGCCCGAACGTCGCCACCGCCGAGAGCACGACCACGAGCACCGCGAGCACCATGTCCCGCCGCGACACGTGGAGCGCGAACTTCGGCAGATGGGCGTTGGTCGGTGCCGTTGGCTCGGTTTGCATGGCGGGTAGTGTACCGCATTCGGGGGACGAGAAGCCAGAAACCAGAAACCAGAAACCAGAGGGGAAGAAGCCAGAAGTACGATGTCAACCTTTTGTGACACCGCATGGGCTTCTCCCTTCCATCTTCCGATTTCCGGCTTCTCCACGTTGCGCGTACCTCCTAACCCATTGCCCATCGTTCTATCGCAACTTCCCTGTGAGGGAGTGCGTATGCTATCCTCTGGCAAGGAAAATGCGCATACTCCCTCCGTCCCCGCATGTGGAACATCCGCGTCGGGGACGAATCATGCAGGAGGCCCGTTCTTTTGCGTCGCGCAGCGTCGTGCGCCGCATCGTGTTTCGTACTCATACTGCGGAGGGATCGATGGGAGCGGACGTGCGCGACGCGTCGCAGGTGCGGGTGGAGATCGTCATTCCCGTCTACAACGAGGAGCATGTGCTGCGCCAGAGCGTCGAGACGTTGCGGGCGTACCTCATGCGCTATTTCCCGTACCGGTGGCAGATCACGGTCGCGGACAACGCCTCTACAGACGGGACGTGGCGGCTGGCGGAGACGCTCGCGTGCGAATACGACGGCGTGCGCGGCTTGCACCTGGCGCAGAAGGGGCGCGGGCGCGCACTGCGCACGGCATGGCTCGCCAGCGAGGCGGACGTCGTGTCGTACATGGATGTGGACCTCTCCACGAATCTCGAATCGTTCCTGCCGCTCGTCGCGCCGATCATCACGGGGCATAGTGATCTCGCCATCGGCTCGCGGCTCCTGCGCGGGGCGATGGTGACGCGGCAGTGGAAGCGTGAGATCATCTCCCGCTGCTACAACCTGATGATCAAGGTCCTCTGCCGCAACCGATTCTCGGACGCGCAGTGCGGCTTCAAGGCGGTGCGCCGCACGGTGGCGCAGGATCTCCTGCCCTCGGTCGAGAATCAGGAATGGTTCTTCGACACGGAATTGCTCCTGCTCGCGGAGGAACGCGGCCTCCAGATCTACGAAGTCCCGGTCGTCTGGGTGGAGGACCTCGACAGCCGCGTCAACATTAGCAAGACCGCCATGGAAGATATCCGGGGCCTCCTCCGCATCCGCAAACAACGCTGGCAGCGCCGCTTCCGCAACGGGAACGGGAACGGGAAGCATTAACCATAGAGGCACAAAGAGCACAGAGATGGGAAAGAGGAGAAAAAGCATCCTTGTCCACGCGCGCATTGGCGACCGTATGTGCGTGGGAGTCCATCGATGTGATCGCTATCCCTCTATTCGGTCGCTCATTTCGTTGTTTTCCTCTGAGTTCTCTGTTCCTCTGTGGCCAATCCCCGGCAACCAATGCTGACACGGCGGGGGATTGGGCTGCTGGCGCTCGTGGCGGCGCCGCTCTTCGGGGCGGTGTGGGTGGGCGCGCTGCTCTGGGTCGCCGTGGCGCTCTTTGTCGCGGTGATCGCGCTGCTGGTGCGCGACGGCCGCAGTGTGCCCGCCGCGTCGGCGATCACCGTGCGGCGGGAGCACGAGCCGCGTCTCTCGGTGGGGACGGACAACCCCGTGACGCTCAAGGTCGGCATCGCGCACGGGCGGCCCGTGCCGCTCGTTGTCGCGGTGCGCGAGGAGCCACCGCCGCGCTGCACGATCGCGCCCGGCCCCTTTTTCACTGCTGTCCTGCCGCCCGGTGGGGAGCCGGACGAGATCGCGTACATGCTCCGGCCCGGCGAGCGCGGGCGGTACGCTTTCGGGCCGCTCACGCTCCGCATCCCCGGCGTCCGCAACCTCGTCGTCCGGCAGCGCGCCGTGACGCTCGACAACTCGGTGCGCGTCTACCCGAACATCCGCGCCATCCGCACACACGACCTCGCCGCGCGCCGCTTCCTGCGCACGGCGACCGGTCTGCGCCGCACCCGCCGCCCCGGCGAGGGGAGCGAGTTCGAGCGACTGCGGGAGTACACGCCGGACGACGAGTATCGCCGTATCGACTGGAAGGCGACCGCCCGCCGGGGCAAACCGATTGCCCGCACCTTCGAGGCGGAGCGGGCGTGGAGCGTCGTGCTGATGCTCGACACCGGGCGGCTGATGGGCGCACCCGTCGGCGACCTGACCAAGCTCGATGTCGCGATCAACGCCGCGCTGCTCGTGGCGCACATCGGCGCGCGGCAGGGGGATCGCGTCGGGATGCTCGCGTTCGCGGATCGTGTGGAGGCGTACGTCCCGCCCGCGTCCGGGCCGCGCCAGGAGGGTGTGCTGCTCGAATCGCTCTACGCCCTCCGCACACAGCCGACCGCGACGGACTTCGGCGCGGCGTTCGTCGCCCTCGCCGCGCACCGCCCGCAACGTTCCCTGCTGGTCCTGCTGACGGACGTGACTGATTGGCAGACCCCGCGCACCCTGCTCCCTGCCCTCACCGCCGCCGCGACGCGCCATCGCGTGGTCGTCGTTACGCTGCGCGACCCGGAGTTGGATGCCCTCGTCGCGCAACCCCCGGTGGACTCGACCGCGATTTATGAGCGCGTCGCCGCCGAACGACTCGCGCGCGAGCGGGCGCTCTTGCTCGCGACCATCGCGGGGCGCGGCATCGAGACCATCGATGTCCCTGCCGACCGTCTCAGTGGCACGCTCCTCGACACCTACCGCGACCTTAAGCAGCGCGCGCCGCTGTAGGCGTGTGTTCATTTCTAGCGTATCGAGTCCTGAATGACTTGAAGATGCTATCTTCCTTTGATATCATTAGACGATGAACGCGAAGCAGCGGAAGACACTCCAGCGTCTCTTCCAGAACCCGGTGCCCGCCGAGGTTGGATGGGGCGATATCGAGAGTTTGTTTATTGCGTTGGACGCGACGATCACCGACGGGGCTGGATCGCGGGTGCGGGTGACGCTCAACGGGGCGCAGTTTCACGGGCATGTGCCGCATCCGAAACGCATCTGCACGCGGACGATGATTCGCGGGATACGGGACTTTCTCATTGATGCGGGAGTGAAACCATGACTATCATGATCTACAAGAACTACACTGCGGAGGTAGAAATCGACCCCGATGCGAAGGTGCTCGCCGGGCGTGTCCTACATCTGCGCGACGTGATCGTCTTCGAGGGTGCGACGGTCGAGGACGCCGAGCGGCAGTTCCACGCATCGATTGACGATTACCTCGCATGGGCCGCCGAAGACGGGTTCGAGCCGGATCGCCCGTACTCCGGCAAACTCCCGTTCCGCACGACGCCGGAGCATCACCGCAAGATCGCGCGCGCGGCGGCGCGCGCGGGGAAGAGCATTAATGCGTGGATGGATGAGGCCGTTACGCAAGCGGCGGACGCGGCGCTCGGTAGTAGCTCGAGAAACACTGAGCAAATGGCACGCTCATAGCCATATCCACATCCAAACGGGTAGCACGGAGGCGTACATGACGACCCCACAACCACTATATGGTCAGCCCGGACCGCCGCCACCGCCCGGCTCTGTCCCACCGACGCAAAAGAGCAGACGGGTCTGGTGCCATGTCCAGGTGCTGCTCGCCGGAGCGCTCCTCACACCCGCCCAACGCACCGTCACCGCCGCCCTGCGCGTCGTCGGCTTGGGCGAGACGCCCCAGTTCCAGCGCTACTGCGGCGGTTCCTGAAGCGGCGTCGCAGTTCTCGTCATACTGTGCCAGCTCGACTCCCACGCAAGGCTTTCTCCGTCCGATGATCGTGCGCGAACACCTGCGTCGAATTTGTGCCCGCCTCATTGGTTCGGCGTTCTGTCCATCTCGTGCAGCGTCGGGTTGAAGACGAGGCTGAGCGTGGTCAGCAGGTAGCACGCCGCGATCCCGATTAGCACGGGTCGCAGGCCGAATTGCTGCACCAGGTAGCCGTCGAGGAGCACCCCAAGCGACGCGGTAGCGAGCAGGAAGGCCAGGGCAGCGCCCAGTACCCTCCCCCGCAGCTCCTCTGGTATGCGCTCCTGCAGGACGGTCATCCCGATCGGGTTGATCGGCCCAGCGGCCAACCCGGACAGAAAGAGCGCAGCCCCGGCGATAGGCAGTGCTGGTAGTGTCGCGAGCACCCAGAAGGGAAGTCCGACGCACACAAACGCCCCCGCGAAGGTCAGCCGTCTTGGCAGCCTCCGACCCGCAACGCCGTAGAGCACGGTCCCCAGGAGGTTGCCAGCGCCGAAGCCTGCCACCATCAGGCCGAGGGCCACGGGATCGCTGAAGCGCGTCCTGGCGAACACAGGCAGCACTACCGAGAAGAGCGGGGTGTCCAGGAAGTTGGTGATGCAGAGCGTGATCAGCAGGGAGACCAGCAGCCGGTCGCCACGGCTGAACCGCAGCCCCTCCGTCAATGCCTGGAGATACCTGCCCCGGTCACCGGATTCCTTCCTGACAGACGGCACAGCCGCAGCGACGAGGAGCGCGGAGATGCCGAACGTCACCGCATCCACCCACAGCACCCTACTCGCGCCGAGGGGCGCGATCAGCACGCCAGCCAGCGGAAGCCCCACGAGATACGCGAGGCTCTGGATCGCCTGGGCCGCCGAGTTGGCCCGCTCCAGCGGGGTCCCGGCCAGGCCCGCAACGTCCGGCACGAGCGACATGCGCGCCGTGACGCCTGGCGTGTTTATCAGCGCGCTGACGAAGACGAGCACGAGCAATTGCCAGAAACGCAGCCCGACCGTGTAGTACAACAACGGGATCAGCGACAAAGTGATCATGCTCGCGAGGTCAGCAAAGACGCTCATCCGCTTGTAACCCAGGCGATCAACGAAGGTGCCGCCGAAGAAACCAGCGAGGACGGCCGGTATCAACTGGAAGAAGGCCGTGATCCCCGCCTTCGCCGGGCTACCGGTGGTCGCGAGCACGAACCAGGGTATCGCGACGATCGCGAGCGCATCGCCTATCCCCGAGATGGCGTTCCCGGTCAGGAGCGCTTGCAGTGGCAGTCTATTCGTGCGCGTTATCGTCGCCGTCGTGTCCAGGTTCTCCATCGAGATGATTCCCTTTCCTTGAGGCCGCCGAGCAAGCGGTCGACTCAGATGTCGAGGTCCTCCACGGCGGGCTGCTCGGCGGCGCCAGCGATCATGTCGTACAACTCGGCCGGAATCTTCTCGCGCAGCGCATCAAGGGAATCAACGACCTCAAGCGTGGATTCCCCCTGTGTGAAGCCCCAACTCTGTTCGCCCACGCCGAGGTACTTTCGCCATCCCCCGAACTTGCTGCCAGAATCCGCCTCAGACGTCCAGATCCAGTCGGGAGAACGATTGATGTGCACCACGAACTTGCCCGTGCGGGTCCGATACACACGAAACACCTCGACCCGGCTTCCGGTGGAATGTCCCCACTCACCGAGGAGCACACCGGAGAAGCGTTGCTTGCGACCCACGCCGCCGTGTCCCACTTGCACAGTGATCTCGTCGTAGCCCTCCCGGCGCCCATCCTCCACCTCGACAAACCGCCGCAACGCCCGGGCGAGCGCCGCCGACAGATTGCCCCCAGCCAGTTCCTGTGCCCGCTGGTAAAGCGGGAGATCATCGTCGGAGACGTAGATCGTTTTGTTTGGCATCGTCACCTCCATCACAGCGCGACTATACGTATGAATATACATACATGATAGCTCGGGTGCCAAGCATCACCACTGCTATACCAAACGAAGATTCCCTCTGGTGTCGCCGCATGTCATGCTGATAAAATGCGGGACGGTCCGGCGCTTCGGGTCTGGTATGCGGCGTTTCGCGGCGCATTCCGAGGTGGGCCGTCCGATGTCGGTCCCTTCGCTCAATGCACGAGGAGAGTCCCATGCGGCAGTCGTTGAAGAATCCAGTGGTCGGACGTTTCTTCAACGGGAGTGTCGCGCATGGCGATTGTCAATATCGGGATCCTGGCGCATGTAGACGCCGGTAAGACGAGCCTCACCGAACGCATCCTCTTCGAGACCGGCGCCATCACATTGGTCGGCAGTGTCGACAAAGGCACGACACAGACCGACACGATGGAGTTGGAACGCGCCCGCGGCATCACCATTCAATCTGCGGTTGTTTCGTTCCAACTGAACACGCTCAAGGTCAATCTCATCGATACCCCCGGGCACGGAGACTTTGTCGCCGAGGTCGAGCGGTCGCTGCGCGTGCTCGATGGCGTTGTGCTGGTCGTCTCGTCCGTCGAGGGTGTGCAGCCCCAGACACGTCGCCTCGCGCGGGCCATTCGCGCCGCTGATCTCCCGATGCTTATTTTCGTCAACAAGGTTGACCGTCTCGGCGCACGCGGCGAGGCGCTCCTCGAGGACATTCGCCGCAAGCTGAGGCTGCGCGTCGTGGCGATGAATGCCGCAACCGGGATCGGTGACCGGACAGTAGAGATCGTCGCGCGAGATCGCGAAAGCCCGGCTTGGCGCGATCCGGTGATCGATCTCCTGGCCGAGACAAACGAGCGCGTGATCGAGGAATTCGATCGCACCGGTGGTAATCTGAGCGCCGCCTTCCTTGAGGCGGAGCTCCGGGCGCAGATCGCGGCGAGCAACATCGTCCCGGTCTTCTTCGGGTCGGCGATTACCGGTGTTGGCGTTGCCGAACTCCTCGCCGGGATCGAGGAGTGGCTCCCAGTGGCCGAAGAAGCGAAGGATGCTCCGGCTGTCGGCACGGTTTTCAAGATCGCTCGCCGGGCTTCCGGGGAGAAACTTGTCTATGTTCGACTTTTCGCGGGCAGTTTGGCGGTGCGGCAGCACGTGGCGCTTCACCGTCACGACGCATTCGGCGAGACGGAGCGGATCGAGGAGCGCATTACCGGCATCGATCGCTTCGCATCGGGCACTGCCGCACTGGCGGAAGCGGCGAGTGCCGGGGAAATTGTCGGCTTGCACGGACTGCGGATGGCGCGCATCGGCGACCGCATCGGCGCCGACGAAACAGGGGCCGGGGAGATTGCCCGTGTGTTTCCGGCGCCGACGCTGGAAAGCGTCGTGCGCCCGGTCGAGCCGGGCCAGATCACGCGGTTGCGCGCGGCGCTCGATCAACTCGCGGAACAGGATCCGCTCATTTCGCTGCGCCAGCGCAATGACGCGGGGGAGATATCGCTCCGTCTCTATGGCGAGGTTCAGAAGGAAGTCGTGATGGAGACGCTGTCGCGGGACTATGGCGTCGCCGTGACGTTCGGACCAAGCCGGACGATTTGCATCGAACGTCCGGTTGGCACGGGCGAACATGCTGAGATCATTTCTGAGAGCGGGAATCCGTTTTATGCGACGGTCGGATTTCGCGTCGAGCCGGCCGAGCGCGGGAGCGGCATTCGCTATGTTCGCGAGCTGGGCGCATTGCCGCTCGCGTTCTACCGCGCGATCGAGGAGACGGTGTACGAGACGTTCACGCAAGGATTGTATGGTTGGGAGGTGACCGACGGTATCGTCACGCTCACCCATGCGGGATTTTCCTCGGTGATGAGTACCGCCGGAGACTTCCGCAAGCTCACCCCGCTCGTGCTGATGCAGGCGCTGCTCGCTGCCGGCACCGAGGTCTGTGAGCCGGTCGAAGAGTTCGATCTCGAAATTCCGGAGGATACGTTTGGCGCGGTCTCCGGGGCATTGGTGAACGCGCGCGCGACGATGCGCAACGCGTTTCGTGACGGCTCATCGTACCGAATCATCTGTGCGATCCCAACTGCGGAACTGCGCGCCGTCGAACAACAGTTACCGGCGCTGACGCGCGGCGACGGCAGTTGGGTGTCGCGTTTTGCGGGGCATGTTCCGGTGATCGGTGATGCGCCAATCAGGGCGCGCATCGGCCCGAAGCCGCTCAACCGCGCGCACTATCTGGCCGACGTCGCGCGGTCGTAGGTCTCGGTTTCACGGCGTTGACGTGCCGCGCGAAAGTCGGAGGGCCGCGCCGGAGGGCGGTTCACGAACCGCCCGTGCGCATCAATCATCGTCGTCGCGATGGCGCGGGCCGTTCTTCTCCCAGGCGAAGTGCGGGTAGGGGCGGTTGCCCATCGTCGCTCGCCAGACGATCGGGTTGAGGATCGCGGGGTCGGTCGCGTCGGCGACGCTGAAGTCGAGGATGTCCGAGACCTTCGCGTCTTCCCGCGCCTGTCCTTTCAGGTCGCTCGCCTGGCCGTTCAGCGTGTCGAGTGGGATCTGGTTCGGGATGACAGTATACGGCGAGAAATCGGGCGTGTCCGCGAACATCGTCGTCATCAGCGGTGCGGTGAGGTCGAACTGGTTCATCGGCGGCAGGCCGAGGATTTGCTCAATCGTGCGCACCATGCTCGTCTGGTTGTAGAGCGCGCTGTCCACGATCCCCTGTTTGTTGTACGCGCTGACGACGTAGCCGACGGTGCGGTGGCCATCGACATGATCGACGCCGTTCTGCGCGTCGTCCTCGGTGACGAAGACGGCGGTGTCGCGCCAGTAGGGCGAGTGGCTGAGAGCGTCGATGATCCTGCCGAACGCGAGGTCGTTGTCCGCGACCTGCGCCTCCGGGGTCGGCGTGCCGGACTTCGTGCCGGAGGTGTGGTCGTCCGGCAGCCAGATGACGCTCAACTGCGGCAAGTTGCCCATCTCGACAAAGCCGTTAAACTCCCGCAGCCACTCATCCGCGCGAATCTGATCCGAAATCGCGGTCTCGAAGGCGGGGTAGGCGTGATCCTCCGTGGCGAGGAGCGGCGGCGTGATCGCGTTCGCCGTGTACGCGAAGATGCCAGTCTTGTCGCGCCAATCCTTGTACATCGCGGCCCAGTCCAGCGTCCGTATCTCCTGCCCGTCCTTCGTCACGGTGTTGATGCCGTCCTCGCCGTAGTTGCGGAGCGAGACGTTGTGCGCGAGGGCGTTGCTCCAGAGCGAATCGGGCGGCAAATCGAGCGAACTGGTGCCGTATGGAGTGACGCCGGGGATCGTGCTGTTCGTCGGAAAGAAGCCGTAGACGCGCTCGGCGAAGACATTCGCGACCGCCTCATCCGTCCACTGGTGGCCGTCCGCGCTGTTAACGGAACTGGCGTAGTAGTTGTCCAGCAGGCCGAAGCGGTCCGCGAGGGCGTGGTGGTTCGGGCTGACGCGCCGGGGGAACTGCGCCAGTTTCGGCTCGCCGTTGCCCGTGCCCATGTCGCCGAGCACCTGATCGTAGGTGCGGTTCTCCTTGATGATGTAGAGCACGTGCTTGAAGACGGACGGCTCCCCGATGCGCGCGGGTACGGGCACGGGCGCGGCGTCGGCGCGGGGCGGCTGGACGGAATCCGCTAAGGCGGCGGTGTATCGGTTGTTCTCGTTGAACTGCGCGGTGTAGGCGGCGAGTTGCTCCGCGTTCGGCACGGGCACGAAGGTGACGCTCCCCGTCAGGCTGAAGACGCTCTTGCCGCCGTTCGGAATGGCGCGTTGCGGCGTGCCGAGCGACCCTTCGCCCTTGTTGTTCGCGACGGCGAGCCGTGTGCCGCCCCCGACGAGCGCGACCGCGATCGGGTACCACTCCGTCGGGATGAAGCCGGTGACGCCGCTCGTCGCCGGGGCGTCGGCGTGGGGGCCGCTGTACGTGCCCGGCGGGCGGGCGCGGGCGTCGAGCGCGACGACGGCGATGGCGTTGTTGCCGCCGTTGGCGACGTAGAGCAGTGTCTGATCGAGGCTGAGCGTCAGGCCGTTCGGCATCGAGCCGAAGGGCAACGCGGCGTCCGGGCGGACGGAGATGCGCTCGATCTCCGCGTTCGCCCCCGCAGCGCCGGTCAGGTCAAGCACGGAGATCGTGTCCTCGTTCGAGTTCGCGACGTAGAGCCGGAAACCCGCCTTGTCGAAGGTCATCGCGGTCGGGTGGAGGCCGACGGCGATCTCCGGGCGCATCCGATCTGCCATGACATCGTAGACGGAGACCGACCCCGCCGCCGCCGCGCCCGTCCGTGGGTCAACCTTCACGGGAAAGAGCGGGTCGATGCTCTCCCCGGATTGCGGCAACGGCCCGCCCCAGTTGCTCGTGTAGACCGCCGTGCCGTCCGGCGAGACGTACGCACCGAAGGGCGAACTGCCAACGGGCAGCGTCCGCGTCACCTTTCTGTCGGCAAGGTTGACGACGCCCAGGCTGTTCGTGCCGAAGAGAGCGACGTAGAGCGTCCTGCCGTCTGGTGCGACGGAGAGACCGGCGGGCCAAGTCTTCGCGCCGGTGTCGATGTCGCCCTCGAAAGTCGCCTTGCCGGTCGCGTCGAGGGAGACGACGCCGATCTTGTGATCCTTGCCCTTCGCGTAGTAGAGGCGCGTGCCGTCCGGGCTGTAGGCGATCCCGGCGACGTTGCGGTCCTGCTTGTCGAACTGTTGCGTCACCTGCCCGGTCGCGGGGTCGAGCAGGTACGTCAGGTTCGTCGTCATCACGGCGAGTTGCGTGCCATCGGGCCGGAGCGCCATATCGACGGGCCGCTGATCGAGCAGCGTCACGTCGCCCGCTGAGCGAAGTTTCTGGTTCGTCGGGATGAGGAACCACCCGTCGCCCTGCTTGCCGATCAGTGTCACCGCGCCGCTCGTCGCGCTCCCCGTGACGAGGGCGACGAGCATGACGACGCTCGCCATCCGTCGCCGCGATTGTGCCATTCGATGGAGCCAAAGCGGGGCGTGCATCCTCACTCCTCTGTCGTGCGCGATCGGTGTCGTCGCAAGAGAGTAAGAGATCGACGCGCCGTCGTCAAACCGACCCGCTCGAACTGCGTTACTTCGGCGGGGTGAGTTGGTTACGCCGCCATCTGACCCATCTGGCGGCAGGTCTCCTCGCAGCGGCGGCACGCCTCCGCGCAGGTCCGGCAGGCCGCGACATCGCGGTGCTTCTCGCACTCGGCGGCGCACGCCGCGCAGACATCCGCACAGACGGCGCAGATGTTGCCGTGGAAGCGGGAACCGCGCGCCATGAAGCGGACGCTCTGCGTGCAGGTGTCCGCGCAGTCGCGACAGAGTCGGATGCAGTCCGACATTTCGGCGACGCGCTCGCCCATGCTCAGGCACGTCTCGGCGCACCGCTCGCACGTGACCAGGCACTCCTGACAGTTGGCGATGCATTGCTCCATCAGTTGCATATGATCTTGGAAGGGCATCGTGGTATGGCTCATACCGGCTCCTCATTTCTGGTGATTTCGCGCGGGTGCGATTGTTGCACCGCACTATCGGTATCGCAGGAAGGACGCCACGGGCGTGTGCGCCACGCCGCACCGAGGAGCGGGGCCGCCGACACGATCACGACGTACGCGACGAGCGGCTGCGTCGGTACGCCGAAGCGGGTGTTGCTGCCGCGTTCCAGTAACGCCTGCACAATCGACGCCGCCCAGACAATCGCGCAGAGTGTCACAATCAGGGGCGAGGGCGACCACCATCGCCGCACACGCCGCACGCTCGCCGCCATGAGTGTGAGCAGGAGAAACGCGACGTTGAGGGCGACGAACACGCATCGCTGCGCCATCCACGCCGCGCCGACCACCCGCCCGACCGTTGCATCGCGCGCGCCGTCCCAGCGTGGCGTACCCGGCGAGTTCCAGAACCGCGCCCAGCTGACGAGGACGCTGCGGCCGTAGCGCACCGGGTGGTGCAGGAAGAGCCGGAGCGAGAGCGACGTGAATGCTTGCGACAGTTGCGCGTTCGTCAGGCCGGTGCGCGCGAGCAGTTCCGGTCGCGCCGCCCAAATCGTCGTGACGGGGGAACCCGTTTCCCGTATCGTCTCATCCCGGTAGCGCAGGTAGACATCGCGGAGCGGCGCGTCCCGCTCCGGCGCGTCCTCGATGAACCCGCCGCTGTGGTTCGAGAGGTTGTACCCCGTCAGCACCGTCGGCGCGAAAACGCCGAACCGCGCCGCGTTGTACGCCGACCACCCGCCGATCAGCAGTAGCGCCGGGAGCAGCAGACAACAGATCCATTGAGCGATAACAGCGCATCGTGCGCGGATGGCGCGCGCATGGAGCAGGAACGGAAGCAGGAGCACGAGCGGAAGGAACGCATAGAGCGGTCGCGTGAGCGCGATCATCCCTGCGATGGCGCTGACCGCGAGCGTGATCCTGGTCGTCCCCGGTAGCGTCGGCTTTAGAGGCGGTTTCAATTCCTCACCCCCCACCGCCCAAAGGGCACCCGCTCTCCATCGCCCAAAAGTCAAGGTGAGCATCAGATCGCGGCGGCGATGGCTCCGTACGAGAGGGGAGGGGACGGTTTTACAATCGGCTCTTAGCCTGCGATCTCCCGATGCGGTGCGCCATCCATCGAACATGGCGGCAATGAGGCAGACCACCGCGACGATCAGCGCGGTGGCGAGCGTCTCGGTGAGGATCGCATTCTCATGGAGGGCGGCGGAGATGCTCAGACCGTAGCAGGCGGCGGCGAGCGTCGCGACGGGGGCACGGTGCGTCGCGCGCCACGTGAGAGCAAAGATCGCGGCGGTGATGCCCAGTCCGAGCGCCATCTGCACGAGGCGCACGGCGTCCAAGTGCAGGCCGCAGAGCGCGAGCAGCGTGGGGTAGACCGGCGTGCGCTCGCCGGGATCGTCCGCGAGGTTGCGGTGGAGCAGGTCGGACGCGAGGTCGTGGTAGCCGGGGCTGTCCGGCGTCAGTTGCACCGCGCTACTCGCTAGAATCACCGCCCGCGACGCCGCGCTCGCGAGGATGAGCGGCACGAACCACCGCACCCACGATGACGCGCCGCGCGTTTCTATCGCGATGGCCGCCCCCTGCTCGCGGTGTGACGTGGCGATCACGGCACCGCTCACGAGTCGCCGTACGGCGCGAGGATCGGCCCGCCCCGTACGGCGTCGTTGCACCGCCCGCACTCCGCGTCGCCGCAGTGGGTGATGCGCGGGTCAGTCCGGATCGCCGCGACGAGGGCGGGGAGCGTTTCCCGCGCCGGGAGCGCCGTCCACGCGCTCGTACCGACGGTTGCTTTCCGCATCAGTGGCGCGACCACCGGTGCGAGTGCGCCGAACCCCGCCGAGCAGCCACCCGTCTCGACCATCGTCGGCGCGCCATCCGGCCCATTCGCCCAGCGACGAAAGAGGGTACGGCCCGCCGCTTGCTCCGCGTAGTGGATGAAGGTCATCCGGTTCAGCCTCACACCCATCAGCACAATCGCGCCGTCCATCGCCACGAGCGCGGCGAACGGCGCGTAAACGCGGAGCGGCGCTTGTCCGTCGATCAGCGCGTGAGCGCGCGGCCCGACGGCGGCAAAGGAGTTCTGCGGATGGTTGCCGCGCACATGATTCGGATGCGCAAGGACGGCGGCGGGGATCGCACCCATGTGCGCGCGGTCGATCTCCGTCGTGTCCGGGGTGTAGATGCGCGTCATCGTTGCGGTCGCCGCCGTGTCGCGCGCGTAATCCCGCGCATTGCGGGCGGGGCGCAGATGCGGCGGCGGCGGGATCGCGAAGGCAGCGGTGAAGGCGGGGACGAGCAGCGTGCATCCCTCCGCGAGAAAGCCATCGATCACCGCCGCCGCACTGCCTGCGACCACGCCGAACGAGCGGAGCGACGCATGGACGCAGACCGCGCGGCCCGACAGCCCGAGCCGCCGCACCGCCGCGCGAATGGCGTCCGCCGTCACGGCCGGTGATCGCGCATCGCCCTGCAGCGCCGTCACACCACCGCCGGGAGACGGAGCAGCGCCGCCCGCATGTCGTTGAGGATCCACGCGGCGTCGAGGTCCATCACCACATCCACGATGCGGCCGGGGTGATCGAAGTCGTGCGCGCCCGCCACATCGAGCGTGGGCGACGGCAGCGGTACGACGGTCACGGACGCCGGATGGACGACGGCGGCGACATTGACGGCGTCCCAGATCACCTTGTGGCGCTGCGCGTCGCGCCTGCTCGCCGCTCGCCGCTCCATCCACGCGACGGTGATCTCCGCGAGGTACGTGGCGACGGGGCGACCGAGCGCGCGCAGTTCGGCGGCGTACGGCTCGACCTCCACCGCGAGTTTGACGACGCCGGGCCAGCCGGGGAGTTGGAGCAGCGCGACGGGCTGTTCGAGCAGCACGCGCCACGCGGCGATGTCCGCGCGCCCGTTCAGTTCGGCGAGCCGCCAGCGCGCGAAGGTTTCCGCATCGGGGAACCCGCCGAGCCAGACGACGCGCAGGGTGTCGCGCACCTCCGGCGCGGCGAGTAGCAGCGACGCGACATCCGTGATCGGGCCGGTCGCGATGATCGTCAGCGGGCCTTGGCGCGCCTCCGCGATCAGGAAGTCCAGCCCCTCGCTCGGCACGGGCGTCGTGCGGTCGTTCATCGGGCCGATGGCTCCGCGCAGGCAGGGGACGATGCCCGCCTTGCCGCAGAGTCGTACGACGCGCTCCGCCTCCTCCTGGTACAACGCGACGGAACCCGCACCGTGGATCAGCGTGTCGTGCACAGAGATAACGCCGCGCACATCGAGCGCGGGCGAGCCGAGCGCGTAGGCAATCGCGAACTGGTCATCGATCTCATTCGCGGTGTCGCAGTCCAGGACGACGCGGGTCGGTCGGTCGGGCATCGGGCCATTTCCTTCCACTGTCCAAAATCTCCTCGCAATTGTCCTACCCATTTAGGCAGTATCATCGCGGACTAATCGCGCCACAATAGGCGTTGTAGACGGTGAATGCGATACTATCGCCGCGCATCTGCCTCGTGTATAGCAGACAAATCTTAAGGAGTTCTCTCATTGGCATCCCCCCCTTCTTCCGCACGGACGGGACGCAATGGCCGTCCGATTCGCCCGAACCAGCCCGAGACGTGGCGGGCGCGGGCGCAACTCGCGTTCCAGATGGTGCCGCAGGCGCTCCGGCTCGTCTGGCAGGCGACGCCGCGCTATGCCACGACGAACGCCATCCTGACCCTCGTGCAGGGCATCCTCCCCGCGATCACCCTCTACTTCTCGAAGGCAATTGTGGACGGCGTCATCACGGCGTTCCAGGTGCAGACCCGCGCGGAGACGAAGTACGTCCTCGTGCTCGTCGCGCTCTGGTTCGGCGTGCAGCTCATCGGCGCGCTGCTCCAGACGATCAGCCAGCTTGTCAGCAGCCTGCAAAGTGATCTCCTGTCGAACGACATCAATGTGCGGTTGATGGAGAAGGCGAACGCGCTCGACCTCTCGTACTTCGAGAACGCGCAGTTCTACGACAAGTTGGAGAACGCGCGGCGCGAGGCGGGCTATCGCCCCGGCCAGATGGTCAGCCAACTCTTCGGCCTCCTGCGCAGCACCGTGACGCTCGTCTCAGTGATCGGCGTGCTCGCCGCGCTCTCGTGGTGGCTCGTGCTGCTCGTCGTCGCCGTCTCGATCCCCTCGTTCATCTACCAGGCGAAGTACAGCGGCCAGTTCTTCGCGCTGCTCACTGGCCGCGCGCCGGAGCAGCGCCGCCTGTCGTACCTCAGTTGGCTCCTGACGACGGACACGCCGGTGAAGGAGCTGCGCATCTTCGGGCTGCACGGCACGATGCTGGAGCGCTACCGGCAGATCTTCGCCACGTTCTACAAGGAGAACCGCGACCTGACGATCCGCCGCACAAGCTCGCAGTTCGCCCTCGGCGCGCTCGGCACGGTCGTCTCCGGCCTGACCTACGTCTACGTCGTGCTGGCAGTGATCGCGGGGCGGATCACGGTCGGCGGGCTGACGCTCTACTACCAGGCGTTCCAGCAGAGCCAGTCGCAGGTTTCCAATATCCTCTCCGGCATCGGCAGCACGTACGAGAACTCGCTCTTCCTCTCCAACCTCTTCGCCTTCCTCGCCTACGCGCCCGAACTGCCCGTCCGCCCCGACCCGCTCCCCGTGCCGACGCCGATCCGTGAGGGGATCGTGCTCGACCACGTCTCCTTCCGCTACCCCGGCACGGAGAAGTGGGTGCTTGAGGACATCTCCTTCGCGATCACGCCGGGCGAGACGGTCGCGCTCGTCGGGGCGAACGGCGCGGGCAAGACGACGCTGGTGAAACTGCTCACCCGCCTCTACGATCCGACCCAGGGGCGCATCACCATCGACGGCATCGACCTGCGCGACTTCGACCCCGGCGAACTCCGCTCCCGCGTCGGCGTTATCTTCCAGGACTACGTCAAGTACCAGTTGACGGCGGGCGAGAACATCGCCTTCGGACGGATCGAGGCGATTGATGACACGGCGCGCATCGCGCGGGCGGCGGCGGAGGCGGGCGCGGACGCCGTGATCGACGCGCTGCCGCAGGGGTACGACACGCCGCTCGGTCGCTGGTTCCAGGACGGGCAGGAACTGAGCATCGGCCAGTGGCAGAAGGTGGCGATTGCCCGCGCCTTCATGCGCGACGCGGACCTGCTCATCCTCGACGAGCCGACCTCGTCGCTCGACGTGCGCAGCGAGTATGAGGTCTTCGCGGCGTTCGACGACCTGACCGAGGGGAAGATGGCGGTGCTGATCTCCCACCGCTTCAGCACCGTGCGCATGGCGACGCGGATCGTCGTCATCGAGGATGGCCGCGTGATCGAGGACGGTAGCCACGACGAACTGCTCCTCAAGGGTGGGCGGTACGCCGAACTGTTCAACATGCAGGCGGCGTCGTACCGCTGATACCGATGCGCCCACGGGGATGATTGTCGGAACAGCAAATCGCAATCGTAATGCCTCCGAGAGAACTGCTACAGAGTCTCCACGTAGCGTGTGGGTGGACGATCCGCGCACACACGATGCGGATTTATTGGTGGAGTTGGCTGCCGACGGTATCGGCAGCGCACGGCTCCCCGCGCGCTCTGGAGGTTCCCATGGCAGGACAGGCTTCTTCATCCTCTGCGTCCCTCGGTCTCTCCGCGCGCTTCCGCAAGGAGCGCCTCGGCCCGGCGGTCCTCTCCGGCTTCGTCGCGACAACGGCGATGGCGGTGGTCGCGCTGCTGGCATACGCCATCGCACTCGGCCTCGGTGGCGCCACGGGGAATACGGTGCAACGCTGGCTCTACGTGCTGGCGCACAACCCCGTCATGACGATGGTGCACGCCTCGCCGCTCGGGGCGGTCGGCATCAACCTCGCCGCCGGTCTGATCTGGGCGATGTTCTTCGCCATTGACGCGAACGACCGGCTCGCGCGATTGTCCGGCCCGGTGCGCGGCGTCATCTTTGCCCTGCCGCTCTACATCCTCTCGCTCGTCGTCTTCCTCCCGCTGGTCGGCGGCGGCTTCTTCGGCGTGCGCCTCGGTGCCGGCCCGCTGCCGGTCATCGGCAACCTCGCGCTCCACCTTGTCTATGGCGCGGTGCTCGGTGCGATGTTCGTCCTCAGCAACAACAGCGAGCGGGCGCGCACCGAAGGCTCGGTCATCGAGCGAGCGCAACAGAATGCGGAGATCGGCGCGGGTCTGGGCGTCGGCTTCGGTCTCCTCCTAGGTGGCGGCGTGATGCTCGTCACGACGCTGGTGATCGGCTCCTCCATGATGGACATTGTCGGCGGGGTGGTCGGCGGCGCGGTGGTCGGGGCCGCGCTCGGTCTCGTCCTCGGCTCAATCTCCTCCCTGTCCACCGAGATGAAGCGCGCGCCGGTCGTCGCATCAAGCGTGGCGATACAGCCGATGATGCCCCCGGAGTAGCGCTATCCACCCGCCATGTGTCGCCGGGTAAGGTTGGGCAGCGAAGAACACGAGCCGTGACGACGCGCTCGTTCTTCGCTTTCCTTCATCCCATGAGAAAATAGGCGGAGCGGGCCGGGCAATCGGCGCACTGCTCTGCACACATGGCCTGACGCATCGCGTAACTTTACGCCCCTCCCCAGCGACATACAGGACAGAGGATGCCGCGCAACATCTGGGTACTCGGCGCGAGGTGAACAATCGAGGTTTGCCGAATACCGGGTGGAGGGGTGCCGTTGAAGCGCAAAGCAGGTCGATATGCGGAGTGAGCGACATGCTGTGACCGAGCACATGACCGCGACTGAGTTCGCGCTGCGCTACCAGGAGCATGTGACACCCCTCTATCGGTATTTCTCCCATCACACCGGGGGGAACGCCGCCGATGCGGAGGACCTGACCGCCAGCACGGTCAGCAAGGCGTTGGTCAGCATCGGTGCGTACACGGGGCGCGGGTCGTTGGCGGCGTGGCTTTTTGGCATCGCACGGCACACCCTAACCGACTATCACCGGCGTCGCTGCGTCACGGTCGCAATTGCGGACGTGCCGTCGCTCGCCGATGCCGCGCCACTGCCCGAGCAGGAGATCATTCGATGGGAAGCGGAGGACGATCTGCACGCGCGCATCCGCGACCTCCCCGCCAGCCAGCGCGAGGCGCTCACGCTCCGCTACTTCGGCGCGCTGCATATCGCGGAGATTGCGGTGGTGCTGGATCGGAGCGAGGGGGCGGTGAAACTGCTGATTCACCGCGCGCTCACGACATTGCGAACGCAGTATCGGCAGGAGGAGGAGCGATGAAGCACCGTGATGATCTGCCCGAAGATCTGTCGATCCCGGACGAACTGATGCCCGTCGATGGGGCCGTGCGCGCGATGGCGCACACGATCACGCCCCGGCAGGGCTTCCTCGATGCGCTCGATGCGCGGGTGCAACGGGAAGCCACGGGGCATCCGGCCGCACCGTCGGTCACGTCGATCGATTTACCGATGCCGCAGCGTCGCGCCGCCCCCCTCGGTCGCCGCCGTTTCCTCATCGGTTCGGCGGCAGCGGCGACGGGCGCACTTTTTGTCAGCCTTCAGGGGCGAAAGACCCCGGTGCTGAACATCCCCGCCACGCAGCAGGCGGCGCGGGCGCTCATCAGCGCGAATATGGTCGCCGCCGCGCCCCCCGCCACCGCGACAGGGAGCGCGGTCACGCAGCCGAGCAACCTCGATTTCACGGATGGCATCGCCAGCTGGGGGCTGTACGGAAGCAACCCGAACGACTACGCGTACGGATTCGACGCAAATGTGAAGCAACACGGCTCGGGCAGTGGCTACCTCCGCGCCCGCGTCCCCGACCCCTCCGGGTTCGGCACGCTGGCGCGCACCTTCACCCCCGATCCATATCGCGGCAAACGCATCCGCATGACAGGCACGGTCAAGGCGGATGCGGTGGATGATTGGGCGGGGTTGTGGATGCGCGTCGATGGCCCACAGCAGCAGGTGCTGAGTTTCGACAACATGCAGGGGCGACCGATCACCGGGACGCGCGATTGGCAGACGTATGAGATCGTCCTCGATGTCCCGCAGGAGAGCACACTGCTCGCCTTCGGCATCCTGCTCGTCGGCAAAGGCGGCGTCTGGCTGAATGATGTCACGTTCGATAGCGTCGGCCCCGATGTCCCGACGCCGACTATCCCGATCACCCCTTGATCGCGCCGGTCAGGACGCCCCGTGTGAAGGAGCGTTGCAGGAAGGGGTAGACGATCAGGATCGGCGCGGTGCCGATCACGACGACGGCCATCTGGATCGTCTGCGCGGGCGGTGGCGACTGATTGGGGTCGCTCGCCACCGCGTTCGCCAGTGCGCCCCCTTGCAGGGCGTACTGCCGCAGCACGAGTTGGATCGGCCACTTGTGCGCGTCGTTGAGGTAGAGCGTGGCGGCGAAGAAGTCATTCCAGTGCGCGACGCCGTAGAAGAGCGCCACGACCGCCAGCACCGGCTTACTGAGTGGCAGGACGATGCGGAGCAGGATCCACAGATCGCTCGCGCCGTCCAGTCGCGCGCTCTCCAGCAGTTCCGCCGGGAGGTTCATGAAGAACTGCCGCAGCACGACGAGGTTGAACGCGCTGATCGCTCCCGGCAGCACGAGCGAGCCGTACGTGTCGATCAGCCCGAGTTGCCGGACCACGAGGTAATTCGGGATCAGCCCCGCCGAGAAGAGCAGCGTGCCGAGCACGAGCACGAGCACCAGCCTGCTCCCCGGCACGCTCGGGCGGCTGAGGCCGTACGCCATCGTCACCGTCATGAACATGTTGACCGCCGTGCCGACGAGCGTCACGCCGATGCTGACCCACAGGGCGTGCACGACGATGTCCCCCGCGAAGATGGCGCGGTACGCCGCCAGCGTCGGGTGCCTCGGAAAGAGGGTCAGTCCGCCGCCCGTCACATCGCGGTAACTGGAGAGGCTGACGGCGATGATGGAGGCGAACGGGAGGAGCACCACGGACGCGAGGAGGATCATCAGCGCGGTCTTGCCGATACGCGCGGCGCGGCCCGGCTCCTCCATCCACGGTGGGGCGGCGGGCGCGCGTTTGCGGGTCGCCATCAGAACGCCCCCTCATCGCCGAACGCCTTTGCAGCCCGGTTCGCGAGGAAGACGACGATCGCCGCGAACACACCTTTGACGAGGCCGACGGCGGCGCTCAGCCCCCATTGCCCCCCGTGAATGCCCCGGTAATAGGCGAAGGTGTCCACGACCTCGGCGGCCCGCGCGCCAACCGCGTCGCGCTGGAGGAGGAGTTGCTCGAAACCGGTGTCGAGGATGCGGCTGAGGCGCAGGATGAGCAGCAGCACGATCACGCCCCGAATGCCGGGCAGCGTGATGTGCCGGAGCCGCCGCCAGCCGCTCGCGCCGTCCATCGCCGCCGCCTCGTAGAGCGCGGGGTCGATGCGGGCCAGTGCCGCGAGGATGATGATCGTCCCCCAGCCCGTCTCCTTCCAGATTAGTTGCAGCACGACGAGCGGCTTGAAGAAATCGGGGTTGCCCATGATGTTGACCGCGCGCAGCCCGTGATCGCGCAGGGCCTGATTGATGACGCCCGCGCCGCCGAACACCTGCTGCCAGACGGCGATGACGATCACCCAACTGAGGAAGTGCGGCAGGTAGAGCACGCTCTGCATCACCCGCTTGGCCGGCTCGCTCGCCATGCTGTTGAGCAGTAGGGCGAGGATGATCGGCGCGGGGAAGAAGAAGGCGAGTTGCAGCAGGCTGATCGCCAGCGTGTTCCTGATCGCGACACCGACATCGGGGTCGGTGAAGAGCGCCCAAAAGTTGGCGAGGCCGACGAAGGGGCTGTGGAACCCGAGGAACGGCGAGTAATCCTGAAACGCGATGATGCTGCCGAGCAGCGGCAGGTACCGAAAGACGACGAAGTAGACGAAGCCGGGGAGGATGAAGAGATACATCCACCGCTCGCGCCAGATTCGCCCGCGCCGCCGCCCCGTTGCGCGCGTCGCCGTCACGGCGCCTTCAGCGCATCCTGCAGCTCCTTGCGGATCTGCTCGCCGCCCCGGTTCTGCCATTCCTTCACGTAGGCGTCCACCGCGCCGGGCGCGTCCCGCCCCGTGATGATTGCCGTGATGCGGTCCGTGCCGAGTTGGTTCAGTTCCGCCGACTTCGCGGCGTTCGTGGGCGAGAACGCGGTCAGGGCGGGGTTGTCGATGCCGATGGTGGCGATCTCCTTCGCCGCGTTCTGCATGTACGCGGCGTCCCCCGGATCGCTCGGAAAGTAGAAAGTGGGCGGCGGCACGACGACCGTGCCCAACTCGCCGATCTCCGCCTGCCCGCGCTGATTGAGGATGCGCGTGCCGTCCGGCTGGACGGAGTGGTGCACGCCCTCGATCCCGAAGGTGAGGAAATTGTACTCCTCGCTGCCGAAGGGCGCGCTGAAGTAATCGAGGATGCGCAGCAGTTCCCGGACGCGCTCCGGGTCCTTGCCGTCCCGCGCGGGGAACGCGGCGAGGCTGCCGAACCCCGTCCCGTTGTACGTCACGCCCTTGCCGCCGTCGAAGCCGGGCGGGATGAGCGCGCCGACGTTCGCGCCGGGGTTGACCCGCTTCGCCTCGAACCGCGTGCGGATGTCGCCGTTCAACTGCATTAAGGAATCCGCGTACCCGCCGATCTTGCCTGCGATGAGCGCCTGCGTCGCTTGCGTGCGGTTCAGCGTCGCGGCATCCGGATAGTAAACGCCCGCCTCGTACAGTCTGCGGGCGAAGGCGAGGGCCTGCCGGAACTCGTCCGTCTCGATGGCGTTCGTCAGCGGGCCGTCCGGGTTCAGCCGCCAGCCGTTCGGCACGCGGAACATTCCCCGGATGAACGGCATGCTCCAGTCCGCGCCCTGGCTGCCGAGCGCCCAGGTGTCGGGCCGCCCGTTCCCGTCCGGGTCGTTCTTCGTCATCGCCGTGAAGAGGGTGAGAATGTCGTCGGCGTTCCTCGGCTGCGGTGTGCCGACCTTCTCCGCCCAGTCCTGCCGATAGAGGAGCGCGGGGCCGGTGACGAGGCCGAGGCGGGGCACGCCGTGGAGTTTGCCCCGGATCGCGGCGTTCTTCCACGCGGCGGCGGGGTACTGCGCGAGGTTCGGGTATGCCACGAGCGCGTCGTCCGTCAAATACGCGGTGAGGTCGGTAAACGCCCCCTGCTGCACCGCCCTGTACTGATCCGGCGCGGAGAGCGGGGAGATGAGCAGGATGTTGGGGATGTCACCGGCGGCGATCAGCGCGGTCGCCTTCTCCGTGTACTGCGGCAGCGGCACGAGCGTGAAGTCCAGCGTCGCGCCCGTGCGCTTTTCGAGTTCCTGCCACCATTGGTTCTGATCGTGCGGCACGGCGGGGGGCCGCTGCGACGCCTTGGTGATCGATATTTTCCCGCCTTTCCCCGGCACGGCGGCGACGGACCTGAAGGGCGGCGGGGGCGCGAGGTAAGCGTCCGGCACATTCGGCGCGGGCGATGGCAGTTTGCCGCTCGCCGCCACGCGCGGGGTGGCATTCGCCGTGGGTGCGGCGCTTGCGGTCGAAACAGTGGTGGATGCGGGCGCGACCGTCGGCTGGGCCGCTGGGACACCGGTTGGGAGGACGATTCCCGCCGGGGATGGGGTGGGGTTACTACGTTGCCCGCCACAGGCGGCGAGGAGCGCGCCGCTTGCGGCGGCTGCGGCCCCTCCCAGTGCGACGCGGAGGACGCTCCGCCGACCAGACGCAGGGGGAAACCAGACAGACCGCTGCTCGTCACGCATCATCACGCCATCCCTTTCGGTTGTTGGGTGGCTCACACCCTAGTACTCTGACACGAAGAATACATCAATCATCGCGAAGGGTGATCGGCGAGCGATGCTTGCGTGTGATGCGCGCATCGGCCGGCGTGAAGCGCCAGTCGATCCGGCGCGCCGCCGCGTTG
>JAABUT010000803.1_pt1 | contig 42940 bp, 48 predicted proteins | sample 5559281 | NCBI WGS metagenome assembly JAABUT01 (sample SAMN10711880, study PRJNA513359) | rock metagenome | isolation source: Antarctica rocks | place: Antarctica: Victoria Land, Ricker Hills nord | collected 2016-01-04
AGATGAAAAACATACCTCACAACATAGGGAAAGCTTTGCTCGAATGGAAGCCATGAGTCTATTACCACAGTGTTTTACAATCAATGTTATCAGCCGTTGGTCTCTCCAGGATGCGACATGATAGGTGGTACACTGTTGTACATGGATTTTACAAGAAAGTGAGAAATCTCCTGCCAAACACCTGCTAGCCATCCATACAGGGTATCCCCACCAGAACTCCTCACGACATTATCATGCCCAGCAACTTCACACTGATGAACTTAGTTTCATACGAGTACTCCTAATTACCAAGCATGCACCCAATCGTCAGGCACAATATCGTCGCCGACCCAGTCCTCGTCACCACTGACTTCTTCATCTAAGAAGTTACTCTCGTTCAGTTGCTCCTGAGTCGGTCTCAGGTTATCGACCAGTATATGAACAGTATCGCACATTCCTTGAATATACAGTTGCTCCTCATCCATTTGAGAGGTTGCTTGCGTGTCCAGTCCGGCACTGTCATCATCTAGCGCAGAATCTTCACTTGAGGAATCCGAATCTGAACTTCTTCTTCGACGTGAACGGTGAAGACGAGATGGACGCTTTGTCGACAATGGGCCACTAATTTGGGCCGAGGTATCAGATGTACCTGGTTGAAGGCGGGCGCTCTGGCGTGTAACCCGACGAGTCAACGCGAGTGGGACATCACTATCATTTTCGCTCTCGCTCTTAGTGTCGAGGTTGGCTTTCGAGACCTCACCGTGACTGAATCTATTACTATCCTTGCGACGAAGGCCGGGTATAGATTTATCCTTGGGTAACATTGATACTCCATCGGAGTTCCTTGACTGTGCCTTGAATACCTTGAACGTGTCAATGGATTCCAAATATGGATTCGGTGGAGGAGAGCTCCTCAAGAAGACTCTTTCGAGTCTACCAACCCATGTATCACGGAAAACGACTCTATCCCGCCAACCACTCTCGTCAAGGCTGGCTTTGATATTGAGGTGGCGAAGATTGGGCAGTGTCGACGCGGAGTCTACCAATGATGAGAAGAAACTTTCTGCGGTCTTGAGATCCCACTTGCGCAGATGGTGAAGCTCCAGCTGCTGAAGAGTTGCAGGCCAAGTTGGCACCTCACCTTGCAAGAGGAGGGCCGGGAATTTAGGATCAGTATTCTGGTAGTAGAAGTAAGATTGATAGTATGTAAGGTTCATCTTCAGGGTCTCGGCCTTTGGGCAGTTGATAGCGAAGTCAACCAGAAATGAAAGGTTAAGCGCTTGATTGTGATCTAAAATAAGCTCCCGGATGTTTTGGCCGTGCGCTTTGAGAAAGTTGTCCAGCATTTCCGAAGTGATGATAAAGCAGTCGACGATCTCAAGCAACTCAAGGTTCTGAGGAAGTAGGTACAACAGCTTTTGGTTGACAATTGGCGACGTTATGAACCTCAGCCGCTTCAATCTTGGTAGACATTTAAGTGCGTCTGCGAGCTGCTCTTCACTGGTTCTATCTATTGGTGCTGCAACTGCTACTTCGTTCGGCCCGGACATATCTTCAGATATAGATTTCCAAGTTCGGCTTGACTGATAATTGACCAACGTCATTTCCTCTAAGTTCCGAAATGGAAGAGTTTGATGAATATCTTTCAGCTTTGATATCGAAAATTGTGTTCCTGTGATACGCGCGTTCCACTTCCACAATGATAAGGATACCTTACTTCGCTCCATTGCGGGGATCATCGAAGTTTGGTAACCTGTTCTATTTGTCGGAACGATACCGTGGCTGGATTTATGTAGTATGGGTGCATCTGTAATCGTGTGTATTCCCACGCCACGAATCTGTGGAGTATGAGCGATAAGGTCCGCTAGGTCTATCGGCTCACGACCCATATATTTGCGAGTAAGGGTGGTCACAGCCTCCATTTCCAGAAACTTGACCTTGGCCCTGTAATTGAACGTCGAGCTTGCTGTTTGAGAGGCAAGGTGAGAAATCAGTCCATGGGCGCGTGTTGGCGGGCATAGCGGCGGCGACCGATACAAGGCAGAAAGTGCTGGCTCCGCAAAAGCCCTGCACAGTAGTGCAGTCTGGAGTAGCCAGGCTATATTTGATGTCGGTTCGAAGAGACAGGTCCAGAGGGGATGACAGGCATGCTCAAAAATCTGGAGTAGAATATGGTAAGGAAGAGACTGCCACGGAGGGACTCTTCCGCCAAGACGCAATATTCCATCTTCTTGCTTCGGGATCGTATCTCCCTTACTATTTTTGACCTTCTTCGCCCCTATGTTCAGCTTAGGGTGCTGCGCCGAATTGGCCTTGCGCCTTCTGGAGGGTTGGCCGGTGCTTTGCTGACCAGATGAGTGGGGCGATGAGGCACGACGGCGCTTACGCCCTGGTGCTTCTGGGTATGGCTTATCTGTGCTCTTTATGTCGCTATCATCTGTACTCAATTCCCTGTAAGAGACACGGTTACGGGTTGACTGAGAGGTGCGAGCAGGGCTTGAGCGTTGCACAGCTGTTCTCCTTGAGCGCGTACTAGCGGACATGATTGCGAATTGCTTCTGGGCGAGCCTACGTCGAGAATGTTCTTCCTTGAGCGTATGCACTCAGTGGGTGTCGGGCTGCGATATGCCTTTAATGTTGAGTCCGAGTAGAACGGAAACGCAAATATTAAAAGATGATTAGAATGGAGATGCTCTCTAGCGGACGAGGGCTGCGTCATTCATCCCTGCATATACGCTAAGATATCTTGGGGTCCATCTTATCTGATTCTACAGCCCTACCTTAGTTCCTTAACCCAACATCTCACCTTTGTCAGAATGAACCCCAAGTTGGATGCCAATACTAACCAGTGTACTCCGTAGGTTAGGCAATGCTATCGCAATGTTCTATTAACACCATTAAAATATCCCGAATGTGAACATCGTTGCATCTTGCCTTCAATCTAGGGCGGGTACGGATATCTTCAATCTTACCTCTACCGATGGTCGAAAAAATCGATCTGCTGAGGTTTTACAAAAGAAAGAGGTAACATATGTCTCAAAAGCACATGCTATGATCATTGAAAGGCAAAAAGTCGAGGAATTACGACGTCGAGCATGTGGGGAGCGCTCTGGAAAGAAGGCTATTGCTGAGCTGGAAAAGGTACATAAGCAAACAAAGAAATAGAGGAAGAATTGACAGAAGGATTACAATGCCTGGAAGGATATGTGGATAGTACTTCGTAGTAGAGGAATTGTGGTGGAGTACCCCCATGGTAGGGTAGAATAATGGAAATTCGGGTTATGTGACCCAGTGGGTTATGTGGCCGCGTAGTACTAAAGCGAATACTTGGAGCGAAAGTGCGGGGTACGGATAGAGTAGTAGGTACCGTGCAGTGCATGCGCATCACATAAGGTCGAGGTCTAGGTCTACTTTTACTCTCATTTCATATTTTGACGATTACAGCGCGCTGACGTTAACAACGCGTCAGGGTTTCTACTTAGTCTGAACGTCGTGTTGGGTTGTAAATTGCTATTCAGCTACGAAAGTAATTCAACGGATGATTCTGTTAACTGCGAAAGGAATGTTTATCCCTTTGCCCGATGGTTATGGAGCCACCCTAAATATAGCATCAGATATATAGCTAAACCTATGATGGTAGAAGCTTAACCTTATTAGGTACGGCAACTAATGGCAGAGCCAATTCGAATGCCCGAACTCCCTTACTAGAGTGGTGATCTGATGCTATATTTAGGGTGGCTCCATAACCATCGGGCAAAGGGATAGCTGGCGTCAGCCTGCAGGGGTCAGCTGATCCGCTCTATTTGTGCTCGAGGGACCGATTGCGCTCGAAACATCGGTCGTTGCTAATAGCTGCTTTAAGCATATTGCTTAAGCAAAGTCAAACCAAGCAATACCAAGCCATACTACGGAATACGGAGGTAAGCCATACTAGGTAAGCTACCTATACTAAGCCGGAACATCGGCTCAAATTTGATTAATGATGCAAATCGTGCGGGCCCCACCTTAAGATTTACCTCAGATTACTTTCGGGTTAGCTTTTATTGCGCCAAGCCACCTTAGCCGACGCCAGGGCCCAGGGGTAACCCCTCACCCGAAAGGGAAACAAACATTTCAACTACCTACCTACCTACCTTCCTACCTACCTTCCTACTACCTACCGCGATAGTGTCACTTTGACGAAGCTCGAAGCTCACTCAATCGCTGACCTTCGGGCGGTGGTGTGAGGTGAAGAAGTTACGAGGAGGTTAGTGAGGTTAGTGAGGTTAGTAAGGTTATGTTACGGAATACATAGGACTGGATTACTGGAGTCTGGAAGGGGCCGTTTTATTATTTCTTGGCAGGGCCCTGATGCCTAACTTCTTCCGCTCTGCCGCGACAATCAATTACCGTTTTCGTCCCAAACACAAGTCCCCTGAATCGAAAGATTTCCCTGTTTGGCCGCCACGTTGACTCTGATTCCATCATCTTGGACGCCACCAAGCCGGAAGCAGTGTGGGGAATTCCACTCACCAAGCTCCTGTGTGTGTCTTGGCATTCGGATGTCGGTCTAGCTTGCGGGGTAAGTACCCTAAGGTACCTAGGTACCTACCTTAGTTCAACTTCCAAACGCTCTCTGCATGTAGTATACTATGACATCACATATGGTCTCTCACTGGGGTCTACTGAAGCTATAACACCATCCGAGATGCCTTTCCTCCAACGTGCCTGAGTAGAACATTCCAAGCATTTCCCACCTGAAAACCGAATATTCACAACGATCGATCAACTGATTAACCCAAAATGAAGGCTTCCTCTCCTCTTCAGCTCCTCTGGACGGCTGCCGTTGCGTCGGCCACCTATATGTGCCCGGTCAGCCCGGGCTCCAGCGACGCTCCCGCCATCATGTACGGTTACGTTGTGCAACATCTCCTCACGAGCTACTACGACATGGTGCCTATCAATGAATCTTTCTACTCTTCTCTTCCCTCGCCGACAAAGCCAATGACCGACTTCCTAGCCAACACCAAGGGCCTGGCCGTGCAGGCCAAACTCGGCGATGAGGCCCTCTTGCAGGCCGGCATGGCTGCTGGGGGAATGAAACCGAACTGCAGCTTTTCGTACCCGCCTGTCACGGACGCCACATCGCATCTCATGAATGCGTATATCTTCGAGGCGACAATGTGCGGCGCGTTCATCGGTCTAGCGGACTACGTGCAATCTCCGCAGACAGCGTTCCTGATGGCAAGGCTTGCAGCAGAGCACGGTGAGTAGCGCGCAACCTTTTGTCTCGACCTGAAAGCCAAGCTAAAGGAATCCGTCTTCAGGTATCCATGCCTCCTACATCGGCTCTCACATGAAGTCCGTCATATTCCCCGCCAACAGCACATCTTTGACGCCGGCCTTCACGCCCGAGATGGTCAGCATGAAAGGGATGGGTGTCGGACCCCTGGGTGACTATCTCAACGGCTGCGTGATGCCTCCTGCTGCTCCATGCGGCGGGACCGTTGAGATCGGAATGCTCGGAGCCATGCTGAACAATGAGGGTAGCTCAAACATGGTGAGCAACAGCAGCAGCTCCGGCACCGCGAATACCTCGTCTCCGTCCACAAGCCCCAAGGCTTTCACCGGCGAGGCTGGTTTTGTCCAGGGCGGCGGGTGGGCGGCCGTAGGGATTTCGGCGCTAGCCGCGTTATTGGCGTTGGTTTAAAATGCGTTCAAAAAATGCTGAAGCGTCTGTCGGATTCGATCTCCGCACGTGTATATAGTAAATAAACAACGTCAGCGTATGCCGAAAATAGAAGAGAAAAAATCACCTCTTCTCAGGTAACCTCTTTCCCGTCAGTCCGTTCCCAATTTTCGGCCCTATGCCGCAAGTAAGCATTCTGATTCCTCGAAGACGTCTTCCAGAATCTGATTGGTGAGCTTTTTGTGCGGTAATGCGCTATTCCGCTTGCACTGTCATAGAAGAGATAAAGATTCGAAATGTCCGGATGCAAACAACGATTGAGGCAGGCTTCGTACCTTAGCCTCGCCAGATTCTCGCCCCTGGGATCTTTGATTGAGGCGGTGAAATGCAGTAGCGAATCGAGATATCGAAACCTAATTGAGAACGAGCCCCGCTCTTATCATAACCTGCCGAATTCTCTCAAAATGCAGCTCTCTCTTTATTATCAAAACTGCCAGTTTCCCAATCTTTCGCTCTCTATCTTATAAGTTCTTCTACAAATTGGTGTACAATCTGGTGAACGTCTGTGTTGGAATACGAGGTCATATGAGGGCATATTGATATTTTGGTTGTTGCTGTTAGGAGTCTATCTAGGTAGGAGCCAGCAGGTGAAAACTCCACTAGCGGGCCCCAGCCCTATCAGCCCTATGAAGGCGGAGATTACCATCTCCCCTATTTCCAACAGTCTGCAATCGAGACGCGCGGTCACGAGCACGTCACCCGGATGCTACGGTAGAAATAGAGTCTCTATCCTCGGTTGATACTTTTTCAGACGACATCACTATCGACAACCTACCGACAATTTCGATTCCTCTACCGCTCACACCACACGCCACCGTTTCCATCACGGCTTGCGCGGCTTTCAGGGCTTTCAGTCTCAACATCCTTGTCTTCGGTTATCACATGGCATGCGCCGCTTGCCACCCAAGCTCGCTAGCACGACATCGTTATCATCGGTCGGTGCATCCATTATGGCCAACTCTCTGGCGGTGAACATCATAGGAAGAACTTCGAGCGCAATGGAATCAACTATGATCGTGATGGCCGAGATCTGCCAGAACAGGTAGGAAGCGATACGAGACTTGGGTAATTGCAGTAAGGGTTCGACGGTTCGAACGAAGTGAGGCTCGCGGATGAGGTAGAGGATCTTCGCCATGATCCCATTGCCTTCGAGGCCGCCCCAGCCGACAACGAAGAAGACGCCAGCGAAAAGTGCGTCCGGTATGAGATGAAGTACGGTCAGTAGTGGTCCCGTCATGGTCCCGATGATAGCCAAGCCCATGACAAAGTGCGATATGCGCTGCTCTGCCACGCTTTCGGCGATGATCTTTTGCCGACGTATCTCTGCCCCGTCCTCCGTCTTAATGACTTCCAGCTCGCTTTTGTGATTTGTCAAAGCATCTGTATGTACAGGCGCCTACCATCGCGTCAGCAAAGGTTACAGAATGCGGTTCCGAAGTCTTACCTATGGCGGATTCAGGGAGATACGAAAAACGTCGCCAGAAGCTTCAAATTGGAGCACGGTATAGAGCTTTTAGTGCATCCTGCTCAATCACCTGATTTAAACCCTCAGGAACCTGTTTGGAACAATCTAAAACAACGCGTTAGGCTCTATAAATGGACCTTTAAGAAACAGCTAAACAGGTGATCGAACAGGTCTGGAACGATATTTCTATGGAGGGAATTCAAGCTCGAATCAGCGAGATGCCTGATAGATGTAAAAGACTAGCAAATAATGATGGTAAAGGCATGAAGTCCGCGGCTTGGTGATTTGATTTTGGTGTAAATAGAGCTAGTTTAATAACCTCGATTATGGTGGGGAGTTATCATGATTTTTGACACCATTCGGTGTAGCAAATTCATTTTGTTACTGTGATATTGCTCTCCGTGTAAAGAGAATGTTCCTTTGACCTCTGCTAATAGTCAATGCAGAAAGAATGTGATTTGAGACACAGTAAGAGGACGACTTAGCAGGCCTCTGAAGGGCAGTATCTAATTTGCATTGAATACAGACAATGCCATTCAGCAAGGATGTTCCAAACAATCATACGTAGAATTTCGCCTCGAAAGTCCATCATCCCCACTGCCTTAATATAATCGACACGTTCATTTACTCTCAAGTACTTTGAGCTTTTCATCGGCTTGCTCCTTGGCTCGCTCGGAAACATTGGGATTGTTCATCGTCCTGTTCAAGGAGGCAAACCTCCACATCAGTACTAAAGAAAAGGCTTGCGAGCCGTCGGATGCTACGTACGCCTTGAGGCCACCTTTGACGTTGCCAACGTGGTCTTTGTCATTGTCCATGCCACCCACAGCTTTGTCGCCAAGGATATTCTCTTCCTTGCTGACCTTTGTTGCAAAAGTTGGGTTCTCGCCTACTTTAGTGGCATCGCGGAGATCTGTAGTATTGCGGCGTTAGCGATGGGTCCTCGCAGTCCCTGAACACGCTGTAAATCGTTGAAGCAATACAAGAGGTTCAAGGAATGGCACGGGGATCTTTGAATTGGAGCTTACTGTCAGCCATGTTGAATTGAGAGACGGTATAATGTGGCTCGTGATTTGTGTTGGAGAGTGTTTGTGAGTTTTTTCGTTTTCGTCAATGGTATTGAAGTTGCAAAATGATAAGGGTTGGAGTAATAAAGTCTTTAAGAGCGGAGATCTAGTAGTATGAAAAAAGGAAGAGAAAGTGATGTCATGGCGAAGCAAGACCACCTTAGAAAGTACACAGACGGGATACATATGCCCCGCATACTTCAAAGTACGGTAGGCCATGGAATTAAGGTGTCCGCTAGTAGAAGTCAATCGGCAAGCGCGCCAAGCAAAGCCCCAGCGATCAAGCCAGGATATAACAACTGGCGAAGGATCCTTGCTCCGCGCACAAACCATAGTCGAGTTACAGCCAATACATCCTTATCAGTTACTACAGTATAGCGTCACGGGTGTGTACAGCGGAAGGAATGGAATCTTGGTGAATTGGAAATGCAAGCAATAGACAAGAGAATGGCACAACAACATACGTGCTTCCAGAGGGAGCTTGATTGGGGAGGACAGTCGGACATGCACCCAATTATGAGCTCAATAACGAAAGCCCAATAAACGAAAGCTGCTACGGGAATCCATATTGATAGGAGTGTGCACTCATTCAATGAACAGGAGCCCTGGGTGCCCAACTCAATACAGCATCTCACGCATCCGAGTGACTGGCAATTATTACTTGGTCAGTGATTGCGTCCCTGCCTCACCAGCCCGACGCAACATGGCCACAGAGATCACCCTCAGGTCCAAGGGTTATTAATACCATGGTTGCAGGTTAAGCAAATTGAGTGACAACAAGGAATTTTCTCTTCAAGTCGGATTTTCAGTTGAGGAATGCTATGGAGCCAGAGGGTGCACTGGTCACGCACCCAGGTGGAGCTTTTGAACGTGCGCGTCTTATCAACGCAGTAGCCACGGAATGGGCTTCGTAGATTCGAACCCTATTATGGCACAAGGGACTAATTAGGAGGAGAGGCCTACGACGACGACGACCACCCCTCTCAGGCCGATCAAAACAGCTGCTAAACAGTGACTGAGCGACAGCAGAGCGCCAGCAATCCGAACCCGATCCTCTGAATCACCCCCCTCCCACCCCTCTTTCTCGAGCGAGCAACGTCGCGTCAACTACATTACGACGACTAGAGTCACTGAAAGAGATTAAGCCTAGGCCCCGATAGGAACGTTCAGAACCTTTGTTATATAAGGGCCTCCTTCGATGGGTAACTGCCCACTATCCATCATTGACCGCTAGTGAAACGTGAGGGAACCAGTCCTCCCCAAGAGTCGGGAACAACAGGGAATCAAGGCCCGAAGGAAGTCAAGTTTACTATATCTCCGGCGAAAGATGTTGACATGTAAGGATTTGAACCAGTGAGGGGGAAAAAAAGAAGCAATGCGTAAGCGTAACGCGTGCGAAACGACGACGACGCAAGAGGATATACACAAAGGAAGGAAAACGGATGGAAAAGCTGAAGGATGGACGTATCTACGAAGCTTCTATCACAAAGCATTGACGGAGCAAGTACGGAGCATCTACGGAGCAAATACGGAGGGAGCGAGTAAGGGATTCAGGCATGATGAACGAGATATATCAGTCATACGGTCAAACAAAAACAGATGCGAAGGCTGGATTGCATCCCGGACACGACTACGGCCTATAAAGGAGGATGAACTACGGTGCATCCTCTTCCGGGGCCCAGCTCGAACTACGGAGGCTCTACGGAGGCTCTACGGAGGTGAATAGAAAGCGTGGAGGAGTTCTTAGTACATGGTTTTCAACGAAGCAAAACACAGCATCGACTGCATCCTTTCATTTATAGTCGAAAAACATAGCAAAAACCCGCATAGGCCGATACAATTTTAGTGTTTAAATGGGTAAATATATAGAACAAAACAAACAAAACAAATACTACCTATGGGATAAGTACATGAATGACAAGCCGGAGATTATGTCATCAGATGATGTGTAATCCTGGTTATTTTTCTTTATCAAGTGGTACTCTTTATATGCCTCTTGACGTTGAAGACGGCAATAATTGTTCAGTGGTAGTATCCTATTGGGTGTTCCGTCTGTTCTGCACAGACGTTTCGGACTGCTGCAGCGAATCTTGGTGCTGCAGCGAATCTTGGGGCTGCTGAGTTGTCTCAGCGGTGCCTGTGTTACCTAAACCCCGTCGTCCTAAACGGAGCACAGGGGCAAGAATGCGACTTGCCGGATTTTCGGTTTCAGCATGCTGATATGCTGGAAGAGACCTGGATGTCGGCTCATCCTCGACTTGGGATGATGTCTCAGTTGCACTTTCAGGGTCTTGGGTTACACCAACAACAACTTCTGAGAGAGTTCGGGGAATTGCAATACCAAACTTGACGAGTGGAATAGTGAGGCCGTGAACGAACTGTACGGGTCAGGCTAAAGTTGAAGATGCATTGTGGGGTAGAGACTTACAATGCTACAGATAACGAGAAACCAAATAACAACCATCATTATTTCGGCCAGTCGCGCAGCATCCTCTCGCTGATTGCCATTAACGTCAAGTACTTCGGTGCGAAGGTATTCTTGGCTGATGTAAAGGTAGAAGATAGCACTAACGCCGATAGGGCCGAAGAAACCAACTATACTCGCCTGCCGCCAATGCTCAATTTGATGGATGCGAGTGTGTATTAAAGCCACGATAGGTGGACGTCGTAGGAGTAGAACCAGGATGCCCAAGGGAATGAGTCGGTATATTGGGATTACGCTGTTGTGAACGAACATGTGCCATGGACAGACGGCACCAAACCATAAGAAAATAGCAACATTGAGAAGCATATCAATGGTCGGCTGAAGCGTGTCATCCTCGGTTTGTTGACGAAACCAGTCGTCCCAAGTGAAGGCGTTTCCAGCCAAGAAACAGGCCAGGACGTCATCACTGCCAATCAGGCCGTCTGTGCCTACGACAAACAACTAATAAAATCAGCCGATTTCCTTTCCATAACGAGTGAGCGCACTGACTGCGAGTGCAATTACGAACACCAAGAAGCTCTCTCGGTCGACATATTTCTTCTCTTCTGCCCAATGGAGAAGCTCTTTTGCGACCCACCCGCAAGCAAATCCATAAGCGCAACTGAGAAGTATTTGATAAACCCAGGTCTCATAGAACCACAAACCTACAGCTTTTCCGGCGGTGTGGCCATGTGCCCCATCGCCTATATAAGTGATCAAGTAAAGGGGCAGAAATAGGAACGGGTAGCCAAGTCCATCATTCAGACCAGACTCAGCAATGACAATCCTCTGCAACGGCTTGGGGATATGCTTGTCCGCAAACTTGCCCTTCACGATGGAGTTTGAGAGAATGGGATCCGTGGGCGTGACACACGCGCCGACAGCAAGAGCATACAGAAATGTCAAGTTCGGCACCATGGCCCAAATCAGCATCGAAGTTACGAGCCACATAACCACCATGCCAGGGCCAATGAGATAGAACAGGCTCTTCCATTCTTTCTTGAGGTACTTTGGCGGCAGCTGTACGCCAGCAATCACCAATTGAACACCCAGCACTAGTCGGCAGAAGTACAGATTGATAACCTCGAGGTTCGCTTCATCATACAGTGCGTATTCCTTGGGGCGAATCCATTTTGCTGCAGGCCCAAATAGGACGCCCGCCAGAAGCGATAACACTGTAGTATGCAATCAGTAGTCGCAAAGGGCTTGCACATGGCGGCCGCCAACGACTGACATACAAGCTTCTGAAAGGTAGAACCGGTCTTTTGCGAGGAAGGAAACCAGACCAAACAGAGCAACGAAGCCACCGAGAGTCGAACAGACAATGTTGAAGTTGTTGAGGCCAAGCGTCGGCATTGTCGTCGTGTGTGATCAACGATGTCGAGCTCGATCTTTGATGTAGACCATTTTGACGTCGGCAACGATTAAAGATGATGAAATCTCGGCATGTGCAGGTAATACCAAGGCGCTAATCATAAAAGACTACCTAGCACTCATGGTGTAGAAAACGAACCACCACAGACCTATCTTGGCGGACTAACACCAAAGCTTTTTACGGTTTGAGATCGACCCAGCAGTGGAACACATCAAGCAGTTCAAACAACTGTGAATAAAACCGTAAAGAAACGCGTAATCAAACGGTATTTCTACGAGGTCAAGTTAGTGGATTGATCTTAAGCTACCACCTTGGTCTGCTAAGGTATTCCTCCAGAGGGCGAGTTGGCCGCGCACACTGGGTTTCCGCGCACTCTAACCTAGAAAGGTTAGTTAAAGATAGTATCGGGTTTAGCGTGCTAAAAAGGGCACTAAGATAATTAGTCATCGTTAGCGTGCGCGAAAACCCAGTGTGCGCGGAAAACCCGGGCATACGTCAAGTCTTGAATGTGCGGGGCATACTCGTATGCTCTTTTGAAAGTTCAAGAAGCCTTTTCACCACGATGTGACTTCTTACCCTGTGAATAATCATCCTCAAGCCTAGCGAAGGAAGAAAGCGTGGGAAGCAGAAGATTTATTGGAATCGACCGGCGAGCGAGGGAGTTGGATGATTAATGAACATGCAAGATTGCGACGTTTATTCTAAATGAAGGGTGAAATACTTCTCAAAGTCTTGAATGGAAGCATGAAGATGTGATGAGATTGTACGCAGATGATAAAGCTGAACGAAACCGCTAGTTATCGATCACATTTGTGAGCATCGATTCATAGCATGGCAATGAAGAAAGATTCGGTATAGGTGCGGGTGGTGTGTTGAAGGGGTTTCAATAGCTTAATTCCTCTCAAGATCTGACTTTGATCCTAATCCCCTTCGATCCCTCCGCGGGCAGCGGCACGAACCCATCTGCGGCAATCTCAACATCGGCCAAACCTGTCTCGAACAATTCCAATACGCCCTCATCTCCTGCCTCCCTTACACCCTTCTCACCTCCTGAGCCGAAACGCCTGAAAATTGCCGCCAAACACATATACATTTCTGCGTAAGCTAGATTGATGCCTAAACATTGCCTACTACCCTTCGAAAATGAGATCAAGTACCGATCTAAGCGCGGGTTCTCGACCCAGCGTTCGGGAATAAATGACTTGGAGTCGTGGAATATGGACTCCTGTTGATGAATGAGGGTGCTGGTCATGCCCACTGGAGTATTCGGGGGGATAGACCATTGCTTGCCGCTCGCAGCATCGGTGAAGAGCATGGCATTATCAGGAGATACACGTTGAAGACGGGAAGAGACGCCGTAACTTAATCGTATGGCTTCTTGGACGACAGCTACCAGATATGGGAGCTTCTCTAACACTGGTAGTGGAAAGCTGGCGTTGGAATCGGGGATTGCGGATCTAAGTTCTGCTTTGAGCTTCGCGAGGATGCGTGGAGAAGCAAGGAGGTGATATGTGGCTACTGAGAGTGCCCAAGACGTGGTCAGGGTACCAGCACCAACGACAATTGCAGCTTCGTCCGTGAGACGACTGATAGTCTTGTCACTTTCCGGAAGATCGCTTTGAAGGATTTCGTGGAAAAGAGTAGGATGTGGGAGGTCTTGGTAGGTTGATCGTGGCTGAGCTTTGACCTGCACTATCTGTTGTTCGATTGACTAAGGAGAAGTTTGACTTCGGTTAACATACGTTATTTAGTACAATGCGTGAGAGCCTTACCCGCTGGATGCGAAGGACCAAATCAAGACTGGGTGAGATAAGAACTGCCACCCACTCGGGAAGACCCTGGATGAAGTAGAAAATCCACATCATTTGTTTGAGTAGTCCTGCTGCCTTACCTGCCTCCAGAACTGCATCGTGGTACTCCGGGCCCCAATTCTTATCTTCGAGGCGGTGGTCCGATCGACCGTAAGCATATTCCATGACGACATCTGGAGCAGACTTTAGAAAGATGTGCTTCATAACGAACAGCATGAGGAAGATGCCATAGAATCCATTTTAAAAGCGTACCGTTCGTGAATGCCGCAAATGCATAATCCATCTTGATAATTTCCCCTTCGGCATCTCTGAAGCCTTGCAGCTTTTCGAGCAATTTTTCTACCCTCTCTCCAATAAGCGGCTGCAATCTCCTCACGCTCACCATGGAGAAGAAGCGGTTTAGGGCAGCCCTTCTAGCTTTGTGCTTGTCATGGTCAATAGTCGAGAACATGGCTTCAGGTGTGCCAAACTGCTTTGTGTACCATTCCCACTTGTTGCGTTTCTCACCACAGGCACTAGAAGCATACAACGTATCATAGTAATCAGGGTCTGAAATATGCAGTTCGTAGGGGTTGATGCGAATGATAGGGCCATATTTGGCATGCAAGGTGCGCAGATGAAAAGTGTATTGACCGCGAAGGATAACGTCGTAGTAGAATTCATACCTATTACAAGGATGGTTTTAGCATCCAAACAAAGATTTGGTAGGTGATATTACCAGAACGTCAAGGCTGCGAGTCTTGGACCAGGGAACTTGGCTATTGGGCTGAGGTAGAGCCGATAGAAGGCGGTAAAGACTAAGTAGCAGGTCAACGTCAGCACTCCCACCATGAATGAGACCGTCCAGGGGAAAGACGTTGAAAAGCCAAATAGAGCCATGATTGTTGATGACGTGTGGAAGACAGGTAGAGGGATGAAGGTTTGTCTGATTCAAAAGTGGAATAGAAAGAGACGGCTGAGCCTTATCGCTAGGCGTGTGACGTGAGGTAAGCCGGTAAATCATGCCCTTCAGCTTCTGTAAGGTATGCACCCATAATGGGATCCGACATGACGCTCGATCCTACGCCAACTAGGCTCGGATCTTGTTTATTGGATTGATCGAAAAGTGCCGTCGGCCGCCAATACGACGTCGCTGTCGTCTCGAGGCAACGATGAAGGCAAACATTGGTTGCATTTCTTACCTGCATGAAGGCTCACTCATGCGTTTGCACTGCCCATCATTACTTATTCTACCAGGTAGTACGATATACTGTAGGGGGGCGCTTCAGGGATATATGTTGAAGCACGCTAATTTTGACGCCCGCTCGGCAAGCTGCGAGCAAATCAAATCATGCATTACTGTACCATCCTCGCCCTGTGATTTAAACGCGGGGGATCGCTCAAGTCATTCCCGCTTTAAATCGCAGGGTGAGCCGATGTTCAACTCTTATGCTCATGTCTCAGAAGAAAACAAGAGTGATTAGGAAAGGTGTTTTCAATCAGGAAATATCTATCATCTCGATATAGTCTCCGCCTATGCGACTGCTAGCGATCTCTAGACCACAAAGGCAGGAGGTACAAAGAAGTCATCCAGATACACCATATCTTCCAAGTACCCTTATCGGCCTTTACATCCCGTAAGAGGATGGTCCGAAGACTTAGTGTACCTCCAATCACAAGAGAAGGCAGGTATGTTATAAGACTTGGTTTCCAAAATGCCGGAACAAATATCGACCACCTCATGACGCTGATCCCAGTTGTCAGCCTTGCAAAGTCATCCCCGTGTGCGAGAGGTAGAGTCTTGCGCCCTCGCATCGCATCTCCCGCCTGATCGCTCATGTCCTGGACTTGTAATGTTGTTGCAACGACCAAGCCGATTAATATGACCCACTGATACCTAAAGGAGCTGAATTTGCACTGTCTTCCACAGGCAATGATCGTTGCACCGGAACCGTAACTTGCCATGCCAAGAGCATTGATGATGTTTCGAATAAGAAAGTTATTGTCCGCTCCTTCTAGATCGTTGTACATCCAGGTCAAGGTTATGATCACGAGCATGTTTGCCGTGGTCCCTAGATAAAGTGAAGATGCACAAGCAATGGTAATAACGATCAACAAGAGTGTCCTTGCTTGATATTGGCTCAAGCGTCGAGACGGCAGCGGTCGCCAAGGTTTATTAATACCGTCTTCAAGGATCGAAAAAGATAGCCGTTGATTTGCTATATTGAAGAGCAGGAGACTGAGCCAGAGCTACACAATCATATATGGAAAGTTCAATAGAGATGTGAGTAGGTTTGGGCTCAGATCGTTGGTAAGTGCAGGCTCTAACATTGCACTGGCAAGACCAAAAACCAAATTCGGATAGATCATTGATTTCAGGTCGCTACGGGTGAAAAGCCAAAGTGTCCTCAGGTGGTATGAAAGACTATTGCGGTTCCAGTTTTGGCATTTCTGATCATCGAATTGTTCTTCCATTGATCCATCATTCACTCGTTCGGGTTCTTTCTCTGCCAGGATTGATGAATAGGACAGCGACATTGGATAGGCTATGGTGCAGAAATAATAATGAAAGTTGCTGCACTTTTTTCGAATTTGAGATCGTTACATACCAAAGTGAAACCAAAACTACTCACCTCATTGGAATTTATCGGAATGGTGCCATCTCCCATATTCCAGGATTAGCTGGCCCACTTTTGTATCTGCGGAGGCTATGCAGTATTCTTAGGATCGTAAACCGGCCTCGATCTTCCATTTGCGGAGAGGATTTTGCTGGTGCGCCAAGAAAATTTCTCTTGCACATAGGCAAGCATTGGTCAAGCTAGGACTTGGTCCAATGAGAAACTAACACCAAGGTATCAAGGATTTTTGTTTGACTGTGCTGCACTGCCTGCCGCATGCGCGCATCGATTATTACCGTTGGCATGAATACCTACGATCACACGGTGTGATATCTTTCAAAACGTGATCTGCAAATTCTGAATGCGAATCCTAAAGACGATACGAGCACGAGACACCCAATTTGATTATTGGTGGAAATCTCCGCGTAAATACAAGCGCCGGTAAACGCTTACTAGCTTGTTATGTTCAGGCAAGTAAAGAAAAAGGCCTGTGAATTAAATTGCTCGACTGTTGCATCCAACGATCCTACCAGTAGATGATCACCGCTGGAAAAGACGTGTGTAGTTGCATCTGGAGAATGCTCCGTGGAGCTGCGTCTCGCAGTAACAAGGCTGTGATTGAAGCGCAGCCCTGCTGCTCCGACATTCCGATGGCCAATCGGGAACAGGGTATCTTTTGTTCCCTTGCCAAAGGTTGGCTCAAGCATCTGTCCTCTGTAATCAATTGGTGCAAAGCAATCAGGTAGCAACAGACTAAAACGCGGTTCGATCTGTAGGTTCAGTGTGTCACAGAAAGTATGCCACCTGCGTGGTGCATAATCCTACAAGGGTATTCTTCCAGTTTCGACGTGCCCCGTCACCGCAAGAATACGTGCCACTTGATAATGTCCTAAGCATCACGCTTTTTCTACACCAAAATTCCTTTTTCAAACAAAAATATCGTCGATAAAGATGAGTCGCTTTAAGCGAGGATTCTAAGTCTCGGATCCAGCATCCTGTATGTCGGATTCAGTCTTTGAGTAACTGATGATATCAGGTATGCTCGGGCACAGTACACACCATCTGCAGTAGCAGAATCCAAGATGCGCAATCCTGGTTTGAACAAATCTATTGGAGCCAATATCAGTCCGCCCATTGGGTCTTTGATGAGTTTGTGCTGTTCTCGGAGGCGTTATAATTCGTCCGGGTTATGCTCGAGAAAATATTCCTCTTTCTCAAGAGAACGAGCCATTGAGCATAGTGCAGTAACGCTTTAGGTTATTGTCAGCTTATGTGATAGTGAAAGATTTTAGGATAGAGATATTTGAGTAAGAGTGGGTATCCCTCTTGAACTTTCATACATCAATTACGAATGTACAATACCAAATACTTTACATACCTTGAACGTTGTACAGTGCTTCATGTCACCTGACTAACTCCATCAGACAGCGAAGCGGGCCGAAGATTTATGCGCGTATGATTTGAGGCATTTTAAGGCTCCAGGCAACGCCGTGTTGCAATTGAATCTTGTTTAACAAAGGCACAGGGCGAACAGCTGACAAAACTTCTCAAGGAAATCCCAGGTTAGTACAAGAGTCAACTACCCCGAGTTCGAGCTTGCCATCTTCCACATATCTCTCACTACCATATTTTGGTAGACGGAGCTGAATCTACAAAGCCTCACCATGACCGCCACCGCAGACTCCACCGAGATGGCTCCTTTCGCTCCAAAACAGATGATGCCCCGGAGTCCTGGTCTCCTGGAAGCATTAGTGGGCGATGTGACCGAACAAGTAGCTGCTCATCTCCTCACTCTAATCCCTAACATTCCAACCAAATCGGTCATCCATGATAATGCATGCGGCACCGGTCAAGTGTCCGAAGCTATCATGTCGAATCATCCTAACTCCATCACTATCAATGCAACCGATGTCATGCCCATGTTTGTGCAGGCTTGTACCGGTAAAGCAGCTAAGAATGGTTGGCCGCTCAAGGCTGCCGTCATGGACGCTCAAAAGCTCACTTTCCCGGACAGCACCTTCACCCATTCGTTCATGAATATGGCACTCTTCTCTATCCCAGACGCCATGTCCACCGTCAAGCATGTTCATCGTACTCTCCAGTCCGGCGGCATCGCATTTATTACCACATGGGCCGTGGAGTCGCAAGGACACGCTGTAAAGGCTGGACATGATACAACAAGGGGAGGCGGCTCGTTGGCTGTGTCCATTTCACCTGAGTGGCACGCAGAGGAGAAATTGAGGAGCACACTCGAGCGGGGAGGGTTCTCGGCAGGGAATATCAAGATGTCGCAGCATGAGGTATTCTTGAAGATCGAAGACTTAGACCAATGGGTGCAGATTGCGTGGAGCTATCTTGGAAGGCCATCGAGTGGATGGGCGAAGAAGGACGAAGAGAAATGGGACCAGGCAGTCGCTGCGGTCAAGAATGCATTGGAGAAGGACAAGAACTTTGAACCGTTGCAGTCGGGTGAGAGCCGAGTCAGGATGGTTGCAAATGTTGCTGTTACTACGAAGCAAGAGAATGATTAGGGAATGATAGTGCTTCTGAACTTGGAAGAATACGTCTTTGCTCATGGCTATTTAGACATACGAAGTCCACTTCTCAAACATGCCTGCACCATTGCGATCAGTGATTCAACAACGTTTAAGCTTAATGGACTTGGGACACTGTATTTCTCTTCAGTTACTAAGGAAATGAGTGCACTTTACCATGCCTGAGGCTTCTAAAAGCCAAAAGCCTTGGCTAGGTCAGAACGACACCGGAGACTCACTTCCTATCGAGGTCGTCACTCGCCATGCCTAGTCAGCGCCACATGGTGGATTAGTAACCCAGAATTGATGGTCCCGTTGAGCCCATCATTGATGTATTGCGCACAGGCAGCTGCTAGCCATAATGAAGTGTAGATCTGATAATTGACTAAAGGTGTGTATTCTACAGCAGGAAGCTATCTACCTAGGTAGGTTTTGTGCCGCAATTGGCGCTAGTCCTAACCAGGCTAGCGGGCAGTCTAATGACCCTGCAACAACAGTATGTTTCTAATTGGTCCTACTGCAGCTTCTACTGCTTCAACACTTCTACTCAATAGAAGTTACTGACTTCTATATACTCATTGAACGAAAATCTCTGAATACCTTCGGGGTCAAAGCCTTCGTGAGATCGCCGTATCAAACTTTCTATTGAACACTTTACAAACTTCGAAATACGCGTCGGTCGGGCTCATAACACTTCAAACAATGCTTTCTTTTACATGACTTTCTACCTACTTGTCACTCTACATACTCACCTACCTACTCACCTACATACTCACCTACATACTCACCTACCTTTATGGCTCCCTTCTGTTACGAGTGTGTCGGGATTGGGTAGGGTTTCCTAGGGATTTCGGCACATGGTTAATCCCTAGCCCCGACACTCTATCCGAACCCTTCCGCACCCTAGCAAACCTACTCAGCCCTCTTTGTTTTGCCCTACTATAAATACAGCTCGGATTCCCCTTTGCTTCCTTCTGTATTCTTAGTATCCTAGTTATAGCTACCTCTATTGACTCAAACATTCTACTTCCGGTCCCATCGTTAGATTCTAGGCACGGTCGCAACACTAGGTTGCGATGAGAAGCTGATAGGCGTTGCGATGAGTGATGAAGTGTAAACCTAATAATTGCATGAAGATGTGTCTTCTACAAAAGAGGTTATCTAGATTTTCACATGAGGTTGAAGTACTCGTATATCATGATTATCATCGCTAGTACTGATTAGATGAGCACATACCGGCGCTAGTACTAACAAGGTTAGCAGGCAGTGCAATATCACTGCTTCTACTATTGCTTTTACTCTCACTGCTCGTCCTATTGCTCCTATTGCTTCAACAGATAGGTGGGCTGAAAAGTTCCTACTAAGAGAACCATGATCCCCGCTGGTGGCACTTGCGAGCGTTTTGGCATGAGCTGTATTAGAGTGTATGAGAACGATGCCATGACCTTATTAGACAAGGCCATTTTTCGGGATGACCTGCGGCAAGGGGTTGACTGGAATGTCAACAACGAAACGAAAGTCGAACCATATGACGCAACAAGCACCAAACTCTTCTGATGGACAGCGTATAAGGCATAGAGAGATGACCACACTGAGATTCTTTTGGGAAAAGGCAGTCTTCGATTCAATCCCAACATCGAAACTGTACACAAGCCACCTCTCAAACCCAGTAAAGAACCATACGCATTTACAAGGTCGCTGCAAAGGAATCGGTAAGAAGTCTCGGTAAAAGATCCCGATCATGCAAACACAGAGCATCATCTCGACACCTCTTATTTCTTTATCTCGATCTCACACCATCGCTTCAGCGCATAAACCTCCACAGACCTTTCCTTAACCTTTTCCTACATCCGCCAGCCCTGCGGCTCTCCGCCTGCAAGCGCGTAGATTTAAATCCTCTCGAAACACCACGGCCATGAACAAGAATAAAGAGAAAGCTTTCACTGCGCAGGTGACTGACCACCTAAGGTTACATTTACATTGATGATGTGGGAGTGCATGTGAGACTTGTGCTCAGTGTGACTTTCTCTTTCACCTACTTTACATCTTCACTGTTGTCAGTTCAGCCCTGACCTACCGCACTGCCCACCCCCCCAAAAACGCACAAAAGCATCCTCCAATCCCTTCTTTGCTCCTCCTCCTCCAACCACACCCTACCCTGTATCTAAGTCTCTGACCTCAACTTCCAAACCCACAACCCACACCAATCACACAAATGCACATCACCCTCTCCCTCTCCATCCCCCTCCACCTCCTCCTCACCCTCCCTCTCGCCCTCGCCTTCGCCAGCACCCCCGCCGCCCCAAACCCCATCGCCACACCCACCCCTCCAGGCCAGCAACTGTACCACCTCAAGACCCGCGCGATCGGGAACAACAGCGCGACGAATTCGACCAAGGATGGGCTTTATGTTATGGCCTATCATAACGGTATCCCCTTCCCACTTCCACTAACATGTCCACCACTCTTCCTCCCTTGAACTGAGCAGGGCTACTACAGCGTACTGACCTGCTACTCGTTGTCTGGATTTCACAGGCGCAGGCACCAACGAAGTGACCCTCACGCCCTACAAAGACTCCGCCGCCAAGGGATATCTAAACAGCAGCCACCAGCAATTCACGCTCGACTCGTTCAACACGCCATTCTCCTTTTACTTGGGCGGAGACGACGATTGGGCTTGTATGTTCCCTGCATCTTCTGTCCTAACTTTTTGTTCTTCTGGTCCGAGAACGGGGAAGGATCGCTAATATGTGTGATTTTGTGGGATTATAGCATGGCAATTAGTGCACATTAACGCCGGCTTCGGCGACTACACCGACTGGTATTTTGACAAGAACGGGGCCTTGGTAGTAGGCTCGAGTGAGTTCAACGGGTGGCTGGGTGAGTTTATACCTTGTCCTTCCTCCTAACTCCTTAATAGAACCTCTGCTATGCTATGCTATGCTATGCTACGAAGGAGTGCTAATGTTTGGTACTTGGGAGCGGCTAGCGTGCGATTGGTGGCGCGGACAACCGCAGTTGATGTGGAGGTTTTTGATTTCCGGGATTACGCTTCCGTGCAGCTGCGCGCAGGTGGATTTGGTGAGGGAAGAGTTTTAGGAGGTTTCGGGATGGGGGATGTGGGGTTCATTGAGATGAGAAGGGGAAGTGGCTTTTACGGTTGCTTGGTGGATTGAAAATGGCGGGTTGGGATTGAAAAGGTGGGGGATATTGCTTCTTGAGAAATGGCGGGAGAGTAGCATGGTGGAAAGAATGAAAAGTTGCAACCTGCTTTGAGACCTAGTAACTCATCCATGACAGATGCGCTTGCCACACCCGGGTATCTATGAGCTTGATGAAATAACCCGTCTGTTCCTGGCAACTTTGGACTGTCCCTGCTTTCCGGCAGTGATTGCACAGACCAGTCCTCCATAAAGACTCCATGTTTTTCTTACCGCAAGCGAAGAGCTCTGCACCTACGACTCGGCACCCTTGCTTTCTTCTTGAACTAGCTGATTACACATCATAGGTATCGGTGATGACCGCCAATGCGTAAGAGACTCAATGTCGTCGATTGGAATCTCGAAAGTAGCCAGCACGAAATTGATCTTGTCACGAGCACTAAGGTGCTTGTAAACGTCGAGGCGTATCTCCATTGGCAGGCGATAGAAACCTTTGGGGTCATTATGGCTAACGTCACCCTTTGAGCGTGGCGGTCCATCAGGATTTGAGCATTTCAAGAAGCGTTTGAGGTCGAAACTGGTCATTAAAGGCGCTATCCCATGGTGGCGCAGAAGATGGAACATCCCAATGATCATAGCAGGGAACACGATAAGGTCCAGTTTGTCGAGGATTGTCAGGATCAATTCTGGCGGCAGTTGGTAGATTGGCAGAGCATAGAGCGCATAGAGCTGTTGCCTTCGTTCTAGGCGTTGGCGATGAGCATCACATCGAGGGCACAAGCAAGCGATCTCGGTTCCTCCATCAGCATCGGAAGACATTGCGTCAGACTTTCTTTTTTTGTTGCTGAGCGACAAAGACAGCTGAGTCATGGGTTCTCTCTTGATCCTTTCCGGACTGAGAAATCTGGTGAAGACCTTGCCACACAAAACTTGAAAGATACCAGGCCACAACAGCTAAGATGATGAGATAGATCCCTGTAGGCAAAAGAGACCTTGGTAGAAGGTTCAGAAGGAAAGGGTCTAGGACTTGGAAGGGAATGTTAGTTTTGAAGGAGGTAAATATAATGGCACGTGACCTTACTGATATCAACGTTCACTGGCGGCACATTCCGCATGAGAGACTTGTTCGTCGTGAAGTAACTTGCAGCTGCAGTGATACGTAAAAGGAGGACTGATGATTGACTATGGCCTTGTGTCTTAGGACCATCACGATGTTCGGAATTATGTTGTTCCGCGTTGATTGATTGACGTGATTCAGAATATAATGCAAGTGAAAACATCAAATCGGATGTGTTGAACACCTCAGGTAGCGTAAAGGTATCAAGAGTGAATGCTGTTGGTTGCTGATTGATAGTGAATGATAAGCACAATTCAAAGGGCAACAACACCAATCACCATAGTAGAAAACAAACAAGAGAAAGCCATCATGTGACTGGCAGGTGCAGCTTACCGTGGCGACCCAGCAGATGCGTACTTCGTACCTTTGATTGTACTCAAGTCCGTCCAGTAGAAGCCATGTCTCGCTACCCTTTGCGTTTGTGAAATTTGGGAAACTCGCAACGACTTGACGGCGTAAACTCCAGTGTGATGGCGTTAACGATTCCAAACGAAGGTCTTCGAGATTGGGATGTGCCTTTGGGATCTGTATGGCCTCTGGGCCGCGGAAAATGGTCTTCTCTACATTGGCCAAAACCGAGAGTATCCGCAAGGAAAACGTCACGATGAGTGCGAGTGTCCACATCTCCGTGACTCTAGAGCATAACGAAGAACACTCAAGTATCGAGTGTAGCAGACCAAGTTCTGTGGGATTAGCATCAACTCACGAGGCGCTTTCGGTTTGTTGTTGAAAAGATTGAATAGATTGAAAAGATTCACGGTGACGACTGCTCGTCGTCTGGTGTGCCCGCCGCTTTAAGAATCCGCGACCGACGGTGCTTTCCAAGCGATGGCCAACCTACGCTGTCAAACATGATATGATAGGTCTCTAGGCTTTTTAAAATGTTTGACTTGTTGCTCCTTCACGAAAGTAAATCATAGTTTTCAGTGATTGTGATTGAAGATTAATGTGCCCACATCCGAAACTAGATATGTATTCTTCGCAGTACAGACCAAACAAACCTTCTGTCCCTTGTTCAAGCAGATTCTGATCTTTCCTACTATTCGATCAATCTAGAAATATTTTAGATATGGCGCAAATTGACCATAGCTACACACCTCGAAATTTGCCCTCACTTCTAGAACTCCATTAGGAGTTCAATAGATGGAATACAGAGAAGCACGTGCCCAGAAACACCAACCAGTGCATCCATTCTCTAGAGTACCCACAAAATGGGCACCAATTGAACGGCTATTCAAGGTCAGCAAAGGCACTCAGGAGGTTGCTTTCGGGATTTTTATTCCGTGAATCCTTTACGAAGGGATCAGATAATGAGGCTCTTGTCATAATGCAAGGACTTCGTACACTGAAGGTCTAATAGGCATCATATATATCTTCTGTGCTATTACCTGATTAGTAGCTTCAATTCTCTTCATATTTTCAGGAAAGCAGAACCCTGCACGTTGGTGGCTTGCAATACGGTGAAGTCACACGGGCTGTATCTTAATCCTGGGGATTTCTGTGGACGAAAGGAAATGTATTTTGATCCATATTCAAACTCGACTGAAGTCGGTCTATCCAGAATAATGCATGGGTCATGGTCCGAGGAGAAGTGCGGGCCTGGTGGAACAATTCAAAGAGGTATTCAATCGACAGAACGACTCTGAACATGTCAAAATGACATAAGTGATATTCTTTAGGTGGAATTACTTTGGAAGGGATCAATACCCACTTCCACGAAAGGGTTGCTACCAGAATGAAAACAAGTGAGATTTGCAATACCATGAGGAATCTGATGACCCACTAAGACCAACGACTACACCGATTAAGCCAAATCCCACACACCTTCCGTTAATAGCCACAGCCGCGACCTAGAATGAACCCCAGGAGAAAGCATCTAGGGGCCAGCTAGTGTCGATTTTGGCCAGACACCTTGGCAGAATTGACAAGTCTCGACTATCTTCAGTTCTTAACCAGCGGCTGCTGTGTAATGCAATCAAGTGCAGCAGTCGGGAGGCAAAATATCAGTGATACTCACTGAAAAACACAAGCGGAAGTTCTGCATTATTATCATGCGGGCTGTAGTGCCGACCAAGTCAGGTCACCCATAGGTCGACAGGCATCTCTCTAATAGCAAGATCGCAAGATATCGATGACGGGGCTGAAGGGAACAAGCATACAATATATTCGGTCTATATGAACGAATTTGAACTTAGAGTTGTTAATTTTAGCCTAGAAATCGCTTCGCATCAGAATCAAAGCATCGGCTCTTCAGCAGTCACCTAGAAAAAAACCCACCCACGCAAACTGCATCCCAGCGTCATGCGAGGGCCAACCGCGGACACTTTCAGGATGGACTGCGGATGCAGCGGAGTGAAGTTCTAGGCTGGTTGCTAAATCCGATATTGCAGGGCCAAGACGACGTACGTCGATAGCACAAGTCCCATCAGCTGCCATTCATATCATTATACACGCGGCAATACGTGACTGTACTCTACACCCACTACTTATCCGGTTATAGGGAAGGTTGATCTCGAAATCCAAACCCTCTTTGTCTGAGTCTTTGCAGATCTGTGAGTCCAGGGATAAGATGAGCGCATCTGTACAACTATGAACATCTAGGTCATTTCCCAATTTTGAGTCGCAGATCATCTCATGCTGATTGGTAGACAGTATGGTAGATACTTGAACGACCGGTTCATCTAATGTGATATTTGGTAATTTGAGCAAGGGCGGAGCATATGACTTTGCCACTGAACAAACCACGATCGGCCTGGGTTAGAGTAGCCGTTGAGCCTAGAATACGAAAGACAGAAATACGTAGGAAAAGTCAAGAACATGACGTCGTTTGACGCGAGATTGAATGCTGTAATCATACAAATTTACCTGCCAGATCAGCAGAAGAAAGTGTCTAGAATATGTACAGTAGTGGGAAATGGTAGAGACATATGGACTTGACAAGACTCGACGTAGGGTAGCATGAGGTGTAGAGAAGGCCGGATATTTGTCGTCGTGTGTTTCTTTCGGGAATTTGAGGCTGACGGAATCACATATCATAAGCACTATTAAATCAAAGGCAGTCGTGATGTGGTGATGCTCCTGAAGTGTTAGATACCTACTCTCGAGGGTCTGTTGCTGTATCGATACCCCTGTCCGCACCCTTAGCCCATCTCGGTTAGCGCATCTCCTGGGCAAGGAATCAAAACAACTCCCACACAAATCTTTCATCCTGGCCCTCCCCTCATCCAGACCTCTCACCAACAACGTCTTGCTCTTCCTAGCATATCTCAATTCCGACAACCACTTCGAGGCATCAGCCATTTAGAGGGTACTCACTATCACTATGAGAGAAGTCATCAGCTTGAATGGTGTGTCTCCACGCGCGTCTCTAAAGTCTTGCTGGGAAACACCACTCCACCATAAAACTCGTGTACTGACTCGACCACGCGTACAGTTGGGCAAGCCGGTTGCCAAATCGCAAATTCTTGCTGGGAGGTGAGCTTTAGATCATGAGCAACCTGCCCAACAGGACTGTTGCTGGAATTGAGACGCAAGGGCATCGCTAATCTGTAAACGAACAGCTCTATTGCTTAGAACACGGCATTCAGGTACGATACCTACTCATGGCCAATCCAAAATGGGATTACGGTCGCCTTTAAGCCTGGTCTGACGCGTTTTTGACTCATAGCCTAATGGATATCTGACCGAGGAGCGTAAAGCTGCAGACCCTGACCAGGGCTTTAGCACCTTCTTCTCCGAGACAGGTATGAGAAGATACATCTCCAATAGCTTTAATAGAGTGACTGACAATACCTTTATGTTTAGGCAATGGCAAATACGTTCCCCGTACTATTTACTGCGACCTCGAGCCCAATGTTGTTGACGAAGTTCGCACCGGTACCTACCGGGATCTCTTCCACCCGGAGCAGATGATCACGGGCAAGGAAGACGCATCAAACAATTACGCCCGTGGGCACTACACTGTGGGCAAGGAGTTGATCGACCAAGTGCTGGACAAGATCCGTCATGTTGCCGATAATTGCTCTGGTCTCCAGGGTTTCTTGGTATTCCACTCTTTCGGTGGAGGAACTGGATCCGGGTTCGGTGCTCTTCTCATGGAGCGTCTCTCAGTCGATTACGGCAAGAAGTGCAAGCTGGAGTTCTGCGTCTATCCCGCTCCTCAAGTCGCTACCTCTGTAGTTGAGCCCTACAACTCCATCCTTACCACTCATACAACTCTTGAGCATTCCGACTGCAGCTTCATGGTTGACAATGAGGCGATCTATGATATCTGCCGTAGAAATCTGGGAATTGGGCGACCAGACTACGAGAATTTGAACCGCTTGATCGCTCAAGGTACGTTCTGTTTGTGGCATGAATAATCGCTCCATATTGACCGTCTCTATCTAGTTGTTTCCTCCATTACTGCTTCTCTTCGCTTCGATGGCTCGCTCAATGTCGATCTCAATGAATTCCAGACCAACCTTGTACCGTACCCTCGTATCCACTTCCCTCTTGTCGCCTACGCTCCTGTTGTATCCGCCGCCAAGGCATCCCACGAGGCGAATTCGGTCCAAGAGATTTCTACGGCATGCTTCGAGCCTAACAACCAGATGGTGAAGTGTGATCCCCGTAACGGCAAATACATGGCCACGTGCTTGCTGTACCGTGGAGATGTTGTGCCAAATGACGTTAATGCTGCTGTTGCTACGCTCAAGACGAAGCGTACCATTCACTTCGTAGATTGGTGCCCTACTGGCTTCAAGATCGGTATCTGCTACCAGCCGCCACAGATGGTCCCCAATGGTGACTTGGCCAAGGCTAACCGTGCTGTGTAAGCTTCTTCCCTCGTCCGTTGTCCCGTAGGAAGCTAATTGATGACAGCTGCATGTTGTCTAACACTACGGCCATTGCGGAAGCCTGGTCTGCTCTCTCCCACAAATTCGATCTTATGTACTCGAAGCGAGCTTTTGTCCACTGGTACGTTGGTGAGGGTATGGAAGAAGGAGAGTTCTCCGAGGCTCGTGAGGACTTGGCCGCTCTTGAGAGAGACTACGAAGAGGTTGCTACCGACTCTCTTGAAGGAGAGGAAGGTGGTGAAGCAGAGTATTAAGCGTCTCACATGGATTGCTTATGTCTGGGTCTTGCAATGCATAAAGCATACAGAGACTTAGCAGATGCCTAGTGTCCCTCAACTTTTTATCTGTTTAGTCCTTTAATCGCATCAGATTGTTTCAGCGGTGGCTCTGTTCGTGTTACTTCCAGCGGTTCTAGATAGTTCTGACAGGCAAATGTCTGAAGGGGACGAGAATGATTCAACGAATGGAGCGAAGGTTTGTTATTAGGGGAGCATGGAATAGAGAAATGGAACAAGTCTTCAATCGTTATCCGAGTTCAGTGATGATGCTATTGAGGGGTGCCGAAGAGAGATGTGCTGTAGATATTCCTGAAGATACCACAACTCGCAACACCCAACTGTCTTTTCGCGAGGGAGAGGTGGAACGACAGCTACACGGCTCAGGATACCACTGACGGCTCCAGCATGTTGAGTTGACTTCCTGATCTGGTGAGTGCCTCTCAAATCACCACATAACCCGGTAGAGCGCCGAGCATGATTTAAAAGGAGAAAGTCACGCAAACGAAGACTGCATTCCATCCGTTCTCCAGGTTATTGAACATCTAAGAATTCTAGACTACAGACATGTACAAAACGTTGCCGAGCCCAAGTCTGAGAGAGAAAGTCGTGAAATTTCCTCCAACCCGAGAATTTTGTAATACCGTATCCCACAATGACATTCCCCCAGCGCAGAGTCTACTCTCCCATCCTCCAGAAACCGACATCTACTCATCCTTCACGCCCCCAGCCCCCGCCTTCTCCGCTATCTCCACACTCTTCTTATCCGCCTTCGGGTCCCCCTGCCCCATCCCCATCAACCCCCCCGCCGCCTTCCACGGCCGCTTCAACTCCCCAATGGCCGGTGCCCCAAACAGATGGATCTTGACTAGGTTGCCCTCAAAGGCGCCTTTGAGCGGGATGATGCTCTGGATGAGGAGGGGGTTGGTGTAGCGCAGGTAGAGATGCATGAATGCCATCATGCCGACGCCCATGAGCTGGGATTTCCAGAGGGCGCGCAGCTGCGTGGTGTCGTAGGCGTGGATGGTGGTGGTGATTAGTTTGGGTTCGTCGGCGGAGCCCATGGGGGCGGGTTCGACGTATTTGAGGGTTGTGAGGTCTGGTTGATCGATTGTTAGGGGATGCATGGTACGGCTTTACGCAAGGGGGCCCGTTGATGTACCTTTCTTTTGGTTGATTTTCTGCTGCAGGTAGAGGTACATGCCGACGATAAGGAGGTTCGAAACGACGTAAAGAGCGCGGACGCCCATGAGGACTTGGGGGTCTTCGAAGGGGATCTTTTTGGAGACTTGCATCATGCCTAGGATGATCACCAGGTTGGTGCTGGAACAGAGAGAGATGGTCAGCAATGTAATCGAGTGGAGTGAAGGCTACGACTGGAGAAGTGGTGGCTGCGACGTACATCTGCGGATTGAGGCCCATCATGATTGAGATGTGCTCGCTGTGCGAAGGGCCAAGAGAGACTGTAGGGTTGTGGATGTTTGAGGAGATCTGGTGGTGAGAGGAAGTTTGGATGAGTTGATGGCGATGCTACGTGTGAATAAAGATTTCTGATGGCTGAGGTGTACAAGTAAAGAACACGCGACCTTAGCTGAGACGGGGAAGTTTTATCCGGAGATAGCCACTAGAATACGAGTAGCGATCTTACATGTAGGACATCCGCCATCCTTGTAGGATCCATCTCCGTAAGACGTTTTGGTCTCCTGCTTGCTATGCTTTGATCCAATTTCCTTCCAATCGTATTTCAGTATCAGAGCTTCGTCGTAAGGCATTTCACAGTTTGCAAAACAAGGAGCCGTCGCCTTTATTGCTTTTGCTGATAACACCTAGATGCGCACTTTTAGTTTCCCGTATATCTAAGATCTTTTGGAACTGTCTCTCTTTCTTGGCCTAGGCAAAGTCTTATGAGATACACTGCTTCAGAATACTTAAAAGGAGAGACAGGATGGCTCCCCCTCTTCCACAGTACGACATCCAGGCCTTCCCTAAGTCCCGTACATGTCACTGAGTGCCTGCTTACATTTCTGTCTATAAGTGACCCAAGAATTTGGTGTATGATGATCATGCTATTAACAGCTTGATAGTATATAATGAATCAAATGAAGAAAGAACATGCAGAGATAACAGTGAATTGCATGCTTCTCTACGAAAACCTGCAAGCCTGTAGAAGCCGTTTGCCATATCCCAATGCTTAATGGTGGAATTACGGACAAGCCATGAATGATCACCAGCGATTGTATAGCTATAGTCTCCTTGTTCAGGCCTTAGCAGTCGTCATTAAACTTAGGTTTTTCCAAATTGTAAATTGGCAGCTCCGAATTTGCTACTGGGGCCAAATTTTTGGTCGAACTCAACGGCAGAAACGGGCCCGATGCTCTGAAGGCTGCCTTCGTCCTAGACTTTCGATGAGCAGCAAGGATGGTCAGATAGACGGATCCCAGCATGTTTTCCGCCATACGATGTGTGGGTGAAGTGCACGAGCAAAGAAAGACGGTCGAAATGTGCTGGCGGAATAGTGGCTCCTTTGCTGCAGCGGTCCTACGCTCTGGTTACCATCCGAGAAGAGCCTGCAATACATGATTTACTACATCAGTGCCTGAAGTAAAGTATATGTGGGGTTTAACAATTTTTCGCAACTTTCAGCTGCGCTGTACGACAAGCCATGTCCCAGCCGCCACCCACTCGTCTGTCGTGTTATGAGGTTTCAAGATGGTTCAATCCCCCATCTGGGTCTCAAGCACATGTGGTACCCGTCGGATTAGAGCGTCTATATCTCTAGTAAATATTCTGAATTCGTAAGTCTGTATATCATGAAATGTAGCTCTACAATACGTGAGAATCATGGACTGCAGAAGGCGTATGAAGAGCGTTATATCGATATTTTCTAAGTGTTATATGTCCAGAACAGGTAACATCATCTAATTTAGACGCTGTCATTGAACGGGATGCGTCTCAACGTCATTCTCGGCGCGTTTGGCTTTCCCGCATTGCCTCTTGTTCGCCCTCACGCTTTTGTCAAGACTTGGTTGGTTGTCCCACTTTACAGAAATATGGCCTGGACAACGCGAAAAACATTCCTTAACTTGCCTATTCAGATCACTACGGACCACAAGCTGCCCTAATCATATCAATAGAGAGGGAAGTCCACAGTCAAAATTTTCCGAGGAGTAATACATTAATTTGCTTCTACTAATAGTGCATGTTGACCTTATCACAAAGACTAAAAGCCGTACCAAGGTAGGTAATGCAATCAAGGTTCTCAACAAGCACAAGGTTATCGAAAGAGAGGCATATTACCAACATCAAGCCTATTGCAAACTCCAAAGAAGTGGTCACATGAGAATCTGCGGGCCCTTCAAACCCCATTAGCATTCGGAGTGCCTTTAATCGACTTTGCCGACGCCCTTGGGATCTTCTGATCAACCCCCAACTCCTGCGCAGATTGATCGATGCTCTTGAAATACTTCACAGTCTTAACTTTGAGCTCGCTTGTAGCCTCCTCATCCACAACGATCAGTGGATGTGGGTGCAATTGCAGACACGTCAGCGTCCACATATGGTTCACGCCCTCCTCGAGACATTTCTGCACAGCGAGCGCCTTGTGCTGTCCAAGGATGATGATGACAACTTCATGTGCGGCAAGGACAGTGGCGATTCCCACTGTCAACGCTTGGCGAGGGACCTGGGTAATATCATTCTCGAAAAAGCGCGCATTCGCAATGACCGTCTCGTAGGTCAGAGTTTTGACTCTTGTACGTGAAGCCAGCGAAGATCCGGGCTCGTTGAACGCAAGATGGCCGTCAGTCCCAATGCCCCCTAAGAAAAGCTCGATACCGCCATACTTCAAGATCTTCTCCTCATACTCTTGGCACTCTAGGTCCAAATCCGAGGCATTACCGTTCAGAATGTGCACCTGGTTAGGAGGGACGTCGACGTGGCTGAAGAAATGCTTGTACATGAAGCTGTGGTAGCTTTCGGGGTGGTCTTGGGGGATACCGACATATTCGTCCATGTTGAAGGTCACGACATGTTTGAAGGAGATACGGCCGGCTTTGTAGGCTTTGACGAGGAGTTCGTAGACGCCTTCGGGACTACTTCCCGTGGGGAGGCCGAGGACAAAAGGGCGGTCTTCGGTAGGGGCGAAGTCGTTGATTCGCTCTTTTGAAGGGGGAAGTCGGTTAAGATTGCACGACAATATATGAGGGTGAGCAACTATGGGTACTAACTGATGATGTATTCGGCTACATAGTTTGAAGCTGTGTACCTGTCCTCTCTGACAATGAACCTCCTGAAGGTTGAGATCAGACATGCATTCACAGCTGAGTGGACGCATCAGGCCTACATTGTGCTATTTGGACAAAACTATTGTCAAGTCTCCGGGCCGATCGGAGCAAGCTCGCAGGCTCGCAAAGGATGATTCCCACAGTATTCCTTATGTCGGTACAATGGATGCAAGCTTGATCTGATCAATTCCAACGTGACGGCTTACGGGAAGACAATATTGAAAGTTAAACGTTGAGGCAGTGAGCTCACTTTACTGTAGGGTTGAGGTCCAGATAAGCTCGGCAGAGTCAATGGTAGAATGTGTGAATGATATGCGAGCATCCATGCCCATGCTTTGTTTCGGTACTGGAAATGGCATGGGAGCAGTTGCATCCGATGTAAAACTTGCATCAAGCAGGCTCCCTCTCTACTCGCAGTGATTGGCTCCAGCGTACCTCATGGATTGCCTACTCGTGGATGGATGCGACCATGCACGTTACCACCACGTACACCAACACGGCGGTTAGCATCGGTACAACCATAAGGTACGCCAGGACGCTCGTCTCCATCCTGGACACGATTGACTTCAAGGTTGTTGCCATGGAGTCTAACAGCATCTAGCATTCAACCATTCGCCACTGCGATCTTCAACCGTCGCTTGTCCTGATAAAGTACGCATCTGTCTTCGTTGGGTTTGCATGATTTCTCACAGTACGGCAACGCCTCATATGCTTTACTCAATCGTTGCTAATGTACGGTAAGGTGTCCTTCAGTCTATGATTTCTGGTCAAGGAGTGGGAATCAGAAGAGGTAACAAAAGGTGGGGGTGATGCTGTCGCCCAGCTTATGTAAGGAGGGGCAGCTGCTCGACGTGACGTAGCGTTGCAACGATACCATACCTTACCTTCAGCCTTCAGGTAGCAGTTCCTTCCATTCTGCTTGAATCTTGAAAGCAACTGCAACCTCTTTCATTACTAAGGTACCTTACCTTACTTACTACTATGCACTCATTCACTCCCATCCGTCACTACCGACACGTGTGACGTGAATAATCTGCTCCCCAAAATTCCCTATCAGCATAGACTTATCTTACTGTCCGAGAACCAATACCTTCGCTATGCAACCAAGCGTCCACAGCCATGTTGCCGCTGCGCTACCTCCTGGCATTCAAGATGAAGGGCTTTCTCCAAACATAAGACCTGGTGGCATTGCTCCACTCACAAGGCTCTGCCATGTCGCCGTCTCGAGTGGTGGACCCGAATGGCCGGAACCCTGAGGAGCTCTCGTCGCACCCTACTACCAAGTTCACCAACTGTCGACTGGTACGGAATGGAAAGCTTGTCCAAGGAGATCTATGGATCAACAGATCTACCGGTCGGGTGGTCGATGCTCAGAAGAGCTTCTACATCGACCGCACCTTGCCGGACCGAGTGATTGACCTGAAGGGAAAGATACTTGCTCCTGGCTTCATCGATGCACAGTTCAATGGAGCCTTCACGTTCGACCTGTCATGCCCACCTGCGGATGGGGACATGTCTTTGTTCAGAAAGGACCTGCAAGCTATGAATCATGGCCTGATAAGGACCGGGGTCACGAGCTATCTCGCAACGATGACGAGTCAGAATTCACATGTCTATCATAAGGTAGGCAATTAGTTCCGCGCTGGAAAATTCTGGCTGATACGTCGTCTAGATCCTTCCATGTCTTGGACCCTCCGGCAAATCGAGAGAGCCTTATATCGGAGCGGAGTCATTAGGTGCCCACTGCGAGGGTCCGTTTATCGCCCCTGATAGGAAGGGCTGTCATAGTCCAGAGGTTGTCTCCGGTACGGATGGCCTGTGTGACCTGGCTACGCTTGCATGTTACTACGGGTCTTCAAATCTAGGGCTCGCGTTGGGGAAACATAGTACAGAGAGCAAGGACAAAGTGGCCGTCGCTCCTGTAAAGATGATAACCCTAGCCCCTGAATTACCCGGCGCCATAGAAACGATCCAATATCTCTCTTCGCACGGAGTCATGGTCAGTATAGGTCACACTCGCGCAGATTACGAGCAGACTGTGGCAGCCGTCAAAGCAGGCGCCAATATGATCACCCACCTCTTCAATGCAATGAACCCACTTCATCACCGAGATCCCGGCCCTTTCGGCACCATTACCCTAGCCAAAGATCGCGCTAATTTCGAGCATCTCTCACCTCGAGAGAGACCCTATTTTGGCATCATTGCCGATGGTATCCATCTACATCCTGCGAGCGTTAGTTTGGCTTATAGTGCTCACCCGAAGGGGTTAATATTGGTTACGGATGCCGTTATGTTCATGGGATGCGACAACGGGGTGTATGATTGGAATAACGGGCAGAAGGTGGAGAAAATGGGAAGCAGGGTGACGCTTCACGGGACGGAGACGATTGCGGGAAGGTACGATTATCCTGGTTGTCATCCAAGCAGACGTACCATGAGACTGATAAGTCTGATTTATAGCGCCGTGACCATGCTAGAATGTGTGAATAATTTCATCAACTGGACTGGAGCTTCCATTGCCGAAGCCATCGACGCCGTCACCATTAGCCCGGCTGCAATGCTCGATATCTCTGACACCAAGGGGAACTTGACTGTTGGCGCGGACGCAGATCTTGTGGTTCTCTTGGAAGATAGAGACGATAATGGAGGGGTGAAGTTGGTCGTTGAGGAGGTATGGAAATTTGGGACGAAAGTCTGGGGTTCTGTTGAGGAAGGTGTGGGCATGTAAGGTACTACGATCTTAAGGCGCTTTCCTTATTGGTGTAGGATTAACCCTCATATAGATGAAACCTCAAAGACTAAATAACGAAAATGAAAGTGTCTCTAGCTACTTCCCTCGACCCCATCTCGACACCCTCAACACCCACAGGTCCGGCAGTTTGAACTTTTTGAGAGAGTTCTCGTGACCTCTTTCTACTATCCATGCATAGGAATAACACTACCACTAGATAATAAGAATTTGCACGGTTTTTTTACTTGGTAGCGGCCTGCCTGTACTCTTCCCAGATGAGGCGTTCTTACCGCGGTATAGGCCCGGCGCACTGCCGCTCTTTATTTCATGTCCTGGACAATTCGATAACCATTTACATTTTCAAGACTACCTGATCTTCTGGCATCTAAACAGCCTACGGAGCCTCGAGTACATAACAGACACTGGTTCAGGAGTGTGAGCTACCTTGTGGCTCTGGACCTTTCCAACGCCGGCGACGGTTTTGAGGGATTTGACAAACTGGCGTGTAGAGGCTGTAGGGCGAACATTTTGACAGTTTCAAACTTTGATATTATTATGCATGAGGCCAGGCTTGGCCTGCCGGAAGAACCAATCGATTGCACACCATTCTTTTACACCCCGCAGTCAGGTTCGTGAGCCCCACGAGAAAAATTCTACCTATTCGAGCGCCTCTACAACATTAAATTTCGATGGACCAGGTTGTCTAGAGGTAGTGGTGGCAGCACAAAGCACCGCATAGTTTGTGCAACTTGCTGAAACTCGTTTGCCTGGTTTCGCTGCTTTGCCTCATTGCCTACCCTTCAGGCACAGAAATTCGTCTGCACGGGTCCTCTTGAAATGCAAAGCACCATCCAGTAATTTCTGCATCTTTATTACAAGCCTCGTGACACGCGTCAATGGATAAATCGAAGCGGGAGCGTTCGGTTGAGGACTTGTCGAAGAAGCAGGAGTGGACTAATAATAATATTGTCACTTCTCTTCAAGTCGGCTTTCTCACTTTTCCTATACCATTATCTTATTATGTTATCTTCCACCCTACGACTTAATAGTTGACCAGCGAATACAACCCAGTCGTACCAGTGCAATTGCTAGTTATCTCACGAACACTGTGCCTGATGTCGGCGTCCATGTCTCCACGTCTATGATGCTGGACACCGGACGACGGAGAGTCTCAAAGCTCGGGTTTCAAATCAATAAAGCAAGCTCCTTGTATATAAAGGTCCAGAGTCAAACATGAGACTATCGCAGACAACATCAAGCATGAGCGCGCTCTTTCTCGGAGTTGTCCCTTTCATACCGCGGATACGATTTGTCGCCATTTAATGCGACACCACGATCGGTTTCTGATACTTTGAAGGCAGTACTTGCAAGTACACTGGGATTGATGGCGCAAGTCCGCGTGTTCGTGATTCAGGCAATCATTTTTCCTTGTTTCAGATCCATCACAAGCCGCATGTTCAGAGTCTCTGATGAAGGTAGCACAAAGCTCGAAATGCATGTAGTATTTGCGGGCAAAGTATGCACTTGAGAGCAGCTTTCTCTCGCTCAGAGCTCTGGCTATCAAGTCGGAAATCCTAGAATTCCGAGTGGTACTACTGAGACGTGCTAGGATGTATGAAGTGTAAGCTATGTCAGACTTGGCGGCCGAGCTCCTAAATCCTCATTGTCGATTGAGATGCTGTAGTTTCACTCTATTTCAGGATGCCGAACTGTACGCTTGAAGCATGCTGCACCCTGCATCTGCCTGTCACAGCAATGCATATGTGGACTTGCGGCTTGGAAGGCCCCTCTCGAAATGAGGTACAACTTGGTGTACTAATCACTTTCTCCTTCTACGACATCTCTGTGAGTGTTCTTTCTTATATCTTTTGTTTTCGAAGCAGTTTTACTGCCTCTTCAGTAACCTCGATCTTATTATGGGGATATCATACAAGGGAATTCAGGTCATAGTCGGGGTCTTGACTGCATTCGACTACTTAGCTGTTGGACTGCGGCTCTGGGCGAGGAAAATTAAGGGCAAGCCTCTACAAATCAACGACTACTTGATAGTTGTTGGACTGGTATGGATACGTATCGTCACAACCGTCAAGACCAGTATCAGTATTGACTTGGGGACAGTTTTCCACAACTTGCTTGTGTATCTGCGAGGTTCTTAGTAGGATACTGGACGTCTACTCCATAGCCCAAAGGCTACTCTAATCAGTTCCAGTTAAAAGTCCTAGTTTTTATTACTCTCATCGCTACTCCTACACGGAGATCATAGTGGTAAGTCTCTCACATCTGGTGGTGATACCATGATCTAACTACGTACAGCTAAACCTTGCGATCTGGCTGCTATGGATTGTTGCCGTCACCTCGATCAGGGTTTCTATTCTTCATCTCTACATCGTTATCTTTCGCAAGACTTGGTTCCACCGTATGGCCTATGCGCTCATGTTTATCTGCACTGTCTGGTGTATCGCCTTTATGGTGTCATATTTTCTCGTCTGCCGTTCATCAACCAAAAATCCACGTATTCTTCGTCCCTGTGGCGAAGGCACGCTTCGAGACATTATCGGGAATGTGCTCAACTTAGGTCTTGACGTTGTTATCCTCTCGATGCCTATGCCCCTCTTATGGGCCCTTCACATCCCATTGAAGAAGAAAATGGCTCTTTGTGCTATCTTTGGCATTGGCTTTGGGTGAGAACCCCTATGTCCAACTACCTGTCTAAGTCGATGGCAATCAGAGTTGATTGTTTCACCATCTAGAATCTCTGTTTTCTGCGGTGTCCGTCAAAAAACAATAGTCGCAACCAGCAGGGAATATTTCATCCCCTCGCTCGACTACATCTACATAGACTTTGGACTATGGCTGGCCGCTGAACCGTTACTCGCCATTATCACCGCCAGCCTGCCTCTCATCGCCCCAGTCTTCGCAAAGCTTTCGACCTACTGCCGACGGTTAAGGACGCAACGATTACAGCAAAGCAACACAAATCGAGAACTTAACAACCATGGCTGGGCTTTGTCCTCTTTTCACAGAGATCGACTAAATCCCCATCGCTTCGAACGTCTTCATACAGGGCCACGTTCGCATCGTATGGCAGATAGTGTGGAATCATCGTTCCATACTACGACCATCTCTTCCGTGAGTCCAGCGCTGCTGTCAAATCAGAACCGTCATGGCGAAATCAATGTTACGACTGATTGGGTAGTGGAGTCGAGCTCTTGCGTTGTATAATCCATCCAGCTTGTGTGTCCTTGTTGCTGCAGTATTATTGACTGGGGCAGTGAAAACTCTGTAGTCCATTTCCGGGACCAAGTTTTGCTCTACGTCTTTATGATGCATGCGTGTAGCGGTTGAGCTTTGGTATTGTTTAGCACCGTGCTCGCTTCCTTGAAACACTCTCAACTGTTTTGACGCATGTTCGTTTACTTTGCACACTGCACGGGCTCTGGAGCAAGCCGCCATAGCCCATTGGGTTGAATTGCTCTATGTAAGATATATAGACCTAGCATTGATTTGCAGCTTTGACCATATCACTGGCTATCAGCACTAGGGTTTCATTCCTTAATGGTATCAACAAGCTGTCCCATTACGTCTTACGGCTTTGATTGCTCAACTGCTCACTTAGAAGAAGAGCGAACTACCTCACTTCCCCCCAAACTTCTAATTTCTTTTATTCGTGCCACTTGTTGATTCATTCTCATTCGTTCATTCATCCTTGCAAGCCAAATGTTCTTTTACGCAGATTATCCTTGAACCGAGCTACATACATCATCTTCTCGAGCCACTGATACGCGAGCATGCGAGAATGATATGAGCAAAAGCCAGCATGCTTGCCGTCTTCAAGAGCGCGTGCTTCAAGACTGACACAATTGCAAGTAGACAGAGTATTGGCGAGATTATTGGCTTTCATGAGATTCATCGGCAGACCTAGTGCATGGAAAGCTTCTGTGGCAGAACTTCCGGCTTTCTTCGCTCAAGGATCTTCTTCAGTAGACACCAGTCAAACGGAAGCTATTGAGGACTGGGTTTATTTACTTCATCATACTCGTGGGTATGCTTTTATCTCTTGGCCTCAAAGACAAGTAAGTGTACTCATCGCAGAGCCGCAGAACATTAGGCAATCGAATCACTACGAGGGTCTGTTACCAGCTATGGAGTTGCTCAAGATCTCATTACGATGGGCTATAGTGTTTTTGCAATCACCCATGCGTTCCTGGAAAGATTCTACGTGCCCAATTCCTTGCTTTGGCGGTTTTGCGATATATTTTTTCCAAATCAGCATTCATACTTTGGTTCGTACGTCTCGATTCCAAATCTTGATTGAGGCTTTAGGGCTTCACGGAAGCAGGAGGAACCTTGAGGGTCTGGGCGTCGGCGAACAACATCCTGCCTAGAAGGTTGGATCAAAGTGGCTACTTACTGGGAAAAACTGCGGAAGAAAGGCAATAGATAAATATGTCATGGATTTACGGACATGGATTTACCATACTTGACCCCTTTCCACGTTAATCTATGATACAGCAGCGACCATGATGCCATGATCTTCATAAGCTACTCTAGTACTTTTAATTAAGCAACACATGTTCTCGAACACGCAAAACCCCACGCCGCTTCGATCGCGATGTACTGTAGCAAGCAAGATCCCGCGAAAGGCCCGGACCCGACGACAGAGTTAGTGATCAACATCCCAAGCTTCCTTTCTTGACGGAAACATCGCGAAGCTCAGACATGATGCAGAATCTTGGACGGATCGTTTTTCATCAAGATAACCGAATGGCTGGCCCTTGTCAACCCAATATACTACGCTGAGCGCAGGCTGTCTTTCGAAAACTGGGGACTCAGGATGCGACATTCGTATCCCGAAACGGCATACAGTACGCTCCCCTCCACTCCGCCCAAACCCCCGCAACCGAGCAAACAAGAAACCCCGACAGCAGCCCCCTGGTTTTCAATCACATCTCATAAAAAGAAGCCTGACACGCTATATCCCCCGCCACGCCGCCCACATTCGTAACCCTATGCGCCAAATCCGGCGGCGCCGCCGTACTGAACTGCTTTCCATTCATGTCGACCGACCACGGCGTGGAGCAGATACAATACCCGTTTGTGGAGGGCCGTTTCTTGGTGCTGAAATACGTGGGCCAGTAGTTGAGGTTGTACATGACGCAGACCGGGAGGTTGAACATGCCGGCATCGGTCGGGCTGGAATCGAACATACCCTGCAGGCTTCGGAAGCCTCGCTTTGCGGTTTCTTGAGAGGGGTTGTGGGGTCGGTATTGGGCGAACTGGGAGAGGAGGTCGGTGGTTTTTTTGCCGATGTTGTCGGTGTCGAAACCGCCTTGGGCGAAGCCACGGACGGAGGACTCGATGACGTCCCGGGCGCGGAATGTGTACTTGGATGTGCCGGTGGTGTTGAGGAGGATTGGGGATGAAGAGCTGACTCCGGGAGCCAGGTCGGACATTTTGATGCTGCCGTCGCCGTTGGGCTTGTTTTTGGATGCTTCTCTGTGGTGGGGAATTATTATCACCTGTCGGTGGAGAGATTTGGAACCGAGATAGTGAAGTGGGGACTTACGCTGGGTTCATCCAGGTGAGCCGAGCCATGCCTGGGCCGAGGTAGGTACCCCATCCATAATCATCAGTGTTGCAGACAGTAATGTCTGGTTCTTTTGAAAGAAAGTTCGATGCACACGCCGACTCCGTAAAAGTGGTGTTGTCTTTAGAGTCGACCTGGGTGACCTGGCCATCTTCATGGACGTCAGTACTGGAGATTCATATGCATGCCTCAATTTCGAACATCCAGAGGAGCAACCTACATGGCATGAATGTGATGAAAACATTCTGAGTCCACCAGATATAATTGATCATTTTCAACGCGAGATACTGCTCCATCCAGCGCTGAGAAGCCGGCAGACACTTATTGCAATCCAGATTCAAATCTGTGCGGTTGACGAAACTCCCATGCGACAATAGCGAAGTGATGTTGGTACCATCAGTAAATATACCGGTGTATGCGTTCTCCACGTGGGTCCGTACGCCGCCGACATATACTCCTAGGGTAGACGCAAGATCCGCTGAGTTGTCGGCAAACTGCGGATCCGGTGTCTGTGCACCAGGTTTATTAATCTGGCCGTTGATAGCCCCCAATGTACCAGCCACGGCACCAAAAGCACCACTAGCAGGACCGAAGCCAACCAACGCGAGAAGACCAGATATGGCACCAAATACGCCCGACACAGTCACAAGAGGTGGATGGTGAGGCGCGGGTGTTGTTTTTATGCTGTGGAACTGCAAGGCGATGGACTGGATTTGTGTCAATGTATCGAGCTCTCCAATTTGCATAGTCTGATATAAGTAGGTGAACATGTCGCTCAAGTTCTGCATCGCAATCCAAGCCAAGTATATTTTCGCAGAATCTGGGTCGTTGCCTTGATTCGGGAGATCCTGACAGCTTGTAACATAGTTGCACTGGTTACCGATGGTGCAGGTCTGACCGGAGCCTTTTGAATTGAGTAAGTCGCGCTGCTCCAATTGATGATCTCGCAAGGGAACAATGACATACCAATTCTAAAGTCGCTTTGGAAAGCTTTTATCATGCCTCCTGCCTGGGCAAAAGACGATGAGCGTTTATCGTACCAGGACTGGAGCCATTCGTCAACCTAACATTGTGCGTGTCAGTTGCAACTCAAAGGGTGCTTTGGAACTGAGGGAACATACACCGTATGCAGACCAGGCATCTGATGTCCGCTCGATCTTACCAGATGCACAAGTCGCGTTCCCTACCGGGTGGGCACAAACAACCGAACCCTGGATGGACACTTCAAAAGTCACTTTGTCATTGGGGATAGAAGTCATTGAGGCTGAGTAAGAAGTCTGATTGGCAGGTAGGGAACCATTATTTTGGAAAGCAAAGATAATCAGCTTAAGACCGCCATCTGTTATATAAAAAGTCGTCAGTATCCAGGCAATCCTTTGGCACGAGTTGGTAATCGCGAGATGACTTACCATTTATAGATGTCGTGAGGGTAAAAGAATTGGGTTCTGTTCGATTGGCTACCGTTGGGCATGGTCGCCCGCTGTGACAGCCATTCCCCGCAGAGAAGTATGGGTCGGCAAATACTATCCCTGAAGTGTTCGACGAAAACGTCCAGTTGGTCCGATCTGCGGACATCCAACTGGCGTCATCTTCTATGCTCAGTTGGGCGCCATGCACCCACAAGTCTGTCTGAAAGGGGATGATTGACGCGGTACATTCAGTGGGTATTTTCGGAAGTGTGTAAGGTCCTTCGTAGGTCACCGAAGCCGGCACAGACGGGTCGTTAGGATTCCATATCTGTGCTGCACCCGTGGTAGAAGGCGGCGCAGACGAAGCGTTAGGATCCGATGTCTGTGCTGCATCCGTGGTAGAAGCTGACGAAGACGGGGCGTTAGGATCCGATGTCTGTGCTGCATCCGTGGTAGAAGCCGACGAAGACGGGGCGTTAGGATCCGATGTCTGTGCTGCATCCGTGGTAGAAGCCGACG